>ERZ724516.2556-NODE-2556-length-10222-cov-3.934592_pt1 | contig 10222 bp, 9 predicted proteins | sample MGYA00376049_ERZ724516 | MGnify/ENA primary metagenome ERZ724516 (study PRJEB28724, sample SAMN07190886) | activated sludge metagenome | isolation source: activated sludge of sewage treatment plant in Hong Hong | place: USA: Christiansburg, Virginia | collected... | reverse complement strand
TAGGACCAGATTTCGCGGGTTTCTGGGTAATGGACGATGTACTTGACGGTCGGGTTGCACGGCCACTTGGCATCCTGCTGGCCCGGCTCAAGCGGTGCGCGGACGGTGTGGATGCATGGCACGAATTCGCCATCGGTACCGAGCACGTCGAAAACGGCTTTGCCCATGCGGGTCATGGTGCGCATATTAGCAACGACGTAAGCAGAGTCAGTGATTTCGAAACCGATGTGGGCAATCGGCGAACCGAGCGGCCCCATGGAGAAAGGGATCACATACATCGTACGGCCCTTCATGCAGCCCTTGAAGATGCCGTTCATGGTTTCGCGCATCTTCGCCGGGGCCTCCCAGTTATTGGTCGGGCCGGCGTCTTCCTTGTTCTTGGAGCAGATGTAGGTACGGTCTTCGACACGCGCCACGTCGGAAGGATCGGAGAAGGCGAGGAAGGAGTTCGGGCGCTTGGCTTCGTTCAGCTTGATCAGCGTGCCGGCCTCTACCATTTCGGCACACAGGCGGTCATACTCCTCTTGCGACCCGTCGGCCCAGTAAATTCGGTCCGGCTGAGTCAGCTCGGCGATTTCGGCGACCCATTTTTTCAGGGCTTCATGTTTGACGTATGCGGGTGCATTCAGCGGTGCGGTCATGGCGGTGTCTCTCTCTAAGTTACTGAAATAGCTAGGTTTCACGCCAGTCGCCGGGAGCTGCTGCCAAGACTTCGAGCGGCGCTGTGGCCGTCGGCTGGGAAGCCCATAATTATGCATCAAGTCAGGGTAAACATCTACTTGACTTTCAGGTGCTAAGTGATTTCCGCAAGTGGATCACCGTAAAAATCATGATATTATTTTCCGCTGGTTGAAATCATGTTTCACAATATAAAACGGAGACAAGCAGATGGATTCTCGTCAATTGCGCGAAGCCGCGCTGTATTACCACCGCCAACCCAAGCCGGGCAAGATTGCGGTTACGCCAATCAAGCAACTGACCAATCAATATGATTTGTCCATGGCTTACTCGCCGGGCGTCGCATACGCCTGCGAAGAAATCGTCGCCGATCCGCGCGAAGCCAGTACCCTGACAGCGCGTGCCAACCTGGTTGGTGTCATCACCAACGGCACCGCGGTGCTCGGTCTCGGCCCGATCGGTGCGCTCGCCGCCAAACCGGTGATGGAAGGCAAGGGCGTGCTGTTCAAGAAATTCGCCAATATCGATGTCTTCGATATTGAAATCGACGAACGCGATCCCGATAAACTGATCGACACCATTGCCTCGCTCGAACCGACCTTTGGTGGCATCAACCTCGAAGACATCAAGGCGCCGGAATGCTTCTACATCGAGAAGAAACTCCGCGAGCGCATGAAGATTCCTGTCTTCCACGATGACCAGCACGGCACCGCCATTGTTGTCGGTGCCGCCATTCTCAATGGCCTGCATTTGATCGGCAAAGACCTGACCAAGGTCAAGATTGTCACTTCCGGTGCTGGTGCCGCCGCACTCGCCTGCCTCGACCTGTTGGTCATGCTCGGCGCGCCACCCGAGAACATCTGGGTGACCGACATCAAGGGGCTGGTCTATGAAGGCCGTATCGAGGAAATGGACGAAATCAAGGCACGCTACGCGAAGAAGACCGACGCCCGTACGCTCGGTGAAGTCATCGAAGGCGCGGACGTCTTCCTTGGCCTCTCGGCCGGCGGCGTCCTGAAGCCCGAAATGGTTGCCAAGATGGCCAAGGGGCCGCTGATCATGGCGCTCGCCAACCCGACACCGGAAATCTCGCCGGAATTGGTCAAGAGCGTGCGTGACGACGCCATTATTTGTACCGGTCGCTCCGATTACCCGAATCAGGTCAACAATGTCCTTTGCTTCCCCTTTATTTTCCGTGGGGCGCTCGATGTTGGTGCGACGACAATTACCGAAGAAATGAAGATGGCCGCCGTCAAGGCCATCGCCGAACTGGCCCGGGCCGAGCAGTCGGAAGTTGCTGCTCGTGCTTATGGCGAGAAGGTCGCCAGCTTCGGTCCGGAATACCTGATCCCCAACCCGTTTGATCCCCGACTGATCGTCAAGATCGCCCCGGCAGTTGCCAAAGCCGGCATGGACTCCGGCGTTGCCACCCGGCCGATCAAGGACTGGGATGCTTATATCCAGGGCCTCAACGAATTCGTCTACCACTCCGGCATGATCATGAAGCCGGTCTTCTCGCAAGCCAAACTGGCGCCGAAACGCATCGTCTTTGCGGAAGGTGAAGATGAGCGCATCCTGCGTGCTGTTCAGGTGATTCGCGATGAGGGCATTGCCATGCCTATCCTGATCGGGCGTAGTGGTGAAATCAGTCGCCGCATCGAGGCCGCTGGCCTGCGGATTCGTGAAGGTGACGATTTCGAGGTGATCCATGCGGATGGTTGCCTCTTCTTCGACGAACATTACGAGGAGTTCTGGCAGACCTACCATCGTTTGATGGAGCGCAAGGGTGTTTCCGTTGATTATGCCCGCCGAGAAGTGCGTCGTCGGGCCACCTTGTACGGTTCGTTAATGGTGCACCTTGGTTACGCTGACGGCCTGATCTGCGGAACCTTTGGTCGTCATGAAACTCACCGCGAATATGTTCAAAGTGTTATCGGCACGCGCGGTGGTCTGGATCGCTACTACGCAATGAACCTGTTGATGTTGCCTGGGCGGACCGTATTCATCGGCGATACGTATGTAAACTACGATCCGAGCGCCGAACAACTGACCGACATGACGCTACTGGCAGCGGAAGAAATCCGCAATTTCGGTATCCAGCCGAAAGTGGCATTGCTCTCTCATTCGACTTTCGGTACGGAGAATACGCCGACATCGATCAAGATGCGGGACGTGCTGGCGCATCTGAACGAAAGGGCCCCGGAATTGGAAGTTGAAGGGGAGATGCACGGGGATGCGGCGCTGGATGAGCAGATCCGGCTCAGTGCCTTCCCCAATTCGCGTCTGAAAGGCCAAGCCAATCTGTTGATCATGCCGACGCTGGATGCCGCAAATATTTCCTTCAATCTCCTCAAGGTGGCTGCCGGGGATAATTTGACCATTGGGCCGATGCTACTGGGGGCTGCGAAGCCGGTGAATATTCTGACGCCGACAGCGACCGTGCGGCGCATCGTGAATATGACGGCGCTGACCGTGGTCGATGCAGGCTAAAATTCCGCTTTAAGTTATTGTTGTATCTCTCTATTTCTATTGAAAATTCACTATCCCCTGCTAAACTGGGCTAGAATCAACCGGTATCAGCAGGAGATAGTGAATGACAAATAAATTTCATGTGGCGACGCTCGTTGGCACTCTTTTGGTTGCCGGATTAACGTCACCGCTACAGGCCGCAACGGCCAAGAAGACCGAGCAGGCAGCAGCCAAGAAGGCTGTTGCGCCGGCAAGCTCAAACAAATCCCAACAACTTAATGCGGCAGGCAAGGCAACCAAAACGGTAGCCAGAGCCTCTGGCAAAGTGTCGTCAAATACCACCAAATCAGCGAAGGCGGCGACGTCCAGCTCGGGCAAGTCGATGATTGCGGCCTACGCAGTCCCGAAAAAGGCAGTGCGTCGTGTTTCGATGGCCGATGTCGACCCTGGCCGGTTGGCACTCTATTCGCATTCGGCGCTGGTAATTGATCAAACGACCGGTCAGACCTTGCTTGAAAAGCATCCCGATGCAGTCGTGCCGATTGCGTCGATTTCCAAGTTGATGACTGCAATGGTTGTTCTGGATGCCAAACTTGACAAGAACGAATTGGTGACAGTCGGGGAAGAGGATGTAGACGGCCTGAAAGGTACGCGCTCCCGCTTGCCGGTAGGGACGACGATGACGCGTGAGGCGGCGATGTTGCTGGCGCTGATGTCGTCCGAGAACCGTGCGGCGAATGCATTGGGCCGTCACTACCCAGGCGGAATGCCGGCATTTGTTTCGGCGATGAATCGAAAAGCACGCGCGCTTGGCATGAATAATTCGCGCTTCGAAGAACCCACCGGTTTGTCGAGTAACAACGTGTCTACCGCGCAGGATCTGGCGCTCATGGTTGCTGCCGCAGCGCGTTATCCGGAAATCCGTGAGTTGTCGACAACTGCTGAAGCCAAGGTCGAGTTGAATGGCCGGACCCAGAATTTTGGAAACACCAATGCGCTGGTTCGCAGCGACAACTGGGAAATCGGTGTTTCAAAGACGGGATATATTTCAGAAGCAGGGCGTTGCCTGGTCATGCAGGCCCGGGTTGCCGACAAACCGGTTGTCATCGTGCTGCTTGACTCGGTGGGTAAGATGACCCGTGTTGGTGATGCCAACCGGATCAAACGCTGGATGGAGAGCGCAAGTATTGGCTCGGATCGTCGTCCGGTTTGATCTTCCGGAATGTTGCAAAAGGCCGCGTCGAGCGGCCTTTATTTCTTTAGCGCGATATGGCCGAGAGCCTGTGAGACCGCATCGGCTGTCTGCTTGACCAGCATCACCCATTGTGGGTCATGGCGGTCTGCTGGTGCAGAGACAGAAAGTGCGGCGACGACGTTGCCTTCGTCGTCGTGAATGGGCGCCGCAACGCACTTGAGCCCCATTTCGGCCTCTTCGTCGTCAAAGGCAATTCCATGCCGGCGGACTTTGTCCAGCTCCTTTTCCAGCGCGGCAAGCGTGGTAAGAGAGTGCGGTGTCTTGCCCGGCAGGCCGGTGCGGCGAGCATACTCCCGGATTTTTTGTGGGCCGTCAGCGGCAAGGAATAGCTTGCCCAGCGAGGTGAGGTGCAGGGGGGCGCGGCCACCAACCAGATAGACGACGCGAACCAGCGCCCGTCCGGATGAGGTGCGCTCCAGATAGACGATTTCGTCATCGTGGCGTGTGCCAAGGTTGATCGCTTCGCCAATTTTTTCATGGAGCGCCTGCATGAAAGGCAAGGCGATCTCACGCAGATTGATACGGGATTTGACAATGGCGCCTAGCTCAAGCAGGCGGATACCGAGCCGATAAGTGCCAGCATCCTGACGCTCGACAAAGCGTGCCTGGTTCATCGCAGCAAGAATCCGATGAACGGTTGACGGATGGAGTTCGGTGGCCTGTGCCAGTTGTTTCAGGCTGGCCGGCTCTGCCGAAACGGCAAGGGCGTCGAGCAAGGACATCATCCGTTCGATGACCTGAATTGAGCCGGGATTTTTGCTGGTCCCTTTGGCAGCTTCTGACAACGAGATTCCTTTATTGGTGCTGATTGAGTAGCATTAGCCACTTTATTTTCTTGTGCGCCGCAATATTAGCATGCGCTTAGCCCTCTACGTTACCTGTCTGGTTGACCTGATGCGCCCTGCGGTTGGCTTCGCGAGCTTGCGCTTGCTGGAGGCTGCGGGCTGTGAAGTCGTGATTCCGGAGGGGCAGACTTGCTGCGGTCAACCAGCGTGGAGTGCCGGAAATCGCGTCCTTGCCGCCAGTCTGGCGCGTAAGGCCATTGCCGAACTGGAGGCGTACGACCATGTCGTCGTGCCTTCCGGGTCGTGCACCGACCAGATTCGGAATATCTATCCCCAACTGTTGGCCGATGATGCGGCATGGGGCGCACGCGCGCGGGCGCTGGCCGAGCGCACCTGGGAGCTGACCAGCTTTCTGGTCGATGTCCGGCATTTTGCCGCGCCGCCCGCAGTTTTTGCTGGCAGCGTCACCTATCACGATTCCTGCAAGGGCTTGCGTCAATTGGGCATCAAGCAGCAACCGCGCGCGCTGTTGCTCAAGGTGCGTGGATTGAGCCTGCAGGAAATGCCGGATTGCGAGGCGTGCTGTGGGTTTGGTGGTGCGTTCTCGGTCCGCTTTGGTGAGGTCTCGACGCAGATTGTCGACCGGAAGTGTGAATCCATTGCCATTGCTGGTGCGGACGCTGTTGTTGGCGGCGATCTCGGTTGTCTGATCAATATTGAAGGTCGCCTGCGTCGTCGTGGTGATGAGAACACGCGCGTGCTGCACATTGCTGAAGTGCTGGCCGGCGGAAGCGAATCCTGATGTCCCGGACCAAGTACTCACAGGCCATGTTCTTTCAGGCCCGTGCCGCAGAAAAAGTACGCAATCCGGTGCTGCAGCGCGCGCTGCAGAAAGCCAAACCACTTTTTGTCGGCAAGCGGGCGAAGGGCATCGCCAGTCTGGCTGACGATGGTTTGGCCTTCGAGCAACTGCGGGACGCCTGTGAGGCGATCCGCAACCGGGTTCTGGGCGATCTGGATGTCTGGCTCAGCATTTTTGAAGAGCGCGCCAAAGCCAGCGGCGCCGAAGTGCTCTGGGCGCGGGATGGTGAGGAGGCCAGCCGGCTGGTTATCGAGGTTGCCCGCCGTCATGGCGTGACCAAGGCCACCAAATCAAAATCCATGCTCTCCGAAGAGGCGCATCTCAATGAGGCGCTGGCAACAGCTGGTATTCAGCCTGTCGAGACGGATCTCGGCGAATATATTGTGCAACTCGCTGGTGAGACACCATCGCACATCATTGCACCCGCAGTGCACAAGACAATCGCCGAAATTGAGGCCTTGTTCGCCAAGGCGCATCAACGTCCGCTGGAGGCGCGTACTTCTACCGATATCCCGGCAATGACGCGCGAAGCGCGGGCGGTTCTGCGTCAGCATTTTCTCAGTGCGGAAATGGGGATTTCCGGGGCCAATTTCCTGATTGCTGAAACCGGTAGTGCGGCGCTGGTCACCAATGAGGGCAATGGTCGCATGGTAACGACGCTACCCAAGGTGCACGTCGTGATCACAGGCATCGAGAAGATTGTGCCGACACTGGAAGATTTCGCCACGTTGATGCGCTTGCTGCCGCGTTCGGCCACCGGCCAGAGTATTTCCAACTACGTATCCTTGTTGACCGGGACGAAACACCCGATGGACAGCGACGGACCGGAAAAGACGGTATTCATTCTGGTTGACAATGGGCGTGCAGCCTTGCTCGGCTCAGCCTACCAGGACATGCTGCGCTGCATCCGTTGCGGTGCCTGCATGAACCATTGCCCGGTTTATTTTTCGCTGGGCGGACATGCCTACGGCTGGGTTTACCCCGGGCCGATGGGCTCGGTTCTGACGCCACTTTTTACTGGCATCGAGAACGCACTTGACCTTCCTCACGCATCGACGGGCTGCAATCAGTGCGGCGCGGTTTGTCCAGTCCGTATTCCGCTGCCCGGCCTAATGCACCGCTTGCGTGAAACGCAAGTGGACCGTGGCCTGCGTCCCTGGTCCGAACGTCTGGCCTTGCGCGCCTGGGCATGGCTGGCAAGTAAACCAGTGCTCTACCGTTGGGTGCTGCGCCGGGCATCGCGCTATTTAAACTGGCAGGCCGAGGGCAGCGGGCGCATACGGATTTTTGGCCTGGCGCCCGGGTGGACCGCAGGACGCGATCTGCCGGTGGCTTCCGGCAAGACTTTTCACGAACTTTACGCAGCAAGAAAGCGAGCTTGAGCATGGCATTCTCTCCCGACGGGCCGATGGCCATCCCCCTGTGGATCAACGGCCACGCCTTCCTGACCGTCAGCGATTCTTTTTATGATGTGACCGATCCGGCGAGTGGTGAGACTATCCGGCGGGTTCCCCTGTGCGGGGCCACTGAGGCAGCCAATGCCGTGGCGGCGGCGCGAGCTGCCCAGCCCGCCTGGGCTGAGATGGGTATGCAAGCTCGCCGGGTTTGCCTGGAAAAGATGGCGGATGCACTCGACAATTACACCGGACACTTCGCCAAATTGCTGCATGCCGAAACCGGTTTTGACGAGCCGTGGGCCACCAGCGAAGTGGCCGCCGCTGTAGCGGCATTGCGCGCTACAACGGTGGGTGAAACCGGCGTCGTCGGTCTGGTGTTCGATGCGACGCGCCCGCTGGCGGGGATGGCGGCGGGGATGGCGCCGGCGCTGATGGCCGGCGCAACGGTTGTGGTCAAACCCAGCCCGAAGGCGCCATCCGCTGCCTATGCGCTGTGTGAACTCTCTGCCCGCAGCGCGTGGCCGGCTGGCGTTCTCAACCTGATGCAGGGCGATACGGCCGCCATCGAAGGCCTTTGTGCCGCTGGTATCGATCGTCTGGTCTACACCGGTAACGCTACCCTCGGCGCGCAAATTGGTGCGATTGCCAACGCTGCCGGCACCGCCTTCGTGATGCAGGGCATCATCTGATGCAGCGCATCGTCTATCTCGAACGCCAATCCATCATCGCCGATGTGCGACGCCCGAATTTTGCGCATGACTGGGTCGAATATGAGAAAACCTTACCCAATCAGGTCATTGAGCGACTGGCCGGGGCGACGATAGCGATCATCAACAAGGCCCCTTTGCCGGCTGCTGCGGTCAACGCCCTACCGGCCCTGAAAATGGTTGCTGTCGCGGCTACAGGTACCAATATTGTCGATCTCGAAGCTTGTCGGGCGCGTGGCATCGTTGTCAGTAACGTTCGGGGGTATGCCGAGCACACCGTCCCCGAGCATGTGATGGCCTTGCTGCTGGCGCTCGCGCGCAATCTGGCCGCCTGGCGTGCAACCGTGCAGGCTGGCCAATGGCAGAAATCCGAGCAGTTTTGTCTGTTCGATCATCCGATTCGCGACCTGCACGGCGCAACACTTGGGTTGATCGGTTCCGGCAGCCTGGGTAACGGCGTGGCTCGCCTGGCTGAGGCGTTCGGGATGCGCGTGCTGCGCGCCGAGCGGCGCGGCGCGTCCAGCCTTCGGCCCGGCTATACACTCTTTGAAACGGTGCTGGCCGAAGCCGATGCAATCAGCCTGCATTGCCCCCTGACGGACGAGACGAACGGGCTGATTGGCGCGGCGGAGTTGCGCGCCATGAAGCGCTCGGCACTGCTCATCAACACCGCCCGGGGTGGTATCGTCGATGAATCAGCCTTGGTTCAGGCCCTGCAGGAAGGCTGGATTGCCGGTGCCGGTTTCGATGTGATAACGACCGAGCCGCCGCCAGAAGAAGGCCACGCCCTGCTCGCACCGGCCTTGCTGGCCTTGCCGAATTTCCTGCTGACGCCGCATGTTGCTTGGTCCAGTCGAACCGCGATGCAAGTTCTGGCCGATCAGTTGATCGACAACATCGAGGCCTACGTCGCCGGGAATCCCAGGAATCGGGTCGTATGAGTCTGCAAAAGGTATTTCACTGCAGGGGCGCACACTTAACATGAACGAAGCGCGCGAGGAGGTTCTGGCCAGGGTGCGGGCTGGTGTGGGCAAGGGCGATTTTGCCGCCCGTCGGGCACTTGCCGAAGCTGCACTGGCGGCGCCAGTACGCGGGCCGCAGCCGCAATTCACGGGTGATCTCGTTGAGCGTTTTTGTGAAAAAGCGGCAACGTTGGCGAGTACTGTCGAGCGAGTCAGCAGCGAGGCCGATGTGCCGCAGGCAGTAGCCCGCTATCTGCTCGCCCACGGCATACCTGCTCAAGCTGTGGTCACGGCGGATATTGGTGAACTGCCCTGGCGCGATGCCGGCATCGACGTCGCCGTTCGTGCTGCCTTCGACGCCGATTTGGTCGGTATTTCCGGCTGCTTTTGCGCGGTAGCCGAAACCGGAACCCTGCTGCTTTGCTCGGGGCCCGAAACGCCAGCAACCGTCAGTCTTCTGCCGGAAACGCACATTGCACTGGTGCGCGTATCGCGCATCGTCGGCACCATGGAGGATGCCTTCGCCCGCTTGCGTGCCGAGACCGGCGACTGGCCGCGAGCGCTCAATTTCATCTCCGGGCCCTCGCGCACCGGCGATATTGAACAAACCATCGTCCTCGGCGCGCATGGGCCGTGTCGGGTGCATTTGATTCTTGTGGAAGACAACCAATGACCATCACTTTTGCCGTGCGCGGCGAGTATATTCAGCTCGATCAACTACTGAAGGCCACTGGTCTGTGCGAATCCGGTGGGGCTGCGCATGCGGCGATTGCCGAGGGGCGCGTCCGGGTCGATGCTGCGGTCGACACGCGAAAACGGGCCAAACTACGGCCCGGTCAGATGGTCACTTTTGCTGGTGAAACGGTCGAACTGATCGCAGAGTAACCCTCAGTCGCGAACCCGGGCGAAAACTTCGGACGAGACTTCGATATGAACCATTTCCATTTCAGTCACTTGAATAGTGCCGTTCGCGGTTTGCATCGTTTTCTGCCCGAAATAGAGCATCCATTCGCTTTCCGATACCTCGCATTCTTCAATGTGCGGCCGGCGACGTTCAGCAGTCCGCCGTCTTTCCTTCCAGCCCTTGGGGGGGCCGTAGTCGTTTCT
>ERZ724516.2555-NODE-2555-length-10223-cov-3.700334_pt1 | contig 10223 bp, 7 predicted proteins | sample MGYA00376049_ERZ724516 | MGnify/ENA primary metagenome ERZ724516 (study PRJEB28724, sample SAMN07190886) | activated sludge metagenome | isolation source: activated sludge of sewage treatment plant in Hong Hong | place: USA: Christiansburg, Virginia | collected... | reverse complement strand
CGGTCTGGTTGGCGTCGTCGTCGATGGCTTGTTTGCCGCAGATGACGATTTGCGGTTGTTCTTTGGCGCACAGGGCCTGCAAGAGCTTGGCGACGGCCAGCGGCTGCAGGTCAACGTCGGTTTCGACGAGGATGCCGCGGTCGGCACCGATGGCCATGGCGGTGCGCAGGGTTTCCTGGCAGGCGGCGACGCCGCAGGAGACGGCGATGACTTCCGTGGCGATGCCGGCTTCTTTGAGGCGAACGGCTTCTTCGATGGCGATTTCGTCAAAGGGGTTCATGCTCATCTTGACGTTGGCCAGATCGACGCCGGTACCGTCAGCTTTGACGCGGACTTTGACGTTGTAATCAACGACCCGTTTGACGGGAACAAGTATCTTCATGGGATTTTCCTTTTCGAACACGCAGCCCCCTGCCAGCCACAGCATGGCAAACAAGGGGCCTGCGGATTACTCAATGGCGAGCGCCGAATTTGCGTGCTGGCGGAGGACGTATTTCTGGATCTTGCCGGTCGAGGTCTTCGGCAGTTCGCCAAACACCACGGTCTTCGGCACCTTGAAGCGAGCCAGATGCGCCCGGCAGTGCTCGATGATCTCGGCTTCAGTGCACTTGGCGTCCACCTTCAGCTCGATGAAGGCAGCCGGCACTTCGCCCCACTTTTCGTCGGGCTTGGCGACCACCGCCGCAGCGATGACTGCCGGGTGGCGATAGAGCACGTCCTCGACTTCCAGCGACGAAATGTTTTCGCCCCCGGAGATGATGACGTCCTTCGAGCGATCCTTGATCTTGACGTAACCGTCGCTATGGACGACGGCCAGGTCACCGGTATGGAACCAGCCACCGACGAAGGACTCTTCAGTCGCCTTGGGGTTTTTCAGATACCCCTTCATGACCAGATTGCCGCGGAACATGATTTCACCCATCGTCTCACCATCCCACGGCACCGGCTCAAGACTGACGGGATCGCGCACTTCGATCCCTTCCTGCATGTGGTAGCGCACGCCCTGACGGCCGTTACGGGCGGCACGCAGGTCGATTGGCAACTTTTCCCATTCCGGGTGCTTGGCGCAAACCGAGGCCGGGCCGTAGGTTTCGGTCAGGCCATAAACGTGGGTAATGTTGAAGCCCATCGTTTCGCAGCCCTCGATGATGGCGGCGGGGGGCGCAGCGCCGGCGATCAGGCCGTTGACCTGATGCTCGATGCCTTCCTTGAGCGCGGCCGGGGCATTGATCATCATGCCGTACACGATCGGTGCGCCGCACATGTGGCTGACCTTGTGCTCCTTGATCAGGCCGAAAATCAGGGCCGGATCAACCTTGCGCAGGCAAACGCTGGTGCCGGTATTGGCGGCCAGCGTCCACGGGAAGCACCAGCCGTTGCAGTGGAACATCGGCAGCGTCCACAAATACACGGAGTGCGGCGGCATGCCCCAGGAAATGATGTTGGAAGCCGAATTCAGGTAGGCGCCGCGATGGTGGTAGACCACACCCTTCGGGTTGCCGGTGGTTCCTGAGGTGTAATTCAGCGCAATGGCATCCCACTCGTTGTCTGGCAGTTTCCAGGCAAAATCCGGCTCGCCTTCGTTCAGGAAAGCTTCGTAGTCCTTTTCACCCAGCGCTTCGCCTTCGGTGTAATCAGGATCCAGGCTGTCAATGACCAGCGGTTTCGGCCCTTCGAGCAGTTCCAGCGCGGCCTTGACCACCTTGGAAAACTCCAGATCGGTAATCAGCACCTTGGCTTCGCCATGAGCCAGCATGAAGGCGATGGCCTCGGCATCAAGGCGAGTATTCAGGGTATTGAGTACAGCGCCGGTCATCGGCACACCGAAGTGGCATTCGAACATTGACGCCGTGTTAGGCAGCATGACGGCGACCGTATCGCCCTTGCCGATGCCGCGATTCTTCAAGGCGGAAGCCAGTTGGCGGCTACGATCGTAGCTTTCCTTCCAGGTGTACTGGCGGGCGCCCTGGATCACCGAGATACGCCTCGGATAAACAAAGGCCGAGCGCTCGAGAAAACTGAGCGGGGACAGTGCAACAAAGTTGGCCGGATTTTGATCCAGCCCAACGGTATACGGGTTCACCACGATTTATCTCCTCACGATTTCTTGCCGAGTGCTGTTCTCTTTGGGGCAAGTTTTTTTATTTGGTGTAAGAATGGCAAAACACTCTTGCGCAACTATTGGCAGAATGTAACGAATCGTTACATTGCGGATTGCCCATTGACGCCTGAACTAGAATCGCCCGATGCGTATCAATGCCACCTCGACCGACCCCAAGCCGCGCCCTGAAATGCTGCAGGCCGGGCTCGATTTGCTCGATCAGGGCATCACCGTGTTCGACGTTGACCTTCGATTGGTGGCGTGGAACCGAACCTTTCTGACGCTACTCGAATTCCCCAGCGAACTGGCCTACATCGGCGCGCCCTTCGCCGCCTTCATTCGCCACAACGCCGAGCGGGGCGAATACGGCCCGGGCGACATCGAGACGCAGATCGCCGAGCGCGTCGCCGCGACGAAAAACTTTGTGCCCCACGTCACTGAACGCCAGCGCCCCAACGGCCGCGTCCTGCTGCTCCGCGGCGAACCTTTGCCGCACAAGGGCTTCGTCACGCTATATAGCGACGTCACCGAACAACGTTACATAGAGCACCTGACCGAACACCAGAATATCCAGCTTGACGAAAGGGTGCGCCGGCGCACGGCCCAGCTCGAAAACGCCAACGCCAACCTGCGTCGGGCCAGCGAGGAAAACGAACGCATTGCTGCCGCGCTGGGCCGCAGCGAAGAGCGCCTGCGCCTAATCAATGACACCATTCCCATCCTGATCGGCTACGTGGATCAGAACGAGGTCTACCAGTACGCCAACAAGGGTTACTCGGACTGGTACGGCCACCCGGAAGGCGGTGTCACCGGGCGCGCCGTGCTCGATGTCATCGGCCCCCAGGTCTATGGACAGGTTCGCGACCCGGTGCGCCGAGCGCTGGCCGGCCAGCAGGTCACTTACGAGTACCAGATGGTGCGTCAGGGGCAACCCGTCTTCGCCCGCAGTACGCTGGTGCCGGAAGTTACGGTCGACGGGAAAACACTCGGATTTTTTGTGTTTTCGTACGAAATCACCGAGCAAAAACGCATGCAGGCCGCGCTTGTTCAGGCGCAAAAAATGGAGGCCATCGGGCAGTTGACCGGTGGCCTGGCGCATGACTTCAACAACCTGCTCACCGTCATCATCGGCAACCTCGCCGCCTTGCAGGATCACCGCCCGGACGACGCCGAGGTCAACGAATTCGTCGAGCCCGCCCTGCAATCGGCTCGGCGTGGCGTCCAGCTGATCAAGCGGCTGCTCACCTTTTCGCGGCAGCAGCCGCTGGAACCGCAGACCGTCGATATCGGCCAGCTCATTGTCAACCTGGGCAAGCTGGTGCGCCGCTCGCTGCCCGAATCAATTGCCGTATCGACCGACATGGCCGGCACCACGGTGCACGCGCTGGTGGATCCTGGCCAGCTTGAAAGCGCCCTGCTCAACTTTGCCCTGAATTCCCGCGACGCCATGCCACAAGGCGGCCGCCTGCACATCGCGGCACGCGCCGTCGAGCTATCCGCCGATGCCACCGCCTTCGACGTCTCACCCGGCCTTTATGCGCTGATCGAAGTCGCCGACAACGGTAGCGGCATGGACGCCACCACCCTCGCCCGCGCCTGCGAGCCGTTTTTCACCACAAAGCGCCTGGGGCTGGGCAGCGGCCTCGGTCTGGCCATGGCCTACGGCTTCGCCAAGCAATCGGGCGGCGGCATTTCGATCCAGAGCCAGCCAGAGCAGGGAACCACCGTCCTGATGGTGCTGCCCCTGGCCGCGCCGGAGCCGGATGTCGACCTACCGGGCGAAGAGGCCGCCTTCCCTCACGGCGGCGAACTGGTGCTGCTGGTCGAAGATGAGCCGAACGTGCGACGGGTGATCCGCCAGCAACTGATCGACCTCGGCTATCCGGTCATCGAGGCCGAAGACAGTGATCAGGCACTGGCCATGATCGAGCAGATCGCCGATATCGCCATCGTCGTCAGCGACGTCATCATGCCCGGCGGCCTCAATGGCCGGCAGTTGGCCGAACGGGTGCTGGCCGAGCGCCCGAACATGCGTTTCGTGCTGATGAGCGGCTACACCGACGAAGCCGAAGCGGAAGACGCCAACGCCCTGCCGGTTCTGGCCAAACCCTTCGTCCGCCAGGATCTGGCTCGCGCCCTGCAAGCAGCACACCAAGGTAAAACATGAGAGACACCGAACCCACCAAGCTGATCACCATCGTCGAGGATGATCCCGATGTCGCCAAGATCATCGAGCAGGTACTGGCCGATTTCGGCTTTCGCACCGCCTGGTGCCGCAGCGGCGGCGACCTGCTGCGCCGCCTGCGCACGCTGGCACCTGACCTCTGCATCATCGACCTCGGCCTGCCCGACATGGATGGCATCGAAGCCATGCAACGCGTCCGCGCCCAATCGGGTTGCGGCATCCTGATCCTGACCGGGCGCGCCCATGTCAGCGATCGCGTCATGGGCCTCGAACTCGGTGCCGACGACTACGTGCTGAAACCATTCGAGCCACGCGAACTGGTCGCCCGGGTTCGCAGCATCTTGCGCCGGCGCGAGGGTCACGAGACATCAGCTCGCCAGATCGCCGAGTTCGCCGGCTGGCACTTTAATCTCGGCAACAACACGCTGACCAGCCCCGGCGGCGTCGAACATGCCCTAAGCACAGCGGAGACCGAATTGCTGAAGGTTTTTGTCAGCAACCCCAACCGTATCCTGCAACGCGAAAAGCTGATGGGCACACGCGACCTGGCCCCCAACGACCGCGCCATCGATGTTCGTATTTCCCGCCTGCGCCGCAAGCTGGAACCGGACGCCGACAGTCCGGCGTTCATTAAGACGGTATATGGCGCCGGCTATCTTTTCCTCGCCACCGTTAACTGGTCCGGCGGGGTTAACTAACCCCCGGCACGCAAAATTGCGGCAAAGAAAAAGGGGCTTCTCAGCCCCTTTTCATTTTTGGTCAATTTTGCCGGTTGACCGCGGAAGACCTGCTCTGGAACAAACCGATCACTCTTCCTCGTCGTGCAGCTGGAACTTGCTGGCCAGTTGCTGCTGAACATTCGGCGGCACGGCGGCATAGCGGGCGAACTCGATGGTGTAGGTACCCTGGCCGCCGGTCAGCGACTTGAGGCGCGACTGGTAGTCGTTGAGTTCGGCCAGCGGCACTTCGCCGGTGATCGCGGACATACCGTGGCCACGGCCGTCAGTGCCGGTGATATGGCCGCGGCGGCCTGACAGGTCGCCGGTCAGGTCACCGATGGCAGTTTCCGGCACGATGATCTCGATGCTGACGATGGGCTCAAGGACGATGGGCTTGGCATTGCGGATGGCTTCGATAACCGCCTTGCGGCCAGCCATCGTGAATGCGACTTCCTTGCCATCCACGGCGTGGGTCTTGCCATCGAAAACCGTAACCTTGAGGTCGTCGACCGCATAACCGGCCACCACACCCCCCTCCAGACCCTGACGAATGCCTTTTTCCACGGCTGCCATGAAGACGCCGGGAATGACGCCACCCTTGACGGCATCGACGAATTCGAAGCCCTCGCCGCGCCCCTTCGGTTCGATGCGCAGATGCACTTCGCCAAACTGGCCAGCACCGCCTGATTGCTTCTTGTGGCGGTACATTGCCTCGGCCGAGCCGGTAATGGTTTCGCAATAAGGAATGCGCGGTGGCTTGGTATCGACCTCGAGCTTGTGCTGGCTGGCCATGCGGGCGAGCTTGGCTTTCAGGTGGATTTCACCGAGACCGCGAACGACGGTCTCATTGCTGGTCGGGTGACGCTCGACAACAAAGGTCGGGTCTTCCATGGCCAGCTTGCCGAGGATATCGAAAAGGCGCTGTTCATCACCTTTCTTCCTGGTTTCGACGGCCAGCCCGGCCATCGGTTTGGGAAACTCGAGCGGAACGAGATGGATATGGTCTTCGTCGTGCGAGTCATGCAGCACGCAGTCAAAATCGATCTCGTCGATCTTGGCTACGGCACCGATGTCGCCCGGGAACAATTCGTCGACTTCGACACTGTCCTTGCCCTGCAACTGAAAGAGATGACCAACCTTGATCGGACGCTTGCTGTCGCCGACGAACAACTGCATATCCTTCTTCATCGTCCCCTGGTGGACGCGGAAGACGCCAATCTTGCCCATGTAGGGGTCGGCCACGACCTTGAAAACGTGGGCCAGCACGTGCTTTGAGGCATCGGGCACAGCCTGGAAGGGTTCGGTCTTGTCGCCCGGCTCACCCTTGTAAAACGGCGGCGGGTTGCCTTCGGCCGGGTTTGGCGCCAGCGAGGCGAGGACGTGCAGCAATTCCTTGATGCCGGCGCCCGTCTTGGCTGAGGTGAACAGAATCGGAATCAGGTGACCTTCGCGCAGCGCCTTTTCGAACGGGGCATGCAGGGCAGCGGCCGTCGGGTCGGCACCATCTTCGAGATACTGTGCCAGCAGGTCTTCATCCTCTTCGACGATCTGGTCGATAAGGGCCCGGTGAGCGCTGGCCACGGATTCAAAATCGGCATCGCCGGCATCGTGTTCGAGCACTTCGACGACATCTGCCGCACCGTGGGCCGGCAGATCGAGCAGCATGCACTGCTTGCCGAAACGCTCGCGAATATCGGCAACGAGCCCCGGCAGATCGAGGTTTTCGGCATCGATCTTGTTGATGACGATCATCCGGCACAACTTGCGGTCGGCCGCGTAGCGCATCATGCGCTCGGTCATGAGCTCGATGCCGCTCTGGGCATTGACGACCACCAGCGCGGTATCGACACCCGCCAGCGCTGCAATGGCCTGACCGGAAAAATCCGGGTAGCCGGGGGTGTCGATCAGGTGAACATGCGTGTCTTCGTAGCCAAAATTGACGACGGCAGACGTCAGGGAGTGACCAGCCTCTTTCTCCTGAACATCGAAATCGGCAACCGTGTTGCCCTTCTCGATGCTGCCCTTGGCGCTGATGGCGCCGGTCGCGAACAACAAGGCCTCGGCGAGGCTGGTCTTGCCGGCGGCACCATGGCCAACCAGCGCAACAGAACGTAGAGCCTCGGTGGTGTACTTGGACATCTTCTTCTCCCTGAGCAATAAATCAGCAATGAATCAACGTGTTTTTTTGTCGGCCTCGATCATTTCGGCCACGACTTTTTCTGCAAAATGTGGTCCCAGGCCCATGATCAGGCCAGTTGCGACGGCAACCAGCGCCAGACCGGCCACCAGCTGGATGGCGGCGCGCCGGAACTCCGGCCCCCGACTCAGCGCGAACCAGACCGGGCCGATGACCGGCAGCAGCAACACCGGCAGCCCGGTCTTCCAGCCAAAGCTGAAGGCTGCCGGGACGGTGCCGATATAGCCGATGAGCAACAACAGGCCGCCCCCCGCCAGCGACAAGGTGGACGCCAGCGCAAATCCCATGAAGCCCCAATCCATTATTTTTTTACCTTTTTCGGACGCTCCCAGCCGGGCAGCGTCATCTGTTTGGCCCGCGATACGGTCAGCGCATCGGGCGGCGCATCCTTGGTCAGCGTCGTGCCGGCGCCCAGCGTCGCCCCGCGACCAACCGTCACCGGCGCCACAAGTTGGGTATCGGAGCCAATGAATACGTCGTCTTCGATGATGGTCTTGAATTTGTTGGCGCCGTCGTAGTTGCAGGTGATGGTGCCGGCGCCAACATTGACGCGCTGGCCAATCTCGGCGTCGCCGATGTACGCAAGGTGATTGGCCTTGGACTGGGCGCCGATGATGCTCTTTTTGACTTCGACGAAGTTGCCGATATGCACTTCCGGCCCGAGCTCTGTACCCGGACGCAAGCGCGCATATGGCCCGAGCACGCCGTCCGGACCGATGATTGCATCCTCGAAATGGCAGAAGGCGGCGATGCGCGTGCCGGCACCCACCTTGACGTTTTTCAGCACACAGTAGGGGCCGACGTCGACCGCATCGGCCAGTTCGACCTTGCCTTCGAAAACGCAGCCGACATCGATGGATACATCCCGGCCGTGCGAGAGACTGCCGCGAATGTCGATGCGCGCCGGATCAGCCAGACGCACGCCGGCGACGAGTAACTGATCGGCCAGATTTCGCTGGTGCTGGCGCTCCAGTTCGGCCAGTTGCACCTTGCTGTTGACCCCCAGCACCTCCCACTCGCCTTCGGGCTGCGCGGCGCGTACCGGCAGGCCTTCGGCCACGGCCAGCGCGACGATATCAGTCAGGTAATACTCGCCCTGGGCGTTGTTGTTCTTGAGCTGGCCGAGCCAGTCGGCCAGGCGTGCCGTGGGAATGGCCATGATGCCGGTATTGACCTCGCGGATCGCCTTTTCTTCTGGCGTCGCATCCTTTTCCTCGACGATGCGCACGATGTTGCCAGCAGCATCGCGCACCATGCGGCCGTAGCCGGCCGGGTTGGCGAGGTCTACGGTGAGGATCGAGAGGCCGTCCTTCCCGGCCTGCAGCAGGCGCTTGAGCGCACCGAGCGTAGTCAGCGGCACGTCGCCGTAGAGCACCAGCGTCTGTGCTGCATCGCCCAGTTGCGACACGGCCTGGGCGACGGCATGGCCGGTTCCCAGTTGCTGCGCCTGCTCTGACCAAAGGATGTCGTCAGCGGCCAGCGTCGAGCGCACCACATCACCACCGTGGCCATAAACGACAATGAGTCTTTCCGGGGAGAGCAAACGAGCCGTATCGATGACGTGCTGGGCGAGTGGCTTGCCGGCAATCGGATGCAACACCTTGGGCAAGTTGGAATGCATGCGCTTGCCTTGGCCGGCCGCGAGAATGACGATATTCATATTGAGAAAATTCATCAGAAGTTGGGTAATCTGCATTTTCACATGATCGGCCCGGGCTGTCGAAGCCGACGACGCTTTTGCAGCACTCAGCCTTTGATCCAACGCAAATCCCGTCAAGAAAACAAAAGCCCCGTCGGCTTTTCAATCGGCGGGGTTTTCGATTTTCCGGGAAACGCACCCCGGCAGGTCAGGCGCTCTTCTGCTCCTGCCCACCCAGAATATCGCCGAGCACCGCCTTGCCGCGGGCCGAGACAAACCAGTGCAACACGTTCTTGTCGTTGATTCGCGTTTCAATGACGCCCATGGCTTTCATCACCGTCAGGCGCTGGCTGACGAAATCCCGGGTCAGCCCGGTGCTGTCACAAATTGCGACCAGATTTCCATATACAAATCCCCCCTCGGACAAGGTGCGCAAGATTTCCACGTCGTTGTAGGAAAGTACATCTCTGGGATCATGCTCGACAATTTTCAGCACCTCGGTTTCGGCCTTGGGTGTGGAGAGGATGGGTTCAGCACGCTTTTGCTGCTCAATGCGGCCTACGTCTCGTCGCACCTGATCCATCTGCGCCATCAGTCGCTGTACCATGTTCTCGAACAATCGCCGCGAAGCGACGACGTAGATCAGGCAGAACCCCGAAAAAACATAAAGATCGATCGGTTTGGTGCGCGCGCCTTCCAGCAGTGTACTGGACAGCATGTTGAGAAAAAGCGGCACGGTGAGGGCGGCGACAATGCCGAACACCGGATATTTGAGCCAGTCGCGGCTACCCGCTTCGCCTCGTCGGTCGGCCAGGAAATAGTTGGCGGCACCACCCAAAATACCGGCCAGCACCATGATCCCCAGAATGAGCAGCATATGCCCGTCAAGCGCGCCACTAGGCGTAGTTACCAGCAAGGCTGGTTGCAATTCAGCTGACATGTTTCCCCCCGGTTGTCAGGAGGCATTTTTACACGGCAAGAACAATGTTTCGCCAGCCGGCAAAAAATAATCGACGCCGGTTTCCTGCGGTCAACCGGAAAAAACAGCCAGAATTGAAAAGCCCCGCCGGCTTTTCAGGCGGCGGGGCTTTTTGGAGAATCATAGACTCAGCGTGGCAGCGACGACTTCCCCATCAGGAAGGTATCGACTTCACGAGCAGCCTGACGGCCTTCGCGGATCGCCCAGACCACCAGAGACTGGCCACGACGGACGTCACCGGCAGCGTAAACCTTGTCGACATTGGTCTTGTAGCAACCGTCGCCATCGGTCGTTGCCTTGGCGTTCTGGCGCGCATCCTTCTCGACGCCGAAGGCTTCCAGCAAGCCGCCGACCGGGTTGGTGAACCCCATGGCCAGGAAGGCGCTGTCGCAGGGCAGTTCGA
>ERZ724516.2553-NODE-2553-length-10225-cov-3.786726_pt1 | contig 10225 bp, 8 predicted proteins | sample MGYA00376049_ERZ724516 | MGnify/ENA primary metagenome ERZ724516 (study PRJEB28724, sample SAMN07190886) | activated sludge metagenome | isolation source: activated sludge of sewage treatment plant in Hong Hong | place: USA: Christiansburg, Virginia | collected... | reverse complement strand
GTGTGGCAGTGGGTGATCTCGCCGAAGGGCGTGCTCGACGATGGCCGCAAGGTTACCGCCGACATGGTGCGCCCGATGATTGCCGAAGAGTTGGTCAAGGTGAAGGCCACCGTCACCGCCCAAGGCGAGGAAACGGCTTCCTATGACCAGGCTGCCGTCATCTTCGACAAGATGTCGCTAACCCCGGACTATCCAGAATTCCTGACCCTGCCGCTGTACGAAGCAATGGCGTAACGGCTGCACCCCAAGGGTACTTCCTGCGGGGCGCGGTCGACCCACGAAAGCGGCTAAAAACGAAAATGGCGCCACGGGAAACCGGGGTGCCGTTTTTTATTTTGGTAGCTCGCATCAACTCACTCGCCGCCCACCTTCTCCCGCTGGTCCACACTTAACTCTGCCGCCGTGCGGCGAACGATCTTGTCGCCGCTACTGACCACGATGGCCGTTCCGGTCTGCACGGCAATTTGCCTGGCCAGAGCAGCGGCACGTTTCATCGCCGCCACGGAAGCGACTAAATCCTGATCACGGGCCATGGAAAGTTCCTGCTGGGTCACGCTTGCTCTCCCCACCCGATCATTACCGGCTCGTTGCCTGAATTGTCATAAACGGCCCACGCGTCAACTGCCCCACGATAGTAAGCTCCAAAGTTGTACCGCCCTGCGGCAAAGCGGCGCCGAATAACCATCTCGGGAATGGAATGCCCGCCTTGCTTCACGCGCTCGGCCACCCGCGCAATTGCCATTTCGGCCGATGGCAGGGTCAAGAAAAAACAGAGTCACATGTTAGCCCAGACTTTTCCATTCCTCGATATGCCGCATGTAAGACAGGCCGGACAAGGTCGTTTCGAAAGCAAAACTCTCCCCCTGTGCTGCGCACTCAGCCAGTTCTTTCAGCATCAGGCGTCCCGCCTTGATGGCTGCAGCCTCCGGCGCAAATGGCGACAGGCCCGCCGCGATCAGATCGGCGTTGATGAAACGCGGGCAATGCGCTTCAGCAGGCAGAAAGGCGCGGGCGAACGTCGTCTTGCCCGCCCCGTTTGGCCCCGCGATGACGATGATTTTCTTGCTCACGCTTTTCCACCATCCTGCCTGCCTTCAGACGACGCGCCACGCCTCATCATTTTTTCGAGTTGCCTGATCACATCGCGCCCGCCTTCATCGTGTTCCACGGCAAAAAGAAACAGATTGCCGGTCAATTTCGCCCAGTACTCGCCGATCAGTCGCTTCTCGACCGAATCATCGTTGGTCTTGTAACCCTCGCCCTTGTACTCGACGACCAGTAGCCGACCATCCTTCAATTCGGCGACGAAATCCGGGTAGAAGCGATCCTTCGAGGTCGGCAGCCAGAACGAGAACTCCGGAAAGCGTGGCAGATTGCGCACCCATTGGCGCACCTCGGGCAGCTCGTCGAGGGCAACGGCGCAGTGGTATTCGTGGTCCGGCTGTTTCGGCGGCGCTTCCTTCAAGTCGCCGATCATGCCGTAGTAATGCTTCAGAAAACGGTAGCGGCCCTGGTAATAAGGCGGCCGCGCCGGATACATGCCGAGGCCGAACTTGAAGAGGTAATCGGCGCTGACGCAGCCACGCGGCTCCGTTCCCAGGAAGGAAAGCTGAAAACCTCGTTGGCGGGCATCGGCGGCAATCGCTGTCAGGCGTTCAAGCAGCACATCGCACAACTGGTTGCGATGGCGCACCAGCGCCGTCAGCGTGTAACCGCCTTCGCGCTGCAGCCAGCGCAGCACCTTGCCCAACCATGCCAAGCGCTGGGTTTGCGTCGTGTCCGCACCGCGCAGCCGGCCATCCAGCCAGCGCAACAGATCGGCCTCGCTGACTTCGGTGGGCACCAGATCGAGATTGACCGCATACACCGCCTGTTCCTGCTCGATACGCAGATGGCCCTCGGCCACATCGAGCAAATACGGCTTGCGCTCTCGATCCGGCACGAAGGCCGGCAGTTCCGGCGATTCGTCGGCCAGCGAGAAACCAGCCAGATCGAGCAGCGCTTCCTTCTCGGCCAGATCGAGTTCGCCCTGACTATCGCGCACGCAGAGCAGCGGCAACGGCGCGAACGGCACGCCGCGCGCCGACGGCGCCACCACCGCCTGATGGCGCAGCTCGAAGCGCTCCAACAGTTTTTCGACGCCGTCGCGGGACTTCTTGTCGCTGAAGGTAGCAACCAGCGCCGCCCGCATTTCCGGCGTCGGCGGCTCGGTCAGCGTCACGGTGACGCCCCCGTCTGCCGTGGCCACCAGTGCGATGCCAGCCACCGGCGAGCCGCCAGCCTTCAGCCCGCCGAGCAGGTCGGCGGCAAAGGCCGGCGCCTGAGGCAAGCTCAGTTCCAGCGACGGCAGTTCAGGCAAAGCCTCAGCCGCCCCCCGCTCGAACAGCGGCAAAGTGGTCGGGAACACCGCCTGCGCCGCCTCCAGTTCCTCGAAACCCATGGCCACCAGCCGGTCGGCCAGCTCGTTGGCGACCCGCGCCGTCTCCGGGCTGGCCAGATGAGCGTAGGCGCGGTTGAGCAGCGGGCTTTTCCGGCTACTGGCGTAAGGCATGCGCAGCACGCGGCCGAGCAACTGCTCCATGTCGCGGCTCGACCCGATCTTCTGCAGCGAGCAGAAAACATAAGCGAAAGAGCAATCCCAGCCCTCCTTCAGTGCCTCGACGGTAATCACGATATCCACCAGGCAAGCCGGATCGAACAGATCGACGCCATCCAGTTCCCGCTGGTTGCCGGTGGCGATGGCGATACGCTCGGCGGCGATCTGCTCCTGTTCCAGAAGATAGTTTTTCAGCACTTCGACCGTCACTTCCCCGGCCTTATCCTCCGCCTGCAGCAGCAGGATTGGGCGCAGGTAATCGGCTTCGTTCACCGCCTCCGCCGCCAGCCGCTTGCGGGTCAGCAGCGCATCGCGCACCGCCTCCTGCCAGTTGGGGTGGGTTTGCAGCACGATGGGTAGCTTGATCATCTGCTCCGCCTTCAACTCCTCGGCCGAGACGTGATACAGCACATTGCTGCGGTGCGTGCCCTGGCGCACCGGCGTTGCCGTCATTTCGATCAGCGCCGCCGGGTTCAGGCGGGCGAAGGTGTCGTAAGTCAGCGGCGTGCGGGCATTGTGCGCCTCGTCGATGATCACCACCGGCCGCTGCCAGTACATCAAATTGGCGAAGCTGCGCTTGACCTTGCCCAGATCGGCGCGAGTCAGATAGGGCTGGGCCTCCAGGTCCCTTTCGCTGACCCGCTCGAAGCCCGGCAAATCCGGAGCGCGGGCGAAATGCGGCTCGAAGTTTTCCTTGTAGGCATAAACGTCGCGCCCCGACGTGTCATCCACCCGCAGCGTCTGCAAGGTGCCGACGGCGATGATCGCCTTCTGCTCGAAATCCTGAGGCCGCAACTGTTCGCAGTCGGCAATGTCGAGCACGCGCAAACCATCGACGCCGAAATAGCCTTCCAGCGCCTCGCGGTAGGGATGGCCCGGCGTGCGGAGTGCCAGCAGCGTCTGCGCGCGGATGATGTTGGACGGCACCAGCCACAAGGCCAGTGGCCGGTCCTGCCCAGTGTAATGGCTCCCGGCAGCGGCCAGCGCGTGCGTGCCGAGCAGTGTCTTGCCGCCGCCGGTCGGAATGCGCAGGCAGACATAGGGTGTCGCCCCGGCCTCATTGACGAACCCCTGGGCCAGATAGGGCGGAATGCTTTCCGGCCCGATTTCCTGCTCGCGTAGTGCCTGGCGGAAAGCGGCGTCCAGCCCGGCCTCGTCCTTCGCCCCGCGGGCCAGATCGAAGAAACGGGACAGCGCGGTCAGCGCCTCTTGCTGATACTGCTTCAGTTGCAAAGCCATGGCGTCTGGTCCTAACGGGCGCGAATGTCGTAGGGAATCTGCTTGAAGGTAATGCCGTGAGCCTTCAGGCGAGCCGGCGACAGGCGGCACGATTCACCATAAACCACGCGCGGCCCGACATGCGGCGCCAACTCGTCCAGCGTTGCCAGCACGGGCCCGGTCAGCACATTGCCCCCCTGCGGCCGGCGGTCGCCGAGAATGCCGTTGTAGAGCAGGTAATAGGCCGTGCCTTCGTGCACACCGAGCAGCGGTGTCGGTTCGTTGCCGTTCGGGGGCACCAGCGGTGTCCGCGTTTCCTGATACCAGACCCAGGCGGCCAGCGTCGCAAAGCGGATTTCCGGATTGATGCCGCCATCGGCCATGAACACCGACTGGCCGAGTTGGAAGAAACGAAAACCGCCGCCGCCGGACCAGTTGACCGCCGCCGAGATGCCGCCCGGCTCGCCGGCCAGGACTTTTTCCAGACGCGGCAGACAATGGGTTTGCGCGTGGTCGCCCATTTCGATGCCAATCCAGCGCCGGCCCATCTTGTGGGCGACAGCGGCCGTGGTGCCGGAGCCGAGGAAGGAATCGAGGACTAGGTCGCCGGGGTTGGTGGCGATGTTCAGGACACGCTCAATTAAACGCTCCGGTTTGGGGGTTCCAAACGAAGCTTCCTCTGGAAATAGCCCTCTCATCTCGTTCTTTGAAGTTCGATTGCTACCAACGTCGTCTTTTTTCCAGAGCGTTCTCGGAACCAGATTCGAAACCTCGGACAAATAGCGCTTAATGCTTGGCCTGGCCTCGCCTTTTGGCCCCCACCAAATTCGGCCGTCGCTATCAAGCTCCCTCAGTTTGCTTTCAGCGATTCGCCAATAACGGCCCGGGGGCGGTGAAAACGTACGCCCCGATGGCCCAACGATTGAGTACAACCCCTTCGAGTATGGTTTGTTTGCGTATGGGTCCCCGGGAAGCCATGGCCCCCTCTCGTCGTTATCTGGGTTGGTGTAAATCGAATTTGCCTCGTCGGTACGATCCAGCTTATTCGGCACCCAGTCTTCATTTTTAGCGTAAATGAGAACGTGGTCGTGGTCAGACGAAAACTGACGAGCGGAATTGCGCGGCGAGTCGGCTTTCTCCCAAATTACGTTGGTGACAAAATTTCCCCGCCCAAACACCTCGTCCATCACCACCTTCAGGTAATGCGCTTCGTTGTCGTCGATGGACACCCAGATGCTGCCGTCCTCGGCCAGCAGTTCGCGCAGCAGTTCGAGCCTGGGGTAGATCATCGACAGCCACTGGCTGTGTTCCAGATTGTCGTCGTAGTGCTCGAAGGCGCTGCGGGTGTTGTAGGGCGGGTCAATGTAGATGCATTTGACCCGGCCGGCGAAGAAGGGCAGCAGCGCCTTAAGGGCTTCCAGGTTGTCGCCCTGGATCAGCCAGTTGTCGTTGTTCGGCCCCGTAACATCGCCATGCCTACTGGCGGCTTCAAGCAGGCGAAAAGGTACCTTGGCAGAAATTTTCAGGGCATGGGATTTATTGAGCCAGTCGAGCAGAGGCATGAGGGTTCGCGCGTGATGGCCACCGAGTAGCCGTGAAAAAAGCAGTACGTCATTATAATGGCGTAATCGCCACACCAGCCTTCGCGCGCAATCATCGCGGTCAACCCGGAAATTTGCCCAAAATCTGTGTCGACCGCAGAATTGACCTATGCATGCAATCGCGCATTCAAGGTATCAACGACTTCTGCCCAGTCGCCGTCTTCCAGTAATTCCTCCCGGAGAAAGGCGGCTTGTGAGGGATTCCAGAAAGGGGCGTCCGCCAGGTGCAGCGATGGCGGGAGAGGGCTGTGGACATCAATGAAGTGTTCGATGGCATATGCCTCAATGGGCAGGCCGAGCTGTTCGAACAAATTGGGCAGGGTGTGATAGTGGAATTCCATGATTGCACTCCTTGTGTCAAGGCGACAAGCTGACGCCTTTCACTCATGTAGACTTTTCAGCTTGCCAGCCGTTCCCCATTTCACCCTAGCAAAGCGCCCATGGACATCCTGATCGACATCATTCTCAAAGCCGGCCGCTCTGCTGTCGAACTTTCCCTGTTCGTGCTGCTGCCGGTGATGGTCGTCATGCTCTCGCTGATGCGCCTGCTCGAAGCCCGTGGTGCACTCGACTGGCTGGTGGCAAAGCTCGCCCCGGTTCTGCATCCTTTCGGCCTGACCGGGCTGGGCGTGTTCGCGGCACTGCAGATCAATTTCGTCAGCTTTGCGGCACCGATGGCGACGCTGACCATGATGGAACAGCGAGGTGCCTCGGATCGCCACATCGCCGCGACGCTGGCCATGGTTTTCGCGATGGCGCAAGCCAACGCAGCCTTTCCGATGATGACCATGGGCCTGCATTTCGGAACAACCCTTATTTACTCCCTGCTCGGTGGGCTGGCAGCGGCAGCCGCGACTTACTACGTGTTCGGTCGCCATCTTTCGGCTGAGGAAGGTCGACTGGATGAAACCCTGCATCACCCGGTAGCAGAGAGCGCCAAGGGCGTGCTGGATGTCATCAATCGCGCTGGTGCCGAGGCTTTCAAGATCGCCGTCGGCGCAATACCGATGCTGGTGCTGTCGCTCGTTGTCGTCACGGCGCTGCGCACCAGCGGTGCCATTGACAGCCTGACCCGTTTGCTGGCCCCTCTGCTGACGGCTGCCTCTATCGACAGCGCCCTGATCCTGCCGACACTGACCAAATACATCGGTGGCGGCACCGCGATGATGGGCGTGATGGATGAAATGCGGCGCGCCGGACAGGTCAGCGTTGAATTACTTAACACCAGCGCCGGCTTCCTGATTTCCCCTTTTGATCTGCCAGGCGTTGCTGTGCTGATCTCGGCCGGACGCCGTGTGGCCAGCGTATGGAAGCCGGCGGCCCTGGGCGCCTGCGTCGGCATTGCGTTGCGCACCGTCGGACACATTCTCACTCCCTGAAAATCGCGAGGACTGCCATGCTATCCGCTCTCACCCAACTCCTGCTCTTCCAGCTGGCCGGCGAAGTGATCGCCCGCGGCCTGAACCTGCCAGTCCCCGGTCCTGTCCTCGGCATGCTCTTCCTGTTTCTTACCCTGCTGCTGCGCGGCAGACCCGGTCACGAATTGCAGACGACCAGCCAGAATCTTCTACAGCACCTGTCACTGCTTTTCGTGCCGGCCGGCACCGGGATCATGGTGCATCTGCACCGTGTTTCGGACGAATGGCTGCCCTTGTTGCTGTCGCTGGTGATCAGTACAGCCGCCACACTGGTCGTCACGGCGCTGGTCATGCGCCTTTGCCAGCGCGGCACCACAACGGGAGAAGTGCCATGAACCCGATAACGGCATATTTTCAACGCAGAGGCGCGGAGGGAGCAGAGGAACACGGAGGATTTTTCTCTTCACCCGAGGAATACCCCGGATTTTCCGAACAAACCACCACCCTCTCTCGTTTTTCTCTGCGCCTCTGCGTTGAAAAAAGGTTTTCAGCATGAATCCTCAACTGAACGAAATCTGGGTTTACCTTTCCGCCTCGCCGCTACTCGGTCTGAGCATGACGCTGCTGGCCTATCAGGGGGCATTCTGGCTTTACCAGCGTTCCGGACACAATCCGCTGGCTAATCCGGTATTGATTGCCGTCAGCATTTTGGTGCTTTTTTTGACGTTGACCGCAACACGCTACGAAACCTATTTCGCCGGCGCCCAATTCGTCCACTTTTTGCTTGGTCCTGCCACCGTCGCGCTGGCGATCCCGCTGTACACCCAGTTCAAGCGGGTACGCACCATGCTGTTACCGGTTGTCGCCGGCCTGCTCGCCGGCTCGCTGACTGCTACCATCTCGGCCGTATTGATCGCGCGCTGGTTTGACGCCAGCTTGCCCACACAGCTATCGCTGGCGCCCAAATCGGTGACCACGCCCATAGCGATGGGTATTGCCGAGCGCATCGGCGGCATTCCGTCGCTGACTGCCGTACTGGTAATCATCACCGGCGTGCTGGGCGCAGTCGGTGCGCGAGCTGTCTTCGACGCACTCAAGGTTCGCGACCCCGCCATCCGCGGCTTTGCCATCGGCGTCGCCTCGCACGGGATAGGCACCGCACGCGCCTTTCAGGTCAACGAACAAAGCGGAGCCTTCGCCGCCTTGGCCATGGGCCTCAATGGCGCACTGACTGCGATCCTGGTGCCGCTCATCGCCGGCTGGCTGACCTCCTGAATGAATGTAAAGACCCTCGCGCAGTTAGGGTAAGTACCTATGGTCGGCAACCCGGCACCGGCGAAGAATTAGGCAATGTTCATACGCCCCCCGCCCAACCAGCCGAAACAGCCCTGGCTGTGGTACGCCCCCTATATCGCCATCGGCGTTTTCGCGATGGCAATGCTGATCGTTACCGCCCTGCTGCAATGGCGTGAACAGGACACCGCCCGCTCGGCACTCGAAGGCGACATGCACTGGGCCGAGCGCACCATCGAGAGTCGTCTGCACGCCCATCAGGACTTTCTTACCGAACTGGGGCGCGAGCAGGAATTCAAGCAACTCACCTATGAAGCCTTCCAGGTGCGTGCCTCGCGCTACGTGCGGGACAATCCCGAGCTACAGGCCATCATCTGGGTGGATACCGACGGCAAGATCGAGTGGGTATCGCCCAATGAATCGAACGCCACCTTCGTCGGCGAACAATTGCGCGATATCCGCCTGACAGCGCTGCAGGAGGCTCTCCGCACCCGCCGAGTACTGTTCTCGCCAAACTATGCCGATAATTACCAGCGTCCGGCCAATGACCTGATCCTGCCAGTACAACGCGGCAGCAGTGATATCGGCGCCTTCATCGCCCTGCAGTCGCTCGAAACGCTGCTGCGCGCCACACTGCCCGCCGTATTCACCGCCCGTTATAGCCTGAGCGTGGTCGACGCAACGAATCGGGAGGTGTACAGCAACTCCTCGATCAAGCCGACCGACCGCCAAATCTCCGGGTCTATCAGCCTCGATCTGCCCAACAATCGTCTCGGTCTCAATATCGTTGCCTATCGTGGTGGCGGCGCCTGGCTCCCCTTCCTGCCGGCGGCGCTGATCATCATGCTGACCCTGATCGCCACCGCCACGCTGGTCCAGCTACGCCGCCACGCTCAGCGCCGCGCCGAAACCGAGGAGCAACTACGGGCAGCCTATGCCTTTCGCCAGGCCATGTCGCAATCGCTGATTACCGGTATGCGGGCGATCGACCTCAAGGGCGAAATCACCTTCGTCAATGCCGCTTTCTGTCGCATGACCGGCTTCGAGGAATCCGAACTGGTCGGCGTTGCCCCGCCCTACCCTTACTGGCCCCCCGAGGAATTCGACAAACTCCAGCACAACATCGACCAGGCGCTGGCCGGGCAGGCGCCGGCTTCCGGTTTCGAGATGCGGATCATGCGCAAGAACGGTGAGCGCTTCGACGTTCGCCTCTATTTTTCGCCGCTGATCGACGCCAACGGCATGCAGATTGGCTGGATTGCCTCGATGAACGACATCACCGAGCCAAAACGTGCCCGGATGGAGCTCGAACGTGCGCACGAGCGCTTTGTCACGGTAATCGATGGTCTGGACACTGCCGTGCATGTCGCCGATGCGGAAAGCAACGAAATCCTGTTTGCCAACCGCGCCTTCCGCAACATTTTTGGTTTTGACACGGTAGGTCGCGATTCGGCCTTGGTCACCGCCCCCTGCCGCCCACCGCCGGAAGCACTCTACAAACAGCCCGGCGATATCGACCCAGACGAACTGCCATGTGAGCTTTTCGATGGCGAAATCCAGCACGCCTTGTCCGGCCATTGGTATCACCTGCACGAACGGGCCATTCGCTGGGTCGATGGCCGCACGGTGCGCGTTCAGATCGCGGCTGACATTACCGATCGCAAGCATATTGACGAAGTCAATCTGCAACAGCAAAAACGGCTCGAACAGACGTCACGCCTGGTCACCATGGGCGAGATGGCATCATCGCTGGCCCATGAACTCAATCAGCCCCTGTCCGCCATCGCCAATTACTGCGCCGGTTGCGTCAAACGCATGCAGGCCGGCAACTACCGGCAGGACGACTTGCTCGCTGCGATGTTGAAGGCTTCGGAACAGGCGGAGCGGGCTGGCAAGATCATTCGCCGCATGCGCGACATGGTCAAAAAGAGCGATCCGGTGCGCTGGCCCATTGCGATCCAGACGCTGGTCGACGAAGCGCGCGCCTTCGCCGATATCGAGGCGCAACGGACGGGCACGCAAATCGTTGTCGATATCCCCGAAAAATTGCCCAATATCGTCGTCGACCGCATCATGATCGAACAGGTGTTGCTCAATCTGGTCAAGAATGGCATCGAAGCAATGAACGATATGCCCTTCGATCGTCGCCGCCTGCTCAT
>ERZ724516.2552-NODE-2552-length-10226-cov-5.304591_pt1 | contig 10226 bp, 9 predicted proteins | sample MGYA00376049_ERZ724516 | MGnify/ENA primary metagenome ERZ724516 (study PRJEB28724, sample SAMN07190886) | activated sludge metagenome | isolation source: activated sludge of sewage treatment plant in Hong Hong | place: USA: Christiansburg, Virginia | collected... | reverse complement strand
CAGTTCAAGCAGGCGCTTCAGACGATTGTTGCGGTTGATGACGCGACGGTAGAGGTCGTTCAGGTCGGAGGTGGCGAAACGGCCACCGTCCAGCGGCACCAACGGACGCAGATCCGGCGGCAGCACCGGCAGTACTTCGAGGATCATCCAGTCCGGCTTGATTCCCGATTTCTGGAAACCTTCGAGAATCTTCAGGCGCTTGGTGAATTTCTTGTTCTTTGCTTCCGAACCGGTGGTCTCGAGATCGCTGCGCAGCTTTTCAATCTCGCTCGGCAGATCAAGATTACGCAGAAGTTCGCGGATACCTTCAGCGCCCATCAGCGCCTGGAAATCGTCGCCGTACTCTTCGACCTTGGCCAGGTAGTCGTCTTCGGTCAACAGCTGACCGCGGGTCAGCGGCGTCATGCCCGGATCCCAGACCACGAAGGCTTCGAAGTAAAGCACGCGCTCGATGTCGCGCAGAGTCATGTCGAGCACCATGCCAAGACGGCTCGGCAAGCTCTTCAGGAACCAGATGTGCGCAGTCGGGCTAGCCAGCTCGATGTGGCCCATACGCTCGCGGCGAACCTTGGCCAAGGTCACTTCGACGCCGCACTTCTCGCAGATCACGCCACGGTGCTTCAAGCGCTTGTACTTGCCGCAGAGACACTCGTAGTCCTTGATCGGGCCAAAGATCTTGGCGCAGAACAGGCCATCGCGCTCCGGCTTGAAGGTACGATAGTTGATGGTTTCCGGCTTCTTGACTTCGCCGTAGGACCAGGAACGGATCTTCTCGGGCGACGCGAGACCAATGGTGATCGCGTCGAATTCCTCTTCCTGCGTTACCTGTTTGAACAAATCAAGCAGTGCTTTCATCGTCTAACTCCCAGTCCTTGAATCAATAGCGTTCCAGGTCAATATCGATCGCCAGCGACCGAATTTCCTTGACCAGAACGTTGAACGACTCCGGCATGCCGGCTTCGATCTTGTGCTCGCCCTTGACGATGTTCTCGTACACCTTCGTACGGCCATTCACGTCATCGGACTTCACGGTGAGCATTTCCTGCAACACATAGGCTGCGCCGTAGGCTTCCAGTGCCCAGACTTCCATTTCGCCGAAGCGCTGACCACCAAACTGCGCCTTGCCCCCCAGCGGCTGCTGCGTCACCAGCGAGTAAGGGCCGGTCGAACGGGCGTGCATCTTGTCGTCAACCAGGTGGTGCAGCTTCAGGAAGTGCATATAACCGACGGTCACCTGACGCTCGAACCGATCGCCGGTGCGGCCGTCGAACAGCGTCATCTGGCCAGAATCCGGCATGCCGGCCAACGCCAGCATCTGCTTGATTTCCTCTTCCGAGGCGCCGTCGAACACCGGAGTTGCAAACGGCACGCCGCTCTCGAGGTTGGCAGCAAGTTCGAGGATTTCGCTATCGTTCAGCTCATCAAGGCTTTCCGGATTGCGGCCGGTGTTGTAGACCTGATCGAGGAAACCACGAACTTCCTTGGCAGCGGCCTGACGACGAAGCATGTCGCCGATCTTGAAGCCGAGACCCTTGGCCGCGAGGCCGAGGTGGACTTCCAGAATCTGACCGACGTTCATCCGCGACGGCACGCCGAGCGGGTTCAGAACGATGTCGACCGGACGGCCATCGGCCATGTACGGCATGTCTTCTACCGGCAGTATGCGCGAAACGACACCCTTGTTACCGTGACGACCGGCCATCTTGTCGCCGGGCTGGAGGCGACGCTTGACCGCCACATAGACCTTGACCATCTTCTGCACGCCCGGCGGCAGTTCGTCGCCCTGGGTCAGCTTCTTGCGCTTCTCTTCGAAGGCAATGTCAAAGTCCTTGCGGGTCTGCTCGAGGCTTTCCTTGAGTGACTCAAGTTGCTGAGCCGCTTCTTCGTCGGCCAGGCGGATATCGAACCAATGATGGGCATCGATACCGTCAAGATATTCCTTGGTGATCGCCGTGCCCTTGGCCAGCTTTTTCGGGCCGCCATTGGCCGGCTTGCCGGTGATCAGGCGCTCGACACGGGCGAAGGTATCGCGTTCGACGATACGCATCTGGTCGGCGAGATCAGTCTTGTAGCCACGCAGGTGCTCGTCGATGATCGACTGGGCGCGGCGGTCACGTTCGATACCTTCGCGGGTGAACACCTGCACGTCAATGACGGTACCGGCGATCCCGGAAGGAACACGCAACGAGGTGTCCTTCACGTCGGAAGCCTTCTCTCCGAAGATGGCGCGCAGCAGCTTCTCTTCCGGTGTCAGCTGGGTTTCGCCCTTCGGCGTCACCTTGCCGACCAGCACGTCGCTGGCTTCGACTTCTGCACCGATGTACACGATGCCGGATTCGTCCAGGCGCGACAGTTGCACTTCGCCGAGCGACGCAATGTCGCGGGTGATTTCTTCCGGGCCGAGCTTGGTGTCGCGAGCAACAACCGTCAGCTCCTCGATGTGGATCGAGGTGTAACGGTCTTCGGCTACGACACGCTCCGAGATCAGGATCGAGTCTTCGAAGTTGTAGCCGTTCCACGGCATGAAGGCGATCAGCATGTTCTGGCCGAGCGCCAGTTCGCCCTTGTCGGTCGAGGCGCCATCGGCCACCACATCGCCCTTGGCGATGACGTCGCCCATCTTCACCATCGGACGCTGGTTGATATTCGTGTTCTGGTTCGAACGCGTGTACTTGACCAGGTTGTAGATGTCGACGCCGACTTCACCCGGCACGGTTTCGTCGTCGTTAACGCGAACCACGATGCGGGAGGCATCGACATAATCCACCACGCCACCACGCAGGGCCTGAACTGCAGTGCCCGAGTCGACAGCAACGGTACGCTCGATGCCAGTACCGACAACCGGCTTTTCCGGACGCAGACAGGGAACCGCCTGGCGCTGCATGTTAGCGCCCATCAGTGCACGGTTCGCGTCATCGTGTTCAAGGAACGGGATCAGCGAAGCCGCGACCGATACGATCTGACCCGGAGCAACGTCCATGTACTGGACACGTGCCGGCTCGGCCAGAATGGTTTCGCCTTTTTCACGGCAAGTCACCAGTTCGTCGGTCAGCTGGTTGCTGCCATCGAGCGACGCGTTGGCCTGAGCAATAACGTAGCGACCTTCTTCAATTGCTGACAGATATTCGATCTGGTCAGTCACTTTGCTGTCGACCACCTTGCGGTACGGGGTCTCCAGAAAGCCGTAGGAGTTGGTGCGGGCAAACAGCGCCAGCGAATTGATCAGACCGATGTTCGGGCCTTCCGGCGTTTCGATCGGGCAGACACGGCCGTAGTGCGTCGGGTGCACGTCGCGGACTTCGAAGCCGGCGCGCTCGCGGGTCAGACCGCCCGGGCCGAGGGCCGAGACGCGGCGCTTGTGCGTGATCTCGGACAGCGGGTTGGTCTGGTCCATGAACTGCGACAGCTGGCTGGAACCGAAGAATTCCTTGATTGCGGCGCTGATCGGCTTGGCGTTGATCAGGTCGTGCGGCATCAGGTTGTCGGATTCGGCCTGCGACAGACGTTCCTTGACGGCGCGCTCGACGCGGACGAGTCCGGCACGGAACTGGTTCTCGGCGAGTTCGCCGACCGAACGCACACGACGGTTACCGAGGTGATCGATGTCGTCGATTTCGCCACGGCCATTGCGCAGTTCGACGAGGATCTGGATCACTTCGACGATGTCGCGGGGCGACAGCGTCAGCTGATCGTAGACTTCGGCAGTTGCGCCCAGGCTTTTCAGTTTGGCAGCAAGTGCTTGCGCATCAACTTCGGTGATGTTCTGTGCGACAGCACGGGTACCGAAGTGCAGTTCGCCGAGCAGATCCTTGACGGCAGATGCTGAACCGCCGGCAATTTCGATGATGGCATCGACGATGGCTTCGGTCTTCGACGGCACATGTTTGACCATGACCTTCGATTCGATCACATCGGGACGCTGCAGGCGGCGGTTGAACTTCATGCGACCGACGCCAGACAGGTCGTAGCGGTCGTCGGAGTAGAACAGGCCGTTGAAGAGCAGTTCGACCGCTTCTTCCGTGGGCGGCTCACCGGGGCGCATCATGCGATAGATGGCGACACGGGCAGCCTGACGGGAAACGGTTTCGTCTGCACGCAGGGTGTTCGAGATGAAGGCACCGCGATCGAGATCATTCGTGTAAAGGGTCTGGATCTCTTCCACGCCGGCTTCCTGCAACTTCTTCAGCAGGGTCTCGGTAACTTCGTCGTTGGCATTGGCCAGCACTTCGCCAGTTTCGCGGTCAATGATGTTCTGGGCAATCACGCGACCGATCAGGAAATCCTCCGGCACAGCGATGCGCTTGATGCCAGCGGCGTCAAGGTCGCGAATATGCTTTGCGGTGATGCGCTTGTCCTTGGCAATGATGACCTTGCCTGATTTGTCGTTGAAATCGAAACGCGCCACTTCACCGCGCAGACGCTCAGGAACCAACTCGAAGTCGATCGCCTTCTTGCCGAAGAAGAAGGTGTCGAAATCATAGAAGGTGCGCAGGATCTGTTCCGGCGTCAGGCCAATGGCCTTGAGCAGCGTCGTCACCGGCATCTTGCGGCGACGGTCGACGCGGAAGAAGAGGATGTCCTTCGGGTCGAACTCGAAGTCCAGCCACGAGCCGCGGTAGGGAATCACGCGGGCCGAGAACAACAGCTTGCCGGAAGAGTGAGTCTTGCCGCGGTCGTGCTCGAAGAACACGCCCGGCGACCGGTGCAGCTGGCTGACAATAACCCGCTCGGTACCGTTGATGACAAAAGAACCGGTTGTCGTCATGAGCGGAATTTCGCCCATGTACACTTCCTGCTCCTTGACTTCCTTGATCGTATCCGGAGCCTCGCGGTCCATGATGATCAGGCGCACCTTGGCGCGCAGTGCCGAGGCGAAGGTCAGGCCGCGCTGCTGGCATTCCTTGACATCGAATGTCGGTTCGGCCAGCTGGAAGCTGACGAACTCGAGACGCGCATTTCCGCTATGGCTGGAAATCGGGAAAATCGAGGCAAACGCAGCCTGGAGACCCTGGTTAGCACGACTCGCTGCCGGCACGGCGGCCTGCAGGAAAGCCGTATAGGAATCGAGCTGGGTCGCAAGCAGGAAAGGCACGTCAAGCACGCTGGCGCGCTTGGCGAAACTTTTCCGGATGCGTTTTTTCTCGGTGTAGGAGTAGGTCATGTTTGCTCCGAGCTTAATGGGCAATAATTCCTAGGGTTCCCGAACGGGCAAAGAGCCCACCGGGTACAACAGGTAAACGTAAGCACTGTCTTCAAAAAACCGCGCTTGCGTTTGCTTGCTGCCAGCCAAACTTCATGGATCAAACAGACTCCGTTTTCAGAAAAGCACAAAAGGGCTGGCGACAATTCTGTCGCCAGCCCAGCACTTAAGCGCCGAGATTACTTGATCTCGACCTTGGCGCCCGCGTCCTCGAGCAGCTTCTTGAGGGCTTCGGCGTCTGCCTTCGGAATAGCTTCCTTGACAGGCTTCGGAGCACCATCAACCAGGTCCTTGGCTTCCTTCAGACCCAGGCCGGTAGCGGCACGGACAACCTTGATCACTTCAACCTTCTTGTCGCCAGCGGCATTCAGGATCACGGTGAACTCGGTCTGCTCTTCAGCAGCGGCAGCACCACCGCCAGCGGCGGGACCAGCAACGGCGAGGGCTGCGGCGGAAACGCCGAACTTCTCTTCGAACGCCTTGACCATATCGTTCAGTTCCATGACCGTCATACCAGCGACGGCTTCGAGGATGTCTTCTTTGCTAATAGCCATTTGTATAAGCTCCTAATTCAGATTCTTGCGTAGTAATACTTTGACGTTGTAGTGGTTCGCTGCCGATCAGGCGGCGGCGCCTTCGCTCTCGCGCTGCTTGGCCAGTGCGGCAAGCGCACAAGCAAAGCCCGAGACCGGCGCCTGCATGACACCACACAGCTTGGCGAGCAGTTCTTCGCGGCTGGGGATCGATGCGAGTGCCTGAACGCCGGCTTTGTCGAGGACGCTACCGCTGTAGCAGCCCGCCTTCAAAACCAGCTTGTCGTTACCCTTGGCAAAATCGCTGAGTACCTTGGCGGCGGCCACGGCATCAACAGAAACTGCGTAAATCAGGGGACCGACCATTTGCTCGGCGAGGCCAGCGAACGGGGTGTCCGCGACGGCGCGACGCACGAGGGTGTTCTTCAGCACGCGCAGGAACACGCCAGATTCACGCGCCTTCTTCCGCAGCACGGTGAGGTCAGAAACCTCAATGCCACGGTACTCGGCGACGACCATCGTCTGCGCACCAGCCAACTGTGCCGACACCTCGGCCACTACGGCCTTTTTGTCGTCAAGATTGAGACCCATAGGTCCTTTCTCCTTTCAAGTCCACACGCGACGGGGAAATCCCGCCGCACCCACGGCGACCTGGATCAGGAGGAAGCCATCCGTTGCCGGGTGGCGTAAATCCTGTTCTGAGTACACCGTCTGCGCAGGCCTTTCGCTTAAGCGAGAGCCAAACAGACCTCACACCTGCGGTCTTTGACGATCTGCCATCCGGCACCCGAAAGGGCACTCCGGACAACAGCTCAAAGCTCTACTCCGGAAGATGCAACACCCCGGAGACAAATCTGTTACTGCGCGGCCAGCGAAGCCTGGTCGACACGCACGCCCGGGCCCATGGTGCTGGACACGGCAATTTTCTTCAGATACTGACCCTTGGCAGCTGCAGGCTTGGCCTTCTGTAGCGCTTCGATCAGCGCCTTCAGGTTCTGCTCCAGCTTCTCAACCGGGAACGATGCACGGCCGAGGGTCGAATGAATGATGCCGGCCTTGTCAGTACGGTACTGGACCTGACCCGCCTTGGCGTTCTTGACAGCAGTGGTGACGTCCATGGTCACGGTGCCGACCTTCGGGTTTGGCATCAGACCACGCGGCCCGAGGATCTGGCCCAACTGGCCAACGATCTTCATGGCGTCCGGCGTGGCAACGACGACATCGAAGTTCAGATTGCCGGCCTTGACTTCAGCGGCCAGGTCGTCGAAACCAACGACATCGGCGCCAGCAGCCTTGGCGGCTTCAGCCTTTTCGCCCTGGGCAAAAACGGCAACGCGGACGGTCTTGCCGGTACCAGCCGGCAGCACCACTGAACCACGAACCAGCTGGTCAGATTTACGCGCATCGATACCGAGATTCACGGCAACGTCGATCGACTCATCGAACTTGGCGGTGGCAGCGCTCTTGGCGAGCGTCAGTGCTTCAGCAACGGCGTAGAGCTTGTTGCTGTCGATCTTGCCCTGCAGGGCTTTTTGGCGCTTGGAAAGCTTGGCCATGTTAGAGACCCTCCACGGTGATACCCATCGAACGAGCCGAACCGGCGATGGTGCGCACGGCGGCGTCCATGTCGGCAGCGGTCAGATCCGGCATTTTTTGCGTCGCGATGGCTTCGCATTGAGCGCGGGTCAGCTTGCCGACCTTGTCGGTATGCGGACGGGCCGAACCCGACTTGATACCAACAGCTTTCTTGATGAGGATGGTTGCCGGCGGCGTCTTCATGATGAACGTGAAGGACTTGTCCGCGAAGGCGGTGATCACCACAGGGATTGGCAGGCCCGGCTCGACGCCTTGCGTCTGGGCGTTGAAGGCCTTGCAGAATTCCATGATATTGAGGCCGCGCTGACCGAGAGCGGGACCGATCGGGGGCGAGGGATTAGCCTTGCCCGCCGGCACTTGCAGCTTGATATAGCCGACGATTTTCTTTGCCATGATGGCTCCTAACTAAATGAGTGGTAGCGCGCTTTCGCCAGATGCATCTGCAACCATCTGCATCCAACTACCAGCGCTCCTCTTTCGGGTAATTCGCCCTTGCGGGCCGGGGCACTCGAAACCCCGATTTTTCCTGCTGCGCTCAGGCTGGCACTTAAGCCTTTTCGACCTGACCGAATTCCAGTTCGACCGGCGTCGCGCGACCGAAAATGGTCACCGAAACGCGCATTCTGTTCTTTTCGTAGTTCACGTCTTCGACGGAGCCATGGAAGTCGGTAAACGGACCTTCCTTGACGCGAACCATCTCGCCCACTTCGAACAGCACCTTGGGACGGGGCTTCTCAACCCCTTCCTGCATCTGCTGCATGATCTTGTCGACTTCCTTCTCGGAAATCGGGGTCGGCTTGTTGGCCGTGCCGCCGACGAAGCCGGTGACCTTGGGCGTACTCTTCACCAAGTGCCAGGTATCGTCATTCATGTCCATTTCCACCAGCACGTAGCCGGGGAAGAACTTGCGCTCGGAAATGCTCTTCTGACCGCCCTTCAGCTCGACGACTTCTTCGACCGGCACCAGAATGCGGCCAAAACAATCCTCCATGCCGGAACGAGCGACACGCTCGGTCAGGGCACGCTGAACGCTCTTCTCGAAGCCCGAGTAGGCGTGAACCACATACCAGCGCTTGCTCATGATTTCTTCCAGCCCAGGATCAGGTCGTAAAAGACCCACTCCAGGCTCTTGTCAGTCAGCCAGAGAAAAACAGCCATCACAACGACAAAGGCGAAAACCATCCCTGTCGTCTGCATTGTTTCCTTGCGCGAAGGCCACACCACCTTTTTCGTTTCGGCAACCGCTTCGCGGGCAAAAACAAAAAAGCGCTGACCCGGCTCGGTGAACCAGGCCACGCCCACGGAAGCGGCAACGCCTGCGAGTACTGAAAGTACACGCAGGATCATTGCCTGCTCGCCGAGCAGGTAAAAGCCAACCACGCCGGCAGCAAGAAGAACCAGTGCCAGCGCAAACTTGATCTTGTCGGCCATTTCTATCGCGTTCTATTTGTTAGTGGCAGGGGCGGAGGGTCTCGAACCCCCGACCTTCGGTTTTGGAGACCGACGCTCTGCCAATTGAGCTACGCCCCTGCGGCAGAGACTGCGGAGCAACCCGAAGGCAGCTCCGCGAATCTTCATTACTCGATGATCTTAGCCACGACGCCGGCGCCGACGGTACGACCGCCTTCACGGATGGCGAAGCGCAGACCGTCTTCCATGGCGATCGGAGCAATCAGCTTGACCGTCATCTGGATGTTGTCACCCGGCATGACCATCTCGGTGCCTTCCGGCAGCTGGATAGCGCCCGTCACGTCGGTCGTGCGGAAGTAGAACTGCGGACGGTAGTTGTTGAAGAACGGGGTGTGACGACCGCCTTCATCCTTCGACAGGACATACACTTCGCCCGTGAAGTGGGTGTGCGGGGTGATCGAACCCGGCTTGGCCAGCACCTGGCCACGCTCGACGTCTTCACGCTTGGTGCCGCGCAGCAGCACGCCGACGTTGTCGCCTGCCTGACCCTGGTCGAGCAGCTTGCGGAACATTTCAACACCGGTACAGATGGTCTTGACGGTGGGCTTGATGCCGACGATTTCGATTTCTTCGCCAACCTTGACGATACCGCGCTCGACACGACCCGTAACAACGGTGCCGCGACCGGAGATCGAGAAGACGTCTTCGATCGGGAGCAGGAAGGGCTTGTCGATGGCGCGCTCGGGCGTCGGGATGTAGCTGTCGAGGGCATCGGCCAGACGGAAGATGGCGGCTTCGCCAATTTCCGATTGGTCGCCTTCGAGGGCCTTGAGGGCGGAGCCGTGGATGATCGGCACGTCGTCGCCCGGGAAGTCGTACTTGGAGAGGAGTTCGCGAACTTCCATCTCGACGAGCTCGAGGAGTTCTGCGTCATCAACCATGTCGCACTTGTTCAGGAAGACGATGATGTACGGGACGCCAACCTGACGGGCAAGCAGGATGTGCTCGCGGGTCTGGGGCATGGGGCCGTCAGCAGCGGAACACACCAGAATGGCGCCGTCCATCTGGGCAGCACCGGTGATCATGTTCTTGACGTAGTCGGCGTGGCCCGGGCAATCCACGTGGGCATAGTGACGGTTGGCCGTCTCGTATTCGACGTGGGCGGTGTTGATGGTGATGCCGCGTGCCTTTTCTTCCGGCGCTGCGTCGATCTGGTCGTAGGCCTTGGCTTCGCCGCCAAACTTCTTCGACAGAATCGTGGTGATCGCCGCCGTCAGCGTGGTCTTGCCGTGGTCAACGTGACCAATCGTGCCTACGTTTACGTGCGGCTTCGTACGTTCGAATTTACCCTTAGCCATTCCCGGTTCCTCAAATAGTTAAAAGATCAACGATACTTGTAATGCCAATCGCTGGTGCCCATGGGCAGGATTGAACTGCCGACCTCTCCCTTACCAAGGGAGTGCTCTGCCACTGAGCTACATGGGCCT
>ERZ724516.2551-NODE-2551-length-10228-cov-9.046987_pt1 | contig 10228 bp, 10 predicted proteins | sample MGYA00376049_ERZ724516 | MGnify/ENA primary metagenome ERZ724516 (study PRJEB28724, sample SAMN07190886) | activated sludge metagenome | isolation source: activated sludge of sewage treatment plant in Hong Hong | place: USA: Christiansburg, Virginia | collected... | reverse complement strand
TAGTGTCAGATGCAGGTATGAGTATGCTTCATCGTAATATTGCAATATTACATTTAGCCCAGAAATTATAGAAATTTCTTCAATACCCGGCCAAAAAAGCTCCATAAAGAAAAAAACTTCAGGTTTCTCTGATATGTCATTAAAACCTTACTGTCCAGACGGGACTCCCTACTTGCCTGCCTACGCAGGCAGGGAACCGCGCGACCTCCGCCGTGGCAGCGCGGCAATTATTTAGAAACTTAAACAAACAAAAAAAGCCCTAGATTTCTCTAGAGCTTCTTTTAACCTTGCGGTCCGGACGGGACTCGAACCCGCGACCTCCGCCGTGACAGGGCGGCATTCTAACCAACTGAACTACCGAACCATTTTGCTTATCACTTGTCAACTGCTTGACTTGTTTACCAAAGCGGTGCAAAGATAGTAACACTTCTCTTACCTCAAAATATTTTTCAATATTTTTGTAAAATAAATTCAACAATAGCTTTCAAACTATGGTATAGCTTATTTCTTCTACTTTTTTTATTTCCATTTAAGTAATTTTCATAACTTGCACTAATAACTTTATGAGAATACTAGGAATAATACCAACAAGATACGCATCTTCCCGTTTTCCGGGAAAAGCATTGGCTGATATAGGAGGCAAACCAATGATACAATGGGTCTACGAACAATCCAAAATGTCTTCTTTCCTCACTGAACTTATCGTAGCAACAGATGATGAAAGGATTTTTGATAGATGTACTGCACTCAATATTCCAGTGGAAATGACTGCGGATTACCACAGAAGTGGCACAGACCGTTGCGCTGAAGTTGCAAAAAAGCATCCGGATTTCGAGGCAGTAATCTATATACATTGCGATGAACCGTTTATTATGCCTATTCAAATAGACATCCTGGCCAAGACTTTATTACAAAACGATTCAGCTGAGATCGCCACACTTGCCAAGTTTATCCAATCACAGGAAGAACTAGACGACCCTGATGTAGTTAAGATCGTCTTCGGAAGTAATATGGAAGCCATATACATGAGTCGCCACCCTATCCCCTATTTTGCTTTCGCCAATAAGGAAGAATGGCTCTTGAGACACCAATACTATAAACATATTGGTCTTTATGGTTTTAAAATGGAGACTTTATTAGAGGTTTCTTCGATAAACGAAAGCTATCTTGAAACTTCTGAAAATGTGGAAGCTCTTCGCTGGATCGAAAACGATTACAATGTTAAAGTTGCCCTAACTGACAACGACAGTATAGAAATAAATACACCTGAAGACCTGGAAGAATTACTAAAGCTGCAAACTCCGCCTTTGTTATAAACTTTCAGAAGAAAAGCCAAAAGGCAAAATATCTTTAACACTATTCATCACGTGGATTGGTCCGGAGGACCCTTTTAGAATAATTGTTATTGGAGATCCTTGCTTGTTTTCAAATTCAGAGAGCATTTGACGACATGCACCGCAAGGTGCTACTGGAGAATCCAATAATTGATTGGCTGAGGAAGCAGTGACAGCGACCTGCACAATAGGAGATTTAGCTCCTGAAGAACTGTATGAAGCCAAAAGCGAACCTTCTGCGCAAATACACATAGGGAACGCAGCATTTTCCATATTAGCACCAATAAAAATATTGCCATCCTGATCCATTAGAGATGCCCCGACATGAAAATTAGAATATGGTGCATATGCATTAGACATTGCCTTGTATGCCTCGTCAAGTAACTTACGTTGTTCTGCAGTTAGTTCATCAAGACTGTCATATTGCTTAAAGGAGATGGTTATATTTTTATCTATCATAAATCTAAAGTTGTAATAAATGTAAAGTATTAAATTAATATTTTATAAAATAGTTGAATGAATCACTTTTTTCAACCTAGTATTTAATAAATTCGCCCTTTGTAAGTGGCATTTTTGAGATTATCCCAAGAGCAATATTTTATCACAATAAAAGTACAAAGTGAAGCAGATTATTTTATTTGGAGCCGGTCGCTCAGCAACCTATCTAATTGACTATTTGCTTGAACATGCTGAAGCAGAAGAATTTCAATTAGTCCTTGCAGACTCTAACATAGAAATAGCAGAACTTAAAATTGGCAATCACCCAAGAGGTAGAGCTGTAGCATGCGACATCAATGACACCGCAATGCGACAAGCACTCATAGCGCAAGCTTCTTTCGTAATTTCAATGCTGCCTGCATTTCTGCATTTGCTAGTCGCAAAGGATTGTCTTCTTTACGGAAAGGATATGGCCACCGCTTCCTATTTAAGTGATGAAATAAAAGCAATGGAACCGGAAATAACTGCTAAAGGATTGGTTTTCGCCAACGAACTCGGCTTAGATCCTGGAATAGACCACATGTCAGCTATGAAACTACTGGATGAAATAAAATCCAAAGGTGGACAAATTATTTCCTTCAAATCATATACTGGAGGTCTCGTCGCAAAGGAAAGTGATGACAATCCATGGCATTACAAGGTAAGTTGGAATCCAAGAAACGTCATTCTGGCGGGACAATGTACATCTCAATATCTTGAAAATGGAGAAATTAAATTTTTACCCTACTCCAGACTATTTAGTCAATCTGAAGAAGTCGATGTCATCGGCCATGGTAATTTTTCAATGTATGTCAACAGAGACAGCATTAAATACGTAGACCTTTATCGTTTAGATGGGATAAATACTATGATCAGAGGTACTTTCAGAGGTGAGGGATATTGTGAGGCATGGTCTGTTCTGATTGACCTGGGAATGACCGACGATTCAACAAAGCTTTCTATGGAAGCAGGATTTTCTATTGCAAATTTTACAAAAAGCTTTCTTATCAGTGAAGATTGTGAAACAAAAGAAAAAATTGAAAGAACAATCAGGAGAAATATAAGTCCCGCAACCTACGAAAGAATCGAATATCTTCAATTGTTTTCTGATGAGAGCTGCCCACTCTCCCACCCAACTCCTGCGCAAGTACTTGAGCATATCATTGTAAATAAATGGGTTCTAAGACCCAATGATAAAGATCTCATTGTAATGCAACATGAGGTCAAATATCGTCTGGACAATGAAGTAAGAACAGTTTATTCAACACTGTACAGAGAAGGTAAAAATGATATATATACGGCGATGGCTGAAACAGTAGGCCTACCATTGGCTATCTATACAAAACTTAGACTGCGCGGGATGTTCAACAAACCTGGAGTCTTTATTCCTGTGGAGAAAGAAATATATGAACCAATTCTAAAAGAACTTTCCTCTCTTGGAATTCACTTCATGGAAAGTGAGAATGTATGAAGGAGGTTGAACATCAGTTAAAAAATTTATCAATTTTAAAAGATCCTATTCGATTATTTCAGGCTTTTAATGTTAGCCGCCAGATTGCTATTATTATTGGTAGCATTATACTCACGAAGAGTGCTATGTCAACTCTGGATATCGGAAAATTTGAAACCCTCAATTATCTCGGACAATTTATTAGCGTTTTCTGGGTCAATGGCATGACTCAGGCATTTCTAGCCATTTATCCAAAGGTTGCTGAGGTTGAAAAAAAGGCATTTATAAGTAGTACATTCACTTTTTTTCTGGGCATATCTTTTATTTGTTCAGTAATACTTGTGGTGGGAAGACCACTGCTACTTCCTTTTTTAATAGAATCAAAAACGATAGAAGGGTTTTATTGGTTCAGCCTATACAGTTTTATCAACATTCCATCGATGTTGATCCCATCAATACTCATGCTTAAGAAACAAAGTAGTGAACTTCTAAAATTCACAATTTTCTACTTTCTTGGATATATAATCGTGTTTTTTCTAAATCTTATTTTTGGAGGAAAATTAATCAACTTATTGATTCTGCTGAATGCGTTTGCTTTTGCATTGCTATTAATGTCCGGTAGATTATCTATTTCATTTAATCTAAATGCCTACAAATTACAATGGGTCAAGCGACTCACCCTTATTGGTTCACCTTTGATCGGATATGCTATCCTTTCCGGAATAGCACCAATTTATGACAGCTGGCTTGTTCAAAGATTTTATGAAGACAAATCGATTTTTGCAATTTTTAGATACGGAGCCCGTGAATTTCCGCTGACTGTAACATTGGCAATTGGATTGGGAACAGCGTTGGTGCCTTTAGTCAGTCAAAATTTATCGCAAGGTGTTAAGGAAATTCGTTTGAGGTCCAAGCGTCTTTATCCATATATATTCGGCACATCGGCCTTGTTATTGCTTGGATCTAAATACTTTTTTCCTTTAGTCTTCAACGAATCTTTTGCAGCTTCAGCTCCAGTATTTAATATTTATATACTGTTAATAATAAGCAGGATGATATATCCTCAAACTATTATGTTAGGTCAGAAAAGAACTAAAGCGTTGCTTTATATTGCAATCCTGGAGCTCATGATTAACATATTTGTAAGCTTAGCTCTGGCATTCAAATTTGGGCTATTGGGTATAGCTGCAGGCACTGTAATCGCATTTTCTTCCGAAAAGATCATGCAAATCATTTATTTAAAATTAAAACGAGGAATATCGATCCACCATTATGTTGACGTTAAACCTTATGCGTTATACAGTGCAGGACTAGTTATAGTTTGGCTTTTCACCATTCTATTTTAATTTCAATCTTCTGCCTCGAGATCGTCAATCACCTGTTGAATAGCGCGATCGTTCAATTCATTCATTTCTTCTTCTGAAGGTACATTTATTCTGGGATTTATGTCCATTACTTTATACAATAATGCTTCAAGGCAGCTTATTCGCATATTCAATTTCACTACTTCTTCGTATAAATTAACATCTGTTTCCATATTATCTCAAAGTTTTAATAATTATTAGAATTGTTCAAATTTAACGCTAAATATCTAAATAAAATGAAGACCAAGAAAGCTAAAATTCTAAATTAAATGTTAAACTAATAAATTGGCAACAATTTTGATACATATTGAGCAATTTAGGCTTCATAGAATTGAATTTAGTCGAAAAATATATCACTTTTAACTCAAATTTGAAATTAAATTGGACGAATGCCTGTTTGCAAATCAAGTTGATTATTACATCTTTAAATTACTTTTTAATGTTTGATCAAATTTACTTTTAAAACAAAGCTAAATACCGTGCTCCCAACTATTTATAAAACATTCATTCTAATAATTGCCACTTTGCTATTTATATACTTAAGTACCGTCAATATTGAATATTTTATTAACCGGGCAAGCGATTTTAAGCTAAATATTCTGGCGTGGATAATTGAATTGACTTTAGTATTCTTATTACTATATTTACCTATCACAAAAATAAAACACATAAAATGATCACTATTTTACTACTCGGACTAACATTATTATGGACAATCATCGCGGTACTAAAGGAGAAAGGCAAACCCAAACCTTCATACATGCATGCCATTATTATCTTGTTAGTTGGTGCTGGAATTGCACTCATACAACCTTTCAAGATAGAACGTGTCGACGCCGGCCATGTTGGAATAAAAGTAAATCTGGCAGGAGATAACAGAGGCGTAGGAAAGTATGAATATAAAACTGGCTGGGTTATTATCAACAAATGGATCAATAAATTATATGAGTTCCCGACTTTTCAGCAAAGCATTGAATATCCGGAGCAAAGCGTCATCACTAAAGGGGGTCTTAGTGCCTCCATACACCCAAAATTCAACTATAGTCTAAAAGCGGGTGATATAGGTGACATGTTTTCTAATCTTAGAATTCCTGTGAAGGATATAGAACAAGGATGGTTACAAAACGCTATCGTTGGAGCTGTAAATGATGTGGCCAACAAATGGACTATTGATGATATATTTAATAACAGGGAACAATTTGAAGCTGATATTATTAAAGAATCAAATAAAAGAGTTTCCAAGTGGTTTATTATCAGTCAGTTAAGAACGAATATAATACCTCCGCAATCTCTCCAAATTAATATTCAGGAAAAAACAAATGCTATCCAAAAAGTACAAATTGCTGAAAATAATAAGCTGGTTGCAATTGCTCAAGGTCTTGAAAGAATAGCTAAAGCACAGGCAGATAGTGCTACAGCTGTCATCACAGCATCCGGTGAGGCGAGAGCCATAAAAATTAAGCAATTATCTCTAAACCAGGAATATATCGATTATCTAAAGGTTCAGAAATGGAACGGTGTAAGTCCTACAATGGTTACATCAGATAAAAGTGGGTTTATAATTAGCCCGGGAAAAACAAATTAATCTAAAATCTTTCAGAATGAACGTAATATCAATCAATGCCGGCACTCGAGAAGTTGTGATAAAAACGGGTAAGGAACACTACAACCTTTATGAGTTGGATCTTCTAAATGTTATCGATACGCAAGAACTTGACAAAATTGTGCACCATGCCTTCTCTGCAGCTTCAGATATAGAATCAGCAGAGGTAATATTAAGAGAAAAAGGAATAGTGCTAAGATTGATTAGGGAGGATTAAGGAGGAGAAATTTGGCCTAATGTAAGGTATGATTAATTTAAGAACAGCCTATTGTGTTGTTTATCAAATAGCGGAAATTATTATAAGTTAAAATACACTAATTGATTATTTGGCTATCTGATTATTTATTTCAAACTTTTTAAATTCCATTCCATTCCAGGTAAACACACCACCTCCATCAGTTCCAAACCATAATTTACCATTTTTATCTTTGTATATTGCCTGGATAATATCACTTGTCAAACCCTCATTAGTAGTATAATTTATAAATTTTATTCCATTGAACCTCCAAAGCCCACAGTCTATTGTACCAACCCATATGTCACCTGCATTGTCCTCTTCAATCGCCCAGATCCTTGCCATTGTCCCGGATTTGGACAATCCCGAAAGCACAAACATTTCATTCTCAAGATGAAAGGTTTTTGTGATATTTGTAAGTTGCTTTCCATCAAACTTAAAAAGGCCTGAACCATTATTTCCAAACCAGAAGTTGCCTTGGCTGTCTTCAAATATGGCGCGCACTGCAGGACCGGCCAGCCCATCATCAGATAACCAGGTAAATTCCTTTCCATTAAATCTAATGACACCCTCTGCCTGCGTTCCAAACCAAATATTTCCCTTTTTATCTTGGTAAGTACAATACACCGTATTGGCCAAAGCCGGCTGGGTAAATGGCCGGACCGCCATGACCATGCTTGAAATGTTATTTACTTCTTCTTTGATAGGGAGGAAAATGTAATTTAATTTTTTTCCATCATACCGGTAAACACCACCACCTGCACCAAACCACAAGTTCTCTTTAGAAAGATTTATATCATAGCTTGCTAAAGTTTTCATATGAGAACTCTCCGTGTCAGCATAGGTTTCAAACTTTTTTCCGTCAAACTTACTCACTCCAAGTGGGGTATTAAACCAAGTATTCCCTGCATCATCCTCCTGAATACTAAATATCTGGTTATTGACAAGACCAGACTCCTGGTTGTAAAGCAATAACTCTTTTCCATCAAAACGATAAACTCCCAATCCATCAGTGCCAAACCAATAATTGTTTTTACTATCCTGAAAGATTGTCCTGATATTGTCGCTTAATTGGGTTACTTTATTTGATGCTATCAAATCCGAATTCAACGAGTCCGAAAGAATAACATTTTGATCGACTTTTTTTTCTCCATTCTTTTGACCACAAGATGAAAATAGAAGAAATTGCATCACTAAAACAAATATTGGATTGAAAAATAAATAACCGTAGAATTTATGCTTCACTTGCGACATATCAGTTTGAAATTATTAAAAGTTGTGGGTCCAGGGAATGATGTTTCATTAAACCATTGAACCGAAAACAACTTTCAGGTCCAATATCTATAATTCGTTTTTGTTATTCTGAAAAAATTTCAAATGTTTGTCCATTATAGCGATATAGCTCACAATTTCGACTTCCTACCCAAATATTTCCTTTCTTATCTTCTAAAATAAGGGTTACAGAAGTGTTACTCAACCCATCTTTTTTTGTAAACTCAGTAAACGATTTACCGTCATATTTCCAAAGACCACCTTTGGTGATGTCATTGTCATTCGTATAATCTGAACCATACCAAATATTTCCTTTGCTATCTACCAGAATAGCTTGCAGTAATTCTTTTCTCAAATAATGAGGTTGGACATAATCCGAAAATGTTTTTCCATCATAAGTTATCATACCAAAATGTCGGGTATCAAACAGTATATTCCCACTCTTCTCCTCGGCTATTTTACGCACCCATCCTTCACCTTGTGGTTTGAATTTGGTTAAGGTTTTTCCATCAAAAAACACAATGCCTTCAAATGCCATTGGTCCGGAGCCAAACCATATGTGGCCATTTTTATCTTCAAACATGCATTGCACATATTTTAAAGTAAGACTACTGTCGTTCTTAATGGAGTAATCATCTAAAAATCGGGTGTAGTTATTACCATCATAACAGACAACACCATCTTTCGTGCCAAACCAAATTATTCCTTTTTTATCCTGCATAATGCTATAAACATCATTAACAAAAGGTGACTTAGCACTTATCGTATTGCTTAACTGAGCACCTGCAGTGATCGACTTTCTAATTTGTTGAATGGTCTTTCCATCATAGTAGCAAACACCTTTGTTTGTTCCAAACCAAATGTTTCCATCTCTGTCTTCCAATATCGCCCGAACAACATTGCTGCTTAGCCCATCTTTAATAGTAAATTGTGTGAATACCTTATCCTCATACAAAAAAACGCCTTCAGTGCCTGTACCAAACCAAATATTCCCTTTCTTATCTTCCAACCCACACGAAATGCCTTGATATTCATTTGAACCCAGCGTTTTAATCAGTTTCGTATTCTTTCCTGCAACTGATGGTTGTTCGACAATAATTTCTTTTGGCTTTTCTGTTTTTATCTGTCCATTACAAGAGGTAAAAAAGAGAGATACAAAAAAGAAAGATAAGACGTTATGCATATGTTTGGTAATATTCATCGATAAGGGTCGTCTTATTGTTTAATTCTATTTACAACTGCAATTGCCATTCCGTCATATTCTTTTATACCAACGTTTTGCACAATTGTCGCTGTAACGTTTTTGTTTTCACTTAGCATTTTATTTAAGCGTTGCACCCCTTTTACTTTTTCATCCGTACTGTTAATATCCAGGACTTTCCCTTCCCGGATCACATTATCACAAATAATAAGGGTTCCCGGTCTCGAAAGCGCAACAGCATAATTGAAATATTCGGTGTAAGGTGGTTTGTCTGCATCGATAAAAATCATATCGAAAGGTCCTTCATTTTCTGCAACAATATTTGGCAAAATATCCAAAGCACTTCCAACTCTTAGTTCTACTTTACGCGTGAGTCCTGCATTTTCAATATTTTTTCTTGCAACTTCCGCGTGATGCGGGTCAAACTCCATGGTAATTACTTTACCATCGTCCGGCAATGATCTGGCAAGCCAGATCGTGCTATAACCACCTAAAGTGCCTATCTCCAAAATTTTTCTGGCATCACAAAGTATCGCCATTACTTGTAAAAACTTTCCTTGATTTGCCGAAACACTATGCTGCGGCAACCCTTCTGTGTCAAGTGATCTTATAGTATCCGTTAAGGTTTTGTCTTCCGGTGCGAGCAAGTTGCTAATGTAGGTGTCAACCTCTCCAAAAATATCTGTATTCATCAATTATAATTGCTTAAATAATGTTGTCTCAGGGTTGCTGGCTATCTTTAATAGTTAATGCCGGCAATAGAATGTACTTAATAATTTATTCGCTTAGCAGCCACCTTTGCGAGGGCTGCGTTTGTAAACGATTTTGCCCTCACGTTCTACATAGTTACCCGTTATGATTGGATATGCATACTTTGGTGCATGCGATACGTGCTGGCTTTTTATAATTATTTTGTCGTTAACTTTCAAGGTACGCAACAGATCAAATTCACTTTTAAAATTCATAATATTCTTCCCTGGCGTTTCTATTCCAAAAGAAAGAATGTAATCGTCACTATTGATTCTGACCATTACACCGAAACCTACTTTTGCTCCTTTAGGAAGAGAAAGAGAAGTGACCACTCCCTCCATATTGGTATTATTTCTAATGGAGTTATTAATCTTCGCTTCAGCGGCATACACTTTTATACCTGCATGAGACACTTCCCATTCTTTGTACAAAATACCTGCAGGAGTTGCCTCCCATTTTTTCCTTTCAGCGTTCCTTTGATCAATAGAGAGCGGTTTTTGGATTGACTTATTAGAAGTTTCATTTCCAAATTCAAGTGTAGC
>ERZ724516.2550-NODE-2550-length-10234-cov-5.970626_pt1 | contig 10234 bp, 7 predicted proteins | sample MGYA00376049_ERZ724516 | MGnify/ENA primary metagenome ERZ724516 (study PRJEB28724, sample SAMN07190886) | activated sludge metagenome | isolation source: activated sludge of sewage treatment plant in Hong Hong | place: USA: Christiansburg, Virginia | collected... | reverse complement strand
TGCTTATTTAAAAGAATGTGTTGAATCTAACGGTTTAGACCCTGAAGTAAAAAAACAAACGTTAGCCGCTTTAGATAAAATGAAAAACGATGGTCATACTATTACAGCTGTTGATTTTCCTTATTTAGATTTTTTAGTGCCAACCTATTATGTATTAACTACCGCCGAAGCCTCATCTAATTTATCTCGTTTTGATGGCGTGCATTTTGGTTATAGAAGTCCGAACGCAACAGATTTAGAAAGCACTTACAAAAAGTCACGTAGCGAAGGATTTGGTAAAGAAGTAAAACGCCGTATTATGTTAGGAACCTTTGTATTAAGCGCAGGTTACTATGACGCGTATTATAGTAAAGCACAAAAAGTTAGAAATAAAATTCGTCAAAAAACACGTGAAATTTTATCACAACATGATTTTATTGTAACTCCCTCTACGCCTGGTACTGCTTTTGAATTCGGTAAAAATAGCGCTGATCCAATTAAAATGTATTTAGAAGATATTTTTACGGTACAAGCAAACATCGTGGGTTGCCCTGCTATTTCTGTGCCTAACGGAATTCATAGCAATGGCTTGCCAATTGGCTTGCAAATTATGGGACGTGATTTTGAAGAAGGAAATTTATTGAACTTAGCGAATCAGATTTAATGTTCCAATCATTAGCAATAGTAGTTTTTATCGGAATCATATTTCAAAATTGTGCACCAACACGTTTTGTGAAACCTTTAGCTAAAAACCAAAATGCTATTTCTGCTAATTTAGGAGGACCACTTATTCATTTTGGAAAAGCAGTCACTCCAATTCCATTTACTTCTTTAATGTACGGAAGAGGAATAACCAATTCAACTACAGCATTTGCATCCGTTCATACAACAGCTATGTTGTTTGGCAATTTTCAAACAGATATCGGTGTATGCCAGAGATTGTATAAGCATGATAGTTTAAAGTTTGGTATTACCATTAATCCCGCTATTAATATGGTGTATGATAAATGGAATAAAAATTTTAGAGCATGGCCACAGTTAGATGTTAATATTTATAAAGATATATTAAAGGACAAGGCCTTTGTTTATATTGGATTAACTAATTGGTTTGAATTAGCTTCTAAAAAAGCACATGGTGAAGTTCAAACAAATCATGCGTTAATTAATCCACATATTGGTATGACTTATAATACTAAAAAGTGGGGCTATACATTAGAGTGTAAGTTTTTGCAAATGAATAAAAATAATAAACCCAACGTCGTAGATTATGTTGGTATACAGCAAAAAGGAGCAGTTGGTATTTATTTAAATTTTGCTAGAAGATTTTAAAATGAAATATATCAATTTAATTATAATTGTTTTGTTATGCTCGTCTTGTTTACGACTAGATGATAATTTATATAATGTCGAAGATAAAATCACCGAATACAAATTGGATAATTATACTGGAGAACAAGATTTTATTTTAGATAATTCATATCTTATTCCAGATAGTTTAATTCATCATTTTACTTTGTCATCTAAAGGACCTGAGGATAATAATGCAACCACTATTCATGCTATTTATATTGGCAGTATTTCTAAAATACAAACGGATACAGTCATCATGTATTGCCACGGTAATAAATGGCACATGGATTTTTACTGGCAACGTGCCAAATTATTAGCACACACGTCGGGTAAAAACAAATACGGTGTGTTAATGATTGATTACAGAGGTTATGGACTAAGTGAAGGTGAGCCAACAGAAAATGGATTGTATGCTGATGTGGATGCAGCTTTACAATGGTTAAAATTAAAGGGATTAACTAATAATCGTTTAGCGATTTATGGTTTTAGTATGGGTTCAGCACCAGCTTGTGAACTCTCTAATAAACCAAGAAGCATGACGCCTTTTAAACTCATTTTAGAAGCTCCATTTGCTTCGGCGGATGTGATGGCTAATGATGGAAGTGGATTAAATATGCCAGGGTCTTTTTTTACAAATTTAAAAATAGATAATGCTGAAGAAATTAAAACAATAAGCCAACCTTTTTGTTGGATACATGGAACTAATGATAATTTTTTAAGTATCAATACGCATGGCGAATTAGTATATAAAAATTACAACGGAAGTTACCAAGAGGCGCATAGAGTAAGTGGTGCAGACCATGGCGAAGTGCCCGAAAAAATGGGCTTTGATAATTATTTAAATACATTGAGTACCTTTATAAAAAAATAAAATATGCCAATTACAGTAGATAGCGTTATAGACGCCCTAAAATATGTAGACGATCCAGATCTTAAAAAAGATTTAGTGACTCTTGGAATGATTAAAGATGTAGTAGTAGATGGAAAAAATGTAGCCTTTACAGTTGTATTAACTACACCTGCTTGCCCGATGAAAGATATGATACATAATGCCTGCGTAAATGCGGTGAAACATTATGTAGATAAAGAAGCGGTGGTTAATGTTAACATGACGGCTAATGTTACCTCTACAAGAGATAAAGACATGGGAACTTTATCGCAAGTGAAAAATATTATTGCCGTAGCGTCTGGTAAAGGAGGAGTAGGTAAATCTACTGTTTCTGCAAACTTAGCAGTAGCATTAGCAAAACAAGGAGCAAAAGTTGGCTTAGTAGATGCTGATATTTACGGCCCATCGCAAACGATTATGTTTGATGTGGTAAACGATATGCCAGGAAAAGGCGAATATGAAGGCAAGCCAAAAATGAAACCAGTAGAAAGCTACGGAGTAAAATTAAACTCTGTTGGTTTTTTAGCAGGACCAGATCAGGTTATTGCTTTACGTGGACCAATGGCATCAAAAGCATTAACACAATTATTTACCGATACCGCTTGGGGCGAATTAGATTATTTAATTATTGATTTACCTCCTGGAACGGGAGATATACAAATTACTTTGTGCAGCACAGTGCCAATTACTGGAGCAGTGATTGTAAGTACGCCACAAGCAGTAGCTTTAGCGGATGCTAGAAAAGGAATTGCCTTATTTAAATTGCCTGCTTTAAACGTACCAGTTTTAGGTATTGTTGAGAACATGGCTTATTTTACCCCGGAAGAATTACCAGATAATAAGTACTATATTTTTGGAAAAGACGGAGCGAAAAATTTAGCTGAAGAAATGAACTTACCTTTATTAGGACAAATTCCTTTGGTTCAAAGCATACGTGAAGCGGGTGATGTTGGCCGCCCAGCGGTTTTACAAGAAACGACACCACAAGCTTTAGCCTTTAGAGAAATGGCACAAAATATTGCGCAACAAGTAGCAATCTTAAATGCTAACAAAATAAAAGAGAAAGCAGCAACAGCTTAGTGTAAATGATAATAATTAAAAAGCTCCTTCATGTTTTTGAAGGAGCTTTTTTTGTTATTGTGAGAAGGGTGTGTTACAAGTTGTGCGCCATACACAGTATATGTCTGTGTATGCTTGGTCGTCACGAGAAAAATTATTTTTTAGTTATACTTGATCCGTCGTCAGCGACTTTATAAATGCGACTGGGGGTTTCTTCAAGACCTTTTCCAGCAAAAGTAAAAGGGTATAAGTATATTGTTTTTGTCGAATTATTATATATGCCTATGGTTGCTGGTGTCGCTAAAAATTGGAAGCTGGCATTGCTTTCTGACATTTTTCCACTTGTCAATGTAAGTACTAAAGTAGTTGCTAATATTCCAAGTAATAATGATTTTGTGTCGATTGTTTTCATTTTTAGATTTGTTTTTGGATTAATGTAAATTTATTAAAATTCCCTAAATAATTGATGTCGAAAAAATTGTGCGCCGAAAAGTTGTAGGAAGGAAAGTTTTTTGTCCGTCGATATTTTGAATTGAAGTCGAGTTCTGGCGCATTACTTATAACTAGCTTATACCCGATACAAACCTTCGGTTATCTCGCTATAATTTGATAGATAACCGAAATAGAGTATCGGTAAGCATATATAAATGTATTCATAAAAAATCAAATAGTGAAATTGACTTTTCCCTAAAACAAATTCAACTTCTGCAATAATTCTGCTCGGCTATTTTCACTTACTGGAATTTCCTTGCCATTTACTAAAACCTCTTTAGGATTTACTTTTTCAATATGTTTAAGGTTCACTAAAAAGGAACGGTGCGTTCTAAAAAAGTGAAATAAGGATAATTTTTCTTCTACTACTTTTAAAGTGTAGCTTAAAATGTATTTCGTTTGTTTGGTGTAAATAATGCTGTAATTGTCGCAAGCTTCTGCGTATAGTACGTCTGCATAGTTTACTTTTACCAAGCTGTGTTTGTCTTTAATAAAAAAGTGGTCGTTCACTAAAAACGAATCAGAGAAGGTGACTTGTGTGTTTTCTTTTTGCAAATTGAAACTGTGCCAAGCTAAATATATTTGGGTTTGTATATCGCCAGCTTTAAATGGTTTTACAATAAAGCCAAATGGATTGGTCAATTTTACGCGTTCTAATGTTTTGGCATCCGTATTTGATGAAATAAAAATAAATGGTTTTTTGTAATGTTGATTGATGTAATGCGCGATGTCAATCCCATCTGGCCCATCTCCTAAATTAATATCCAATAAAATTAAATCTGGGTTTTCTTTTTGCAATAGTTCTTTTGCATCGGTAAAGTTATCAGCGATGCCAGCACTGTTAAAACCTGCATCTAATACATATTGTTCAATATGGTCAGCAATTAAAGGCTCATCTTCTACGATTGCTATTTTTAAATCAGATGTCATATAACTTAAAGCTATTAATTTTTAATTGTATGCTCGTGCCTTTTTCGGAAGTATCTTCGGTAATATCGGCGCGTAATTTGCGCGATAAGGATTTAATTAATTTGGTGCCAAACGAAGTGCCTGATTTATTTATGGACGCTTGTTTTCCTACGCCATTATCAGTCACTATTAATACAAGAGCGTCTTGTTGTTTATTGAGAGTGATGGTAATCTCTGGTTTTTCAATGGATAAAAAAGCATATTTGCAGGCATTGGTAATCAATTCAGCTGTAATTAAACCAATAGGAATAGCAGATTCCAAATCCATATTCAGGTCAGCTACTTTGCATGTTAATTGAATTGGTGTGGTAGTGACGGATGACGAAAAGTTCTTCAATATATCAAAGGATAACTCTTGTAAGTAGGTGTTAATTTTTATTCCTCTGATATTATCCGATTGATATAATCGTTGATGAATCAATGAAATAGCATTAATACGACTTAAGCTATCTTCGATCACTCGCATTGATTTTTCATCCGTTAAATCTCTTGCTTGTAAATCTAAGATAGAAGACACCATTTGTAAATTGTTTTTGACGCGATGGTGAATTTCGCTCATCATCACTTCTTTTTGTTCTAAGTTAGCTTGTATAGCCGCGTTTTTTTGTTCCAACAAACTATTTACTTTTTGCTTATTTCTAAAAAGGAGTATGGTAAACACTAAGGAGATTAAAATGACGACAATCACAACAATTAATAATAATTGTTGTTTGGTGTTAGCTTCATCATCAATTTTTTTCTGTAATTCAATTTCTTTTACCTTTTGTTGATTTTTCTCTACGTCAAATTTGGCCTGCATTTCGGCAATAGCATCATTCTTATCTTGATTAAACAAAGTGTCTTTTAACGAAGCATAATTTTGAAAACTGGCATAAGCATTTTTGTAATCACCCATCGAAAATAAAATATCGGCCATGGTTTCGTGGCAAAACAATTCTCTTTCAACGGAGCCAACTTCTTTGCTTATTGCAATACTTTTTTCGGAATAAGCTTTGGCAGTTTCAAATTCCTTTAATTCTTTATAGCAGGTTGCTAATGAATTGTAATTGGTAATTAAATGGTATTTATTATTTGATTTTAAAGAATATTGTTCGGCAAGTTTATAATAGCTAATGGCTTTGGCATACTCTTTTTTTGCATAGTATATTTTTGCTAAGGAGTTGTAGGCAGGTGCAAATCCTGGTTCGTAATTTATTTCTTGATAAATTTTTAATGCTTCGTTATAGTTGATTTCAGCCAAATCCATTTTTTTGACATAGGTGTATGAAATGCCTTGGTTAATATAAACACCCGCTAAATCTTTTTTATTGGTGGTTTTTTTATAAAGTTCAATCGATTTATCATAGTATTTTAAAGCATTGTCGTATTGGTATTGCAGGTAATAAGCAATTCCCATTTGAGAGTAACAGTGTGCTAGTTCATTAATGTCTTTTAATTCTTCAAATAATTTAATGGCTTCAATAAATTGTTTAATAGCAATATCTGATTTGCCATTTACATAGTTACAGATGGCTAGGTTTTTGGTGGCGGCGGCAATACCTCTTTTAAAGTTTACTTCTTTGGCTAATGTTAAGGCTTCTTGAGCTAAATAGCTGGAGCTATCCACATCTACTTTACTTAAATTTTCTGAACGCTTATTTAGCGTATTGATTTTAGCCGTGTCAGTTTGAGACAAAGCCTGTTGGGTTATAAAAAGGATGACGAAAAGAAAAAGTTTGTTCATAGCCACATTAAAAATACACTCATTTACTCAAAAAACGAAGGTATTCGCCCTATTTTTTTTACGTTCCTAGGTTAATGGCGCAATTTTAGGCTAATCAAAAATTAAAACCATGAAAAAAATATTTACAACATTAATGATTTTAGGAGCGAGTCTCTCTAGTTTTTCTCAAAAATTGGACACTGTTTACCGTAACGCAGGGTATGGACAAATGGAACACGTAGGACTATTTAAAGAGTCTAACGGAAATGTCATTATGGCGGGATCATACGCTAGTGGTATTAATGATATTGATCCCGGTTCTAATACTGTACCATTACCACCTGCAAATAATTTTGGGTTTTATTTGATTAAGTATAATGATTTAGGATCTTATTTAGGTCATATGAGTGTGAGCGGAACTGCAAATGTTTTAGCACAAGATGCTGCCAGAGACGCTTCAGGAAATTATATTATTGTAGGTGAGTTTACTGGAACTACAGATTTTGACCCATCAGCAAACACATTTACCGTAAATTCAGGAACATCGCAAGGAAAAGCATTTATTGCGAAATATGATGCTAATTTCAATTTCTTGTCTGTATATACATTTACAGCGACTAATTATAGTGCTTTTCAATCTGTGAAAGTAGATGCTGCTGGGAAAATTTATGTTGGTGGATATTTTTGGGGAACTCAAGATTTTGATGTAGGCATTGGTGTTGCTAACGAAACATCAACAACTACAGGCTCGAATGTTTTTCTTATATATGATTCTAGTATGAATTTATTAAACCGATTTGTAAATTTTGGTAGATTTAAAACATTGTGTGAAGTAGATAATAGTGGAAATATTTATTTGGCTGGTTTGTTTAATGCTAATAGTGATTTTGATCCTTCACCTTCAACTTATACATTAACTCCTGTTGGAGGAAGTGATGTATTTATTGCTAAATATAATTCATCTATGGTTTTACAATGGGCAGGGCAAATTGGTAATACAAATAGTGAAAACTTAAAGCAATTGAAATTAGATGGTAATGGAAACCCAATATTATTAGGTGAATTTTCGGGTACTGTTGATTTTGATATGAACACTAGTTCTACCTATACTTTAACATCTGTAGCGACAGATAATTTTTTAGTTAGAATTTCAGCTTTAGGTTTATTTAATTGGGCAAGGCATTATCAATTAAGTAATGTATTTAATAATGTTATCGGTGATTATGTAGATGTGGATGTTAATAATAATATTTATTTGACCGGAGCATTTTCTGGAACTAAAAATTTTAATAATGGAGGAATTGCATTTAATATGGTTGCTACAGGAGATGTAGATGGTTTTGTTGAGAAGCTAGATAATACTGGTGCTCAACAATGGTGTTTTAGATTTGGCGGCAGTACTCCGGGTTATAATTACACTGGCGGACATTGTATTTCTATTGAAAATTCTGGACAGATTGATTTAATTGGCTCTATGAGGTCAGTGAATGATTTTGATCCTTCACCTTATGACTCTATTTCTATCACGGCATATTCTGGTTTTTATAATAGTTTTATTGCTAAATATAATCAGTTAAAAACATTAACCGTTGCAACACCATCGTTATGTGCAGGTAATACTTTAACAATACCATATTCAATTAACGGAACATGTAATGTTGGAAATATTTTTACAGCACAACTTTCAGATGCAACTGGTAGCTTTGCTTCTCCTGTTTCTATTGGAACAATCAGCGCCACTTCATCTGGAACTATTACTGCTACCGTGCCTTCTACGGTTGCGTATGGCACAAATTATAGAGTTCGTGTTGTATCATCAAATCCAATTCAAAAAGGAGAAAGAAATAATTCTAATATTTTAATTAATAATGCTCCTTCAGTATTATCATCACCAAGTAATAAAACAGTCTGTATAAATGCGAATACCTCTTTTACATCTGCAGTTTCATCTAATTCTACGACTGTACAATGGTATTTTAATTCATCTCCTGTAAGTACAGCAACAATGGCAACCATATCTCTTCCTGCAGTTCAATTATTAAATGCAGGAAATTATTATTTAACAGTAACAAATGGTTGCGGTTCGGCTAACTCAAATACGGTTACTTTAACAGTAAATAATCCTTCAGTTACTGTATCTGGATTATTGTCGGTTTGTGCTGGGCAATCAACAACGCTTACAGCAGCTGGAGCAGCTAATTATTCTTGGAATACAGGAGTTAACTCTTCATCTATTACATCTTCACCTTCAGCTAATACTAATTATACAGTAACAGGTGTAGATGCACAAGGATGTATAGATACAGAAACTTTAACTGTGGTTTTAAATGCCTTACCTACAGTATCTGTGTCTACCAGCAATGCTATTATTTGCACTGGAGAAACTAGCACTTTAACAGCAACTGGAGCAAATACGTATTCATGGAACACAACTTCTAGTGGTTCAGCTATTGTTGTTAATCCAACTACTAATACAGTTTATACTGTAACAGGAACAGATGCAAACGGATGTTCAAATTCATCTACGATAACTCAATCTGTCTCTTTATGCACTGGTATTACTCAATTAGTAAATGAATCATCAGTTTCTGTATTCCCAAATCCATTTACGGATGTAATTACTATTAAAAATACTTTTGAGAATTCTAGTATTGTGATTGTTGATGTTTTAGGTAAAGTAGTTTTCGAAAAAGAAATTGTATCATCAGAAACAAGCATTGATTTAAGCGAATTAAAAACTGGTTTTTATCAATTAATAGTTAAAGGAGAAGATAATTCATATACTCAAAAAATAATTAAGCAATAAAATTTTGTTTATGTTTTATGAAAAAGCTCCTTCAATTTTGAAGGAGCTTTTTTGTTTATGCTTTTATTTTAATTTTTGCAAAAGGTATAGTTACTATATCACCATTTGGTTTTCGTACTTTTATATTATCGATATAAGCTACTTGCCCTGCTCTCATGTTATTTAAAGCTGTCTTAGCTGCTGGCGATAAATTATTTCCTTGGCAACTAATATCACCTCCGCCTTGCACAGACACTTCAAAACTTTTTACTACAAAATTTACGGGAAACATAAACCCTACAGACTCAGCACCAACACCTCCCAACGTTCTCACCTCATTTCTTGTAAGCTCTATGGTTGATGTTGCTAGCTTGCCTCCTATTTTTAAATAGGGAGGTGGAATATCTTTTACTCTAAATGTTTTTACGGGTCCTTGTTGTTGGTAAACCCCATTTACTTTAGCGGCAACTGTTACGGAGCAGGTTCCAGCAGATTTAACGGTAATGACATATTTTCCTGCCGTAGATGGTGTGGCTACAGCTCCACAACCCGTTACTGTAACTTTTAAATCGGCAGGAGAAAAACCAGCACATGATGCACTTACAGGATTTTCGATGCCTGCGTAAAAAATATTCATGTTATCTGCTGCAACGGCACTAAAGGGTGGGGCAACAGTGTAAGTGTAGTCAAAGGGATAATATTCGTTTTCGCCCCTTGTGTTTTTATATACGACTACACCTTTGAGGTCTTTTTGGCCAATACTATTGGTTACTGTTTCATATTTTCCAATTCCTTGATTTACGGCTAAAGACGACCCTGGAACAGTTAGTTTTTTAGTAATGCTGTCGTAAGTGGCGCCGACAAGCACCTGCATTTTATCAGGTGTTAATTCGCTGCTTGATGCCCCTAACACTACATCTGCCTTAAATGGTTGGCCAGCTAATACATAAGCAGATGGAGAAATTACTTTAGCATATAATTTATTAAACTTAAATGTAAATTTACTTGA
>ERZ724516.2549-NODE-2549-length-10236-cov-4.483155_pt1 | contig 10236 bp, 10 predicted proteins | sample MGYA00376049_ERZ724516 | MGnify/ENA primary metagenome ERZ724516 (study PRJEB28724, sample SAMN07190886) | activated sludge metagenome | isolation source: activated sludge of sewage treatment plant in Hong Hong | place: USA: Christiansburg, Virginia | collected... | reverse complement strand
CGTGCGCGTCCAGATCGCCGCCGACATCACCGACAAGAAGCACATCGACGAAGTGAACCTGCAGCAGCAGAAACGCCTGGAGCAGACCTCGCGCCTGATCACCATGGGCGAGATGGCGTCGTCGCTGGCGCACGAACTCAACCAGCCGCTGTCGGCCATCGCCAACTACTGCGCCGGCTGCATCAAGCGCATGCAGGCCGGCAACTACAAGTTCGAAGACCTGCTGTCGGCCATGCAGAAAGCCAGCGACCAGGCCGAGCGCGCCGGCAAGATCATCCGCCGCATGCGCGACATGGTAAAAAAGAGCGACCCCAATCGGCAACCCGTCCAGCTTGCCGAATTGATCGATGAAGCACGCGCCTTTGCCGATATCGAGGCGCAACGTACCAGCACGCAACTGTTGCTCGACATACCGGAAAATCTGCCCAAAATTGTCGTCGACCGCATCATGATCGAACAGGTGCTGCTCAATCTGATCAAAAACGGCATCGAAGCCATGCATGGCACGCCTATCGAGCGCCGCAAGCTGAGCATACAGGCGCGACAACTTGATGATCGTCTGGTTGAAGTTTCCATCAGCGATCAAGGCCATGGCATCAGCGAAGGTGATGACGAAAAGATCTTTGCCCCCTTCTACACTACCAAGTCTGAAGGTATGGGGATCGGCCTGGCTATCTGCCGCTCCATAATTGAGTTTCACCAAGGTAGGCTCTGGGTTGAAGCGCGCCGAGAAGGTGGCTCAGTCTTCCGCTTTACCGTACCCATTGAGGAAAATGATGATTGAGCAAACCATCTACGTCGTTGATGACGACGAAGCCATGCGCGATTCAATGACCTGGTTGCTGGAAGGCGAAGGCTATAAAGTAGCCTGCTTCGACTCGGCTGAAGCCTTTTTGAAAGCCCGCCACAACACCATGCGCGGTTGCCTGGTACTTGATGTCCGGATGCCGGAAATGAGCGGCCTCGAACTGCACGAAAAACTCGATGCGCTAGGCTCTCGTTTACCGATTATTTTCATTACCGGTCATGGCGATGTGCCGATGGCCGTCGCCGCCCTGCAGCGCGGTGCCTGCGACTTCATCGAGAAGCCGTTTCACAATGAAGACCTACTCTCGCGCATCACGCGGGCGCTGGAAGTTGATAGCCAGATTGCTGCCCGGCAGCAACGCAATAGCGCCGTCGCTCATCGCCTGGAACTACTCACTCAGCGCGAGCGCGAAGTCATGCATCTGGTTGTCGCCGGAAAACTCAATAAGCAGGTGGCTGACGAGCTCAATATCAGCATGAAAACCGTCGAAGCACACCGTGCCCGAGTGATGGAAAAAATGGGCGTACGCACCTTGGCCGAATTGGTCAAGGCGGTCATGAGCGTCAGTTAAATCCGGATAATGTCACTGTCGTTATCAGCGTAACCGCCGTTGTAGTTCGTTTGCTGACGAATTTCACGACGACGTAAAAGTTTTTCCTGAACCGGCGCCGGCAGATCGGTGAAAAGGATCAAATCCTTGGCCATCAGCAGTTCAAGCGTATCTTCAATAACCCGCACGAAATCACGGTCTAGCGAGGTCAACTCATTCTGCCGCCAACGCTCATGAATGAATTGCAAAACCTCCGGGTTATCCGCCTCAAGCCCCTCTTTGGCAGCACCAACCGGCATCGGGTGTAGTTCGCTGATATTTCCCTGACTATCTCGTGATACGTAGAGCATGCCGCTTCCTTTATGCTTGTTTGCCCGTAGTCTGCATCAGAGATCACGGCTTGGCAATTGGACCAAAGTCCGATGCAGGCGATAATGCCTTTTTACGTAAGCAAGCCTCGCCATGACCACACCCGAAAGCCAGAAAGCCATCCAGAAAAAAGTCGTGATTGCCGCCTGTTTCGGCACCTTTCTGGAATGGTACGACTTCCTGACTTTCGCCTCGTTGGCGATCTATTTCAGCGTGCTTTTTTTCCCGGCTGATGATCCGGTGGCCGCCCTGCTTGCCAGCCTCGGCACTTTCGGCGTCGGCATGATTGTCCGCCCACTTGGCGCGGCCATTTTCGGCTCACTCGGTGACCGGCATGGCCGGCGCACAATTTTTCTCGTCACCATTATCGTGATGGGCGTATCAACCGTCCTGGTCGGACTGCTCCCTACGTACGAACAGGTTGGCCTGCTCGCCCCCGCCCTGCTCCTCATCCTGCGCATGCTTCAGGGCCTGTCTGTCGGTGGCGAAATTGGCGGGGCGGCCGTCTATCTCACCGAACATGCCCCGGAGGGCAAACGCGGCCTTTACACCAGTGTTTTGCAACTGATGGGGCCGCTTGGCATGATGGCTTCGACGATACAAATCATCATCCTGCAACAACTCCTCAGCGAACCAGACTTTAAAGCCTGGGGCTGGCGGATTCCCTTTCTGCTCTCGGCCATCCTGCTCGCCATCTCGATCAAGAGCCGGATGAATCTGCACGAATCGCCGGTTTTCAGCCATTTGCGCGAAAAGAATGCCCTGGCCAAGACGCCATTGCGCGAATGTTTTCGCGACCGCAAAACCGTCGGCCGCATGGCCCTGCTCTTTTTCTGTGTTTCCGCCGGGGGGTCGCTGCTTTTCTTTTCAGCCCAGGTGTACACCACTGTTTTTCTAAAAACCGTGGTCAATATGCCGGCAGCGCAGGCCAGTTCATTAGTACTGATCACGACTGTGGCGCTTTTCCCGGCTACCTTATTCTGCGGCTGGCTTTCCGACAAAATTGGTCGACGCCCCGTATTGCTGGCCGGCCTGATCAGTGGTGCCATCGCCATTTTCCCGGTATTCCAGGGTTTGCTGCATTACGGCACGCTAGCGACGCCGGACACGACGATGATCGTCATTCTCCTGCTGATCCTGGTTGTGCCACTTGCCTGCATCACCGGGCCGCAGACGGCCACATTGCCCGAACTTTTCCCGGCGCGCACCCGCTACACGGCGGTGGCCTTGCCGCACAACCTGTCTGCGGGCTGGATAGGCGGCATGTCTCCTTTTATGGTGACCTGGTTGGGCGTACATTTCAACAATCCGATGGCGGGACTTTGGTACCCGACCGGTTTGCTGATTCTGGCAGCAATCATTGGCGTATTTTTCCTGCCGGAAGTACGCAACCGGCCACTTGATCAGTAGTTTTTCACATTACTTTTGGGCGGCATTTTCGGGGTGCCGGTATAGGTCGCAGGCGGCACCTTGAAGCCAACCGGTTTGTTCTTGTCGTCATAGACAATATTTGCTGACTGTTTCTCCGGCCCTTTGCGACTTGCGGTAATTTCCAGCGTCGCCGCCCGGCTCGGCGCGACCTGCCGGTCCATTTCATTGCGCACAATACGCACTCGTTCAGCAGCGATTCGCTTATCAATGACGGCGGTCGACAAATTGCGCTGAACCATGGTTTCGCGCAGTGCCAGCAAGCTCTCCAGCTCTTTGGACGAACGCACTGAACGACGCGGTTCACCCCATTTTTCCTTGGGCTGACTGACCGCGATATTGAATTCTTCCGGGTTGGTAATCATCCGGGCGATATTCAGATGGTTGTAGCGCATTGCCCACTCCAGCGCACCATCGCCCCAGTCATTTTTGGGCGAGCGATCAGCGCCTTTTTCGATCAGTTTGCGCGCCAGATCTTCGCGGCCTTCATAGATAGCCATCATCACCACCGTCGAGCCATTGGTACTTTGCGCATCAATATCAGCGCCCTGTGCCAACAAATAATCGGCAAGCTCGGCATGCCCGGCAAACACCGCGTAATGCAGCGCCGACCACTGGCGCTGCGGCGCATTGATCCGCGCACCGCGTTCGAGCAACCATTTGACCGCTTCCAGATTGCCACGCCAGGCAGCCATGGCAATCGGCGACTCACCATTGCTGTTAACCCCGTTGATGTCCGCTCCGCGCGAAATGAACAGGCGCATCAAATCAAGGTTGCCCTCCCAGGCGCCGATCATCAGCCCGGAACCGATCCGGCTACCCATGAAATCTGGTGGCAAGCCGGCATCCAGCCAGGCCGTCGCCTGCTTGATATCACCCAGTTCCATGCTCACCGTAAATGCCGTAGGGGTCGGAAAAACCGAGGCATCTGCAGCGTTGACCGTAACAGATACAGGCAAAACCAGACTCATCCCGATTATCATTGCAGCCAAGTATTTCCTGACTACCTGTTTCATTATTCGCTTCATCAACATTCTCACCATCAGGCCAGACCGCATTTTCTCATGACTCGGACCGATTACCGGCTAGTACTGGCGCTCGCCCTGTCTCTCATCATGCACTTTGCGCCGCTGCTCCCTGAATTGATTAGTCCTGCGCCACCGCCAGCCAAGGTGCCCCCCCTTGAAGCGCAACTCCGGCCAACACCGGCGCAAGCGCCATTAATGATGCCGGAACAGACTGCACCGCAACAATCCGCCCCGCCCAAAAAATCATCAAAGCCACAGTTTATCCAGCCAGGCCCCGCCCCCACTCGCATCAGCAATTGGCAAGACGAAGTTAAACGGCAGATCAAAAAACTGGATGAGCGCGGCCTCTTCTATCCCGCCGAAGCCATTGCGCAAGGGCTGGAAGGCGAAACCCTGGTCCTGCTGATCATCAATGAAAACGGCGAAGTCAGCGCCGCCCGGGTCGAGCAAAGTAGTGGCTTTCGCATTCTGGATGATGCCGCATTACGCGCCGTCCGTTCACTGCGCTCCCTGCCCGCCAGCGCCCCGCGTGAAACCCTGTTGCCTGTTCGATTTCGACTTAAATAAGCACTCGGTAATTATTACCAAACGGATACTTTTCTGGAGTAATATTTTTCCAAAATACCAGTGAGTATTCACCCAAATTTAATCAGCAGGAGAGGGATCATGGGCAATTTTTCAACGTTACGCGTTGCAACGCGCATGCAGTTATTGGTTGCTCTGGCATTGATTGGACTACTTGCCCTGTGCCTGACAGCACTCTTTCAGCTCAAAGACAGCATGACTGAAGACCGCAAGGAGAAAACGCGCAATCTGGTCGAAGTCGGCATCGGCATCATCACCCATCACCACAAACTGGTTGCCGCCGGCAAGCTTTCCGAAGCTGACGCCAAAATTGCCGCTCGCGACAGCCTGCGCGCCTTGCGTTACGGCAAAGATGATTATTTTTTCGGCATTGAAACAAACGGCACCTATTTCTTGCATGGCGGCAATCCGACCATGGAAGGGCAGCTAAAAATCGACCTGAAGGATACCAACGGTAAATTTCTGATCAAGGAATTGATTGCTGCGGCTCAGGCAGGTGGTGGCTTTGTTGATTATTGGTTCCCTCGAGCCGGGCAACAAAAAGCCGAACCCAAACTGGGCTATGCCGCACTGTTTACCCCGTGGAACTGGGTACTTGGCACCGGTATTTACATTGATGACATCGAGACCGAATACAAGCGCAGCGCCATGTTGCTCGGCGGCATTTCGCTCGCCTTGCTCGTGCTGTTGAGTCTGGTCGGCTGGCAGGTTAGTAGCAGTATTCTGAAACAACTGGGTGGCGAACCGGCCACCGCTGCCGATGTCATGCAACGGGTTGCCGCTGGCGACCTGACCGCCAGTGTCGGCAATGCAAAGCCGGGTAGCATGCTGCATGCACTTGGCGAGATGGTCGGTTCACTGCGCCAGATGGTTAGCGAGATTAACAATGATGCCAATCGCCTGGTCAGTAATGCCGAGCAAATCGCCACAGCTTCAGATGAAGTGGCCAGTGCGGCCGAACAGCAGGCCGACGCGACATCGGCAATGGCTGCCGCGATTGAAGAACTGACGGTCAGTTCCAACCATATTTCCGATAGCGCCAGCGAAACAGCACGCGACTCTTCCGAAGCCGTCACGCTTTCCGGGCAAGGGGTGCAACGGGTCGAGCAGGCAACTCAGGCAATCCAGAAAATCTCCACGACGGTAAGTGATGCCTCCGAGCGGATTCGTGCTCTTGAAGAACGCGCCAAGCAGGTTTCATCCATCGCCAATGTAATCAAGGACATTGCCGGGCAGACCAACCTGCTGGCGCTCAATGCGGCGATTGAAGCGGCGCGAGCTGGCGAGCAAGGACGCGGCTTTGCGGTGGTTGCCGATGAAGTTCGCAAGCTGGCCGAACGCACCTCCAGCGCAACGACTGAAATTGAGCAAATGATTGTCGGTATTCAACACGACACCAGTGGCGCAGTGGCGGCCATGAGCGCTGCATTGCCCGAAGTTCAGGAAGGTGTTGAACTCGCCTCCTCGGCTTCTGCCTCCCTGCTTTCGATTGAGGAAGGCGCGCGACGCACGCTGGAACGAGTTGGCGAAGTGGCGGATGCCACGCGTGAGCAAAGCACCGCCAGTACGTCGATTGCCCAGCGCGTTGAGCAGATTGCCAATATGGTCGAAGAAACCACCGTCACCATACGCGGCACAGCCGCCTCGGCGCATCAACTTGAAAACATCGCCAACAGCCTGAAAGTGATGATTGGCCGCTTCCGCATTTAAGCGACTAAACCGCCCCGGATTGCCTTAACCCGGTAATCTCGGTGGCGGAATAACCGAGTTTGGCCAGCACTTCGTCGGTATGAGCGCCCAACTCGGGACCAATCCATTCTGTACTACCCGGCGTTTCCGACAATTTGGGCACAATGCCGGGCATGCGGAAATCGCGGCCATCCGGCAATTTGGCAATTTCCAGCATTTGCCGGGCAATAAATTGCGGGTCGGAAAACATGTCGACCGCACTATACACGCGTGACGATGGCACCTGAGCCGAAGCCAGAATGGACAAGACCTCAGCCTCGTCGTGAGCGGCGCACCATTGATCAATCAGGGCGTAAATTTCCTCGCGCCGCGCATCTCGGCCGCCGTTGTCGGCAAGACTGGGGTCATTGGCCAGATCAGCACGATCAATCGCCAGCATGAAACGTTTGAAGATCGCATCGCCATTGGCACCGATGGTCACGTGCTTGCCATCTTTCGTCGTATGCGTATTCGACGGCGTAATGCCGGGCATGATGTTGCCGGTGCGCTCACGGACGAAACCAAAGACATCAAATTCCGGCACCAGTGATTCCATCATGGCAAACACGGCTTCATAAAGCGCGACATCGACCACTTGCCCGGCCCCACCATTGACCTCTTTGTGACGCAAGGCCATCAGCGCGCCCAAAGCGCCCCACAGCGCGGCAATCGAATCACCGATGGAAATCCCGGTGCGCACGGGTGGCCGGTCAGCAAAACCTGTGACATAGCGCAGACCGCCCATTGATTCGCCCACCGCGCCAAAGCCCGGCTGATCCTTGTACGGCCCGGTTTGCCCGAAACCGGAAAGACGCACCATAACCAAGCCCGGATTGTCGGCCTGCAGGACATCCCAGCCCAAACCCAGTTTTTCCAGAACACCGGGGCGGAAGTTCTCGACCAGAATATCAGCTTCGGCAATCAGTTTGCGCACAAATTCACGGCCTTCCGGGTGCTTCAAATTCGCCGTCACCGATTTCTTGTTTCGCGCCTGAACGTACCACCACAGCGACGTACCTTCGTAGAGTTTTCGCCATTGCCGTAGGGGGTCACCGCCATCAGGCGCTTCCACCTTGATTACCTCGGCACCAAATTCGGCCATGATCCGCGTGCAGAACGGGCCGGCAATCAGGGTGCCGAGCTCAACCACTTTGAGGCCAGCCAAAGGCTTTTGCGCGACGGATTTTTGCCCACCTGTCATCTCAGGGTTCCCAATGTTCGACATGAATTTTTTGCCCAAAAAGCCGGTCGACCGTAACACTTACCGCAGCAGGCGCGCCGCTACTGGCAATCGTCAGACTGCCAACGCCGCCACCGAGCAAATTGCCCGCCGCCAGCAAGCGTTCAAGTTGCCGCGCCACAGGTTCGCCGGTATCGAGCAAAGGCGTTCCCGCCGGCATGCGCCGGGCAATCGATTCGGCGACCCACGGGTAATGCGTGCAGCCCAAGACGACGACATCCGCGCCCGCTGCAACCAGTGGTGCCACGAAAAGATCAAGCAGTCGTTCGACCTCGACACTCCCCGGCCCCTGCGTTTCAATCGCTTCGGCCAACCCCGGACAGGCCTGAGCGATCACTTTCAAATGCGCCGCATGATTGCCGACCAGTCGCTCAAAACGCTCGCTCTGCAAAGTACGCGTCGTCGCCAAAACACCGATCACGCCGGTTTTGGTGAGCCCCACGGCAGGCTTGACGCCCGGCTCAAGTGCGACAATCGGCAAGGCCGTCGCCGCACGAATTGCCTCGGCAGCAGCAGCCGTTGCTGTGTTGCAGGCGATCACCAAAGCCTTGGCTCCGCGTTGCGCCAGGGCTTCGGCAATCAAAACCCCGCGTTCCTTGAGGAAAATTTCAGGGCGATCACCATAGGGCAAAAAGCGGGTATCCGCGAAATAAAAAAAGTCTTCCTGCGGCAGCCGACTGCGCAAGGCGCGCAAGACGGTCAAGCCGCCGAGGCCGGAATCAAAGACGGCGATGGGTTGCAGGCTCAATGAATACCCGGTTTCAAGTTAGTCACTTCTCGGCAAGCTGGGATTTTTTCAGCTTGGGAAACAGGGTTTCGCGCAGATTGAACAGATAGCTGCCCGCAGCCAGGAAGCCGGCCACAATACCAAGAATGATCTTGAGATTACCTTCCATCATCGATTCCGGTACAAACATGATCCACCAGGCCGCAAGAATGAGTCCAATAAAGGTAGCGCGGATGAGAATTGCCTTGCGGACTTGACGGTAACGAAGCGCTTGCTCTTCTGGACTCAAGGGAACAATTTCTGTTTCAGAACTCATGGAAAAATCTCAAAAAAGTGAAAAATTGATATTGCCGACCATCAATCTGGCCGCCGAAACTCATCGGCTATCCATGCGCAGGCGCTACTTTCGCTCAGTTTAAACTCAGCGGCCACACGCACTTGAGCCAACTGCTCGCCGTCGGCACGCTGGGCGGCCAGCACAGCATATGGGTCATCATCGTCAGCCACGATATCTAGGGTAATAAAAATCGGGCCATTTTCGCCGTTGACCGTAACTTTCTTGTGGAGCAAGGCGTGCAGTTGATGTTCATGGCGGCGTAGCACTTCTGAAGCCGTCTTGACCAAAGTCTGGAAAGCAAAAGCGTCGAGCGGTTTGGGATTTTTCTTGTCGCGCCCCATCGTCCACGGCCCGACCAAAGCAGGCTCCGACTCGCCATCCATGACCATCTCGACAGCCCAGCCCTCGTCCTCTTCATTCTTGATGACGCGGGCTGTCCAGCCATTGTTGCGCCACAGTCGCGGCTCGGTAATTAGAGTTGATGTCATGCCTGAATTGTACTTCCCGCCGAGGGATTGCCGCTGATAGAAGGCGTTTGAGCGCCAGCAAAAAAAGACAAAGCCCCAAAATCAGGGGCTTCGTTCCCGTTCAAAAAACGAACAGCAATTACATGCGGTCTATCATCGCATCACCAAACTCTGAGCAAGAAAGCTCGTTAGCACCGTGCATCAAACGGGCGAAGTCATAGGTCACCTGCTTGTCACCAATTGCCGCTTCCATTGATTTGATGACCAGATTGGCCGCTTCAAACCACCCCAGATGGCGCAGCATCATTTCGGCGGAGAGGATCAGCGACCCCGGGTTCACCTTGTCCAGACCGGCATATTTGGGTGCCGTGCCGTGCGTCGCTTCGAAACAAGCATACTGATCGGAAATATTCGCCCCTGGTGCAATGCCGATACCGCCAACCTGCGCAGCCAGCGCATCCGAAATGTAGTCGCCATTCAGATTGGTGGTGGCAATAACGTCGTACTCAGCCGGGCGCAGCAAAATTTGCTGCAGGAAGGCATCAGCAATGGAATCCTTGACCGTAATTTCACGACCGGTATTCGGATTGATGAAATGACACCATGGGCCGCCGTCGATCAGTTGTGCGCCAAACTCCTCCTGCGCCACCTTGTAGGCAATGTCACGGAACAGGCCTTCCGTGAATTTCATGATGTTACCTTTATGCACGATAGTCAGCGACTTGCGATCGTTGGCAACGACATATTTAAGTGCCGCCCGTACCAGACGCGTTGTTCCTTCGACCGAAATCGGCTTGATACCGATACCGGAGGATTCAGGGAAACGAATTTTTTTGACGCCCATTTCCTGCTGCAGAAAAGCAATGACCTTTTTGCAGGCTTCGGAATCGGCAGACCACTCGACACCGGCGTAGATGTCTTCGGTGTTCTCGCGGAAGATGACCATGTTGGTCAGCTCCGGGTGCTTGA
>ERZ724516.2548-NODE-2548-length-10238-cov-5.490916_pt1 | contig 10238 bp, 10 predicted proteins | sample MGYA00376049_ERZ724516 | MGnify/ENA primary metagenome ERZ724516 (study PRJEB28724, sample SAMN07190886) | activated sludge metagenome | isolation source: activated sludge of sewage treatment plant in Hong Hong | place: USA: Christiansburg, Virginia | collected... | reverse complement strand
AAACCTCGTTGGAATCAGAAAACTCCCTCAGGATCAAACCTCATTGGATAAGACTTGTAGTGTGAGTGCAAAATGTGCTAACAGCCCCCGTGGATATTGCACAAGCAGCTATCAAAATCAGAGTAATTTCAGATTGAACCGCTCCCTTCTGTTTCAATAAGTCAGCATTACATTTTAAATTCGTCAGAATATGAGTTTTAATTGGCTGGCAACTCCCTTGCACACCATTTCACGCCATGACCATCGACCTACCTCCCCCGTCCGCAGCGGCAATCCCCCGTTACGTGCAGAGCAAAATCACCACCGCCCTGCAAGACACACGTGTGGTGCTGGTGGTTGGGCCACGGCAGGCGGGCAAAACCACCCTGGTCAAGTTGTATGCCAACGCCGACCGCCCCTACATCACACTGGACGACCCGGCCACGCTGGCCGCAGCGCGCTCAGACCCCACTGGGTTCATACGTGGCTTGAAGCAAGCCGTCATCGACGAAGTGCAGCGCGCGCCCGACCTGCTGCTGGCCATCAAAGAAAGTGTGGACAAAGACCAGGCTCCGGGCCGCTTCCTGTTGACCGGCTCCACCAACCTCATGGCCATGCCGCTGGTGGCCGACTCCTTGGCCGGGCGGTTGGAAGTCATCACCCTGATGCCCTTTGCACAGGCCGAACTGGCCGGCACGCCAGGCAATCTGCTGGACCGCCTTTTTGACGGTGCAGGTCTGCCCGCCGTAGTGAGCCCCGTGGTGGGGGATGCCCTGATGGACCTCGTGCTCAAAGGCGGCTACCCCGAAGCCTTGCGCCGAACCAGCGTTGGTCGTCGACAGGCCTGGCTGCAAGATTATGTGGCGCTGATCCTGGACCGCGATGTGCGCGACATTGCCAACATCGACCAGCTGGACCGCATGCCGCGCCTGCTGGATGTGCTGGCTGCACACGCCGGGCAGTTGGTCAACCACAGCAGCTACGGCGCAGCGCTGGGCCTGACAGCGCCCACGGCCCAGAAATATGTGGGCATCCTGGAGCGGCTGTTTCTATTGCGCCAAGTGCCTCCGTGGTCGCACAACGCAGTCAGTCGACTCACCAAAACACCCAAACTGCATTTTCTGGACACCGGCCTGCTGGTCGCGCTGCGCGGCAACACGGCCAGCCAATTGCAAAAGGACCGCACCAGCTACGGCCCCCTGTTTGAAAACTTTGTGGTGTCTGAGGTGCTCAAGCTCATCACCTGGTCGGACAAGCGCCTGCGTGTATCCCACTTTCGCACCAAAGAGCAAGACGAGGTGGATCTAGTTATCGAAGATCGCCAAGGCCGCGTCATCGGCGTCGAGGTCAAGGCATCAGCTACCGTGCGTGCGGCAGACCTGCGTGGCCTGCGCCAGTTGCAAGCGGCCGTTGGGGACAAGTTTGTGCAGGGCCTGGTGTTGCATGACCACGACCGCATCACCCCATTTGACGCTAGGTTACACGCAGGGCCGGTGTCACTGCTGTGGTGACTTGTTGTTCACGGAATGGAGTGCCAAAAAGGCTGCTTAACAGTTTCAGGGAGGTTCAGACGGGCGCCAAATCGGTGGATGAAGGCCAAGGCGCTGATTTGCCAGGCATGGCATAAAAATCTGGTCGCCCCTCACTTCACCGGTGTTGCGTCGTTGATGCGGTAGTACAGGCCGTAGGGGTCGTCGTTCAGCACGGCGAATTGGCCCTCCACCACCACGGGTTCCAGCGAATACTTGATGGGGGTCTTGGTCTTGACTTCGACCATGCTCTCGGGGCCACCGGGTGTGCAAAACGAGCATGTCAGCGGCACCGAACTCAGCAAGAAGTGCTTTTGTTTTTCACCCGGGTCCAGCGGCATCATGAAGCCCTGCACCCGCTGGCTCTTTTGGTTGAGCGCCATGACCGCTGCCGGGAACACGGGCAGGATGCGGTTTTTTTCCACCCGGGTTTTGACATCGGTCAGAACTGACCAGGCCAACACGTCGGTGCGTTCGGGCAGGGGGGCGATCGGGCTGTTGGGGCTGTGCACGCCTGCGCCGGTGCCAGCCGGGACGCTACCCGTGCTGGGGGCGGCCTGGGCCAGCGCACCCAGGGGCAGCCAGGCGGCGCACAGGGATGTGATCAAGGCCATTCGGCGTGTGGTCATTGTATTTTTCATGGTGGGTTCCTTCACGGGGTCAACTTAGTGCCCATGTTTCATGCCGCAGAATTTGCCAATGGCCAAGCCTTTGCAGGCGGCGAGCAGTTCCTGATAACAGAGCTCATCTTTCTTGCCCGCCTCCAGGCACTTGGCGGCGGCTTCATGGGCGGCGGCCATGGCCCGGTGTTTGGCGATGTCGGCTTTGGTTTCTTTGTCACCGTGTCCGTCGGCTGCTATACAAATGCTAGCGCTTAGCGCAAGAACGACGAGGGCTAGAGGCACTTTTTTCATATGATTTCCCAGAATAACCGCGATCAACAGCCAGCGGCGGCGCACAGCGGTTATTGTGACTTAACGGCCTTGCAAAAGTTCCAACACACTGACGCGGTAGGCACCCAGGGCGGGCAGCAGCGCCGCACCCAGGGAGACACCCAACGCCAGGGCCGGTACCACGGCAAGCTCGGGTGGCCAGACCATGCCGCCCACCAGCAGTGTAGTGTCCAGCTTTAAGAACCAGCCCAGCGCAGCCGCAAACCCCTGGCCCAACAACAGCCCCAAGGCGGCGGCCAGCAGGCCCAGCCATAGCGCCTCGCACAGCAACAAAGCCGCCACTTTGGCCGGTGGTGCGCCCAGCATGCGCAGCAGCGCCAAATCGCCCCGGCGTTCGCGCACGGCGCTCCACAACGCGATGAACACGCTCAAGGCAGCAGTCAGCAGCAGCACGCCGGCAAAGGCCCGCAACACATCGGTGCCCAGACCCAGCATGTGCAGCAGGCGGGTGATCTCCAAAGCGGGCGCTGCGGCCTGCATCTCGGTGCTGGTGTTCACAAAACGTGGGAAGCTCAGCGCAGCCATGGGTGTTTTGTACTTCACCAGGGCCATGGTGACCTCACGTTCCGCTTCCAGGGCTTTGCGGTCGTCTTCATCCACGGCAGTGTGGTCCTCATGTACCTTCCACACGGAAGCCGAGTCGGTCAGGATCAACCGGTCCAGCACACTGCCGTTGGCCGCCAGAATACCGACCACGGTGAAGTGGTTGTCGCCGTGGGCATGGCCGCCTGCGCCGAGGCCGTGGCTACCGACAAAGGTTTGGCCCAGAATGGCCTCGAGCTTGGCGGCCGTGGTGGCGCCCAGCACCACCTGCATGGGCGCATCCCACAAACGGCCCTGGGCCAGCACAGCCTCGTAGTGTTGTAGGTAGCCATGGCTGGTGCCGACAATGCGAAAACCCTGAAAACTGTCACCCAGGCTGATCGGGATGACGCTGGCCACCAAGGGGTGCTGCTCCAGCGCGCGCACCGCCTGCAGCGGCACATTGCCGGGTGGCACGTCGATGTGCAGGACGCCGCTGAGGATGAGCTGCATCGGGCTGCCCTTGGCCCCCACCACCACGTCAATGCCCGCCAGGTCGCGCTCGAACGCGCGGCTGAGCTGGTGCCCCACCAGCAGTAAAAACGTGATGGACGCCAGGCCCAGGCTTAACAGCAGCACATTGAGCGCTGCACCCAAGGGACGGGACCACAAGTACCGCCAGGCGAAGGCCAGGGTTTTCATGCCGGCGTCCTCTCGTCCGCGCGGCCGGGCTTTGTTGGTTTTGCTCCTATTTTCATAGCTTATTGCGCAATAAAAACAAGGGCTGGAAGCCTATTTGGCCATCAGAACCCAGTGGAATCAGACCTGCCACCCGGGCGTCGTGGGTGGCAATGACCAGCGTTGCGTTTTGTTGTCGGGCGGTGGACAGCAGCAGGCCCACGGCCTGGGCGGCAGCCTCGTCGTCCAGGCTGGCCGTGGGTTCATCTGCCAGGATCACCCGAGGTTGCAGCAAAACGGCCCGAGCTAGCGCCACGCGCTGCGCCTGCCCGCCAGAGATTTGGCCGGGCTTGCGTTGTGCCAAGTCATCCACACCCAGCGCTTGCAACGCGGCATGGATACGGGGGGCGTCCGCCGGCTGGCCAGCGGCCCACTGCGTCATCGCCAGGTTCTGGTACACGCTGAGCGCCGCGCTCAGGTGCAGCTTCTGGGGTAGAAAGCCGATAGCCTTCGCCCGCCATGCATCAGCCGCTACGGATTTGAGAGCGCCTAGCGCCTGATCGGCCACCGTGAGTTGCCCCGAAGTGGGCGCTACCAGGGCCGCCACCAAGGCCAGCCACGTGGATTTACCGCAGCCCGAAGGTCCGCTGAGCAGCAGCACGGCGCCCTGTGCCACGTCCACATCCGGGAAGCGCAACAGCGGTCCCTGCGGGTACTGGTAGGAGAGCTGGCGAGTCTGAATCATGCGGTAGCCCGTGCGACACCACCGTCCAGCCGTCGCCACATATGGATCTTGGACACAAAGGACGCACCCACCTTTACAGCGTCCGGCTCGACACCAAAGGTCTCAAAGCCACAGCGCGTATACAGCGCGTGTGCCCGGGTATTGCCCTCGGTTACCGTGAGCAACACCTGGCGCAGGCCCGGTCGGGTGTGGGCATGCTCCAGCGCTGCCTCGACCAGCAGATGGCCCAGGCCCGCATGTTGGTGATCGGCCTGCACAAACATACCAAACAGCGTGGCCTTGTGGCGGGCTTTTTCGCGCGTTTCCTGCCCCAGTCCGACCGCTCCGACCAGCACACCCTGTGAAATAGCGCCAAAGATGACCTCGTGCGCGCTTGGGTCAGTGGTCAGCCGCTGCTGCCACCAGGACAGCGGCAAGGCCTCGCGCTCGGCCACACTCGACGTAAACGCCTCAGGGTGGGCGGAATAAGCCTCCAGCATCAGCCGGCGGTAGGCCTCGGCATAGGTTGGAGTGAGGCGTATACAGGGTGCGAGTGTCCTGCCATATTGGCGCAGGAGTGTGGTCTCTCCCGGGAGTACCACCGTGGTCTCAAAGCGGAAACCGGCGTTGTCCAGCACACAGATGGATGCGGCATTGGCCGCATTGACCACCGCCACGATGCGGCGCAGCCCCAGGTGGCGCGCGCCATGGTCCAGCACACCGCGTACCGCTTCAGCGGCAAAGCCATGGCCACAGGCGGCGGGCGACAACGCGTAGCCGATGTCCACGTCCGGCAGACCCTTTCGGCGGATCAGGCCACACATGCCAATGGTTTCATGCGTGTTCTGGAGCGCCACCCGCCACAGGCCAAAGCCATTGCGTTCGTAGCTGGCTAGCGGGCCGTTGCGCAGGTAGGTGCGCGCATCGTCCAGCGTGCGCACCTGCTTGTCGGCAATATTGCGAATAAACGAGGGTTCGTTGAGCAGGCGCAGGATGAAGCCCGCATCGTCGAGCGTGAATTCACTCACCCGCAAACGCTCGGTATCGCAAATCAGCACAGCCTGGCCTCCTGGCAGTTCATTCATTGGGCGCCATGGTACCTTCAAGCCCGCCGGCAACAGTCCTGTGCCCGGTAAAATCGTCTGTTATGACCGAACTGACGCCCACCATGACCGATACCGCTTCCACTCCGCCCGCCACACCGATCCAACCCGGCCTGCAGTCTCTCTCCAAGTCCTTTGAGCCCGCCGCGCTGGAAGCCCATTGGGGGCCGGAGTGGGAAAAACGGGGTTATGGCGTGGCCGGTTACCGCGGCACCCAGCAGCCTTTGGCGGGCCAGCCCGCCTTTGCGATCCAGCTGCCGCCCCCCAATGTGACCGGCACGCTGCACATGGGCCACGCGTTCAACCAGACCATCATGGACAGCCTGACGCGTTACCACCGCATGCTGGGCGCCAACACCGTGTGGATTCCGGGCACCGACCACGCCGGCATCGCTACGCAAATCGTCGTCGAGCGACAGTTGCAGGACCAAGGTGTCAGCCGCCACGACCTTGGCCGCACGGCTTTTGTGGAAAAGGTATGGGAGTGGAAAGAGAAGAGCGGCAACACCATCACCAGCCAGATGCGCCGCATGGGCGACACCGTGGACTGGAGCCGCGAATACTTCACGATGGACGACAAACTGTCCAAGACCGTGACCGAGACCTTCGTGCAGTTGTATGAGCAGGGCCTGATCTACCGCGGCAAACGCCTGGTCAACTGGGATCCGGTGCTGCAAAGCGCAGTCAGCGACCTGGAAGTGGAGAGCGAAGAGCGCAACGGCTTCATGTGGCACATCTTGTACCCGTTTAGCGATGGTCCGCAAACTGCCGCCGACGGCACCCCCATGGCTGGCATGCACATTGCCACTACTCGTCCCGAGACCATGCTGGCTGACGGCGCGCTCTGTGTACACCCCGAAGACGAGCGCTACCAGCACCTGATTGGCAAGATGGTGGACCTGCCCCTGTGCAACCGCAAGATCCCCATCATTGCCGACGATTTTGTCGATCGCGCCTTCGGAAGCGGCTGTGTCAAGATAACCGGCGCGCATGACTTCAACGATTACGCCTGCTCGCAACGCCACGGCCTGCCGCTGATCACCATCTTCACATTGGACGCCAAGATCAACACCAATGGCCCGGTCGCTTACCAGGGCCTGGACCGCTACGACTGCCGCAAGGCCGTGCTCAAGGACCTGGAAGAGCAACACTTTCTGGAAAAGGCCGTACCCCACAAGAACATGGTGCCCGTCTGTGCCCGCACCGGCCAGGTTGTGGAACCCATGCTGACCGACCAATGGTTTGTGGCGGTGAACAAGGTCGGCCATGGCGACACCACCGGCAAATCCATCGCTCAGAAAGCCATCGACGCGGTGCACAGCGGTGACGTCAGGTTTGTGCCCGAGAACTGGATCAACACCTACAACCAGTGGATGAACAACATCCAGGACTGGTGCATCAGCCGCCAATTGTGGTGGGGGCATCAGATTCCGGCCTGGTATGACGAAGACGGCAGAGTCATCGTGGCCCGCAATGAAGCCGAGGCGCAGGCCAAGGCGCCCGGTAAGAAGCTGCGCCGCGACGAAGACGTGCTGGATACCTGGTACTCCAGCGCGTTAGTCCCCTTCTCCACCATGGGCTGGGGCAACAGCGCCAGCGGGGCAAGCAACAACAGCCTCAGTGATTTCGACCTGTACCTCCCTTCAAGTGTCCTGGTCACCGGCTACGACATCATCTTCTTCTGGGTCGCAAGAATGATCATGATGACGACCCACTTCACGGGGCGTGTGCCGTTCAAACACGTCTACATCCACGGCCTGGTCAAGGACGCACAAGGCAAGAAGATGAGCAAGAGTGAAGGCAACGTGCTGGACCCGGTCGACCTGATCGACGGCATCGAACTCGGTCCCCTGCTGGCCAAACGCTCTGAAGGCCTGCGCAAACCCGAGACCGCGCCCCAGGTCCGCAAGAACACCGAAAAAGAGTTCCCCGAAGGCATCCCGGCATATGGTGCCGACGCGCTGCGCTTCACGTTTGCCGCGTTGGCGTCGCTGGGCCGGTCCATCAACTTCGACAGCAAACGCTGCGAGGGTTACCGCAACTTCTGCAACAAACTGTGGAACGCCACCCGCTTTGTGCTGATGAACTGCGAAGGCCAGGACTGCGGCCTGGATGAACACGCTGCGGCTGCGTGTGAGGCCGGTGGTTATCTGGAGTTCAGCGCACCAGACCGCTGGATTGTCTCCATGCTGCAAAAGGCCGAGGCCAATGTGGCCCAAGGCTTTGCCGATTACCGCCTGGACAACGTCGCCAACACCATCTATGACTTTGCGTGGAACGAGTTCTGCGACTGGTACCTGGAAATTGCCAAGGTTCAGATCAACACCGGCGGCGCAGCGCAACAACGCGCCACCCGTCGCACGCTGATCCGCACACTGGAAACCCTGCTGCGCTTGGCCCACCCCATCACACCTTTCATCACCGAAGAGCTGTGGCAGAAGGTGGCGCCGGTGGCGGGACGCGAAGGTCCGTCCATCGCGATCGCAGCCTACCCAGTGAGCCAGCCCGAACGTATTGACGAAGCAGCCATTGCCCACGTGACCAAGCTGAAGCACTTGGTGGACGCGTGCCGCAATTTGCGCGGCGAAATGAATGTGTCACCGGCCACCCGGCTACCGCTTTTTGTGCTGGCCCAAACACACGCCGAGGGCAATTTCCTGAAGTCATCGGCACCGGTGCTGCAAGCGCTGGCGAAGTTGAATGAAGTGCGCCTGTTCGACGACGAGGCCGCATGGCAGGCCGCAGCCCAGGCGGCACCGGTGGCGGTTGTCGGCGAGGCGCGTATCTGCCTGCACATGGAAATTGACGTTGCAGCCGAGAAGCTGCGCCTGGGTAAGGAAGTGGCGCGTTTGGAAGAGCAAATCGGCAAAGCCCAAGCCAAGCTGGGTAATGAGGCCTTTGTGGCCAAAGCCCCTGCCGCCGTGCTGGAGCAAGAGCGCAAACGCATGGCCGACTTTGCGGACACGCTGGACAAAGTGCGTGAACAGCTCGGGCGGCTTGGCTAGCGCCTACGCAGAACGTGGATGAATTCGCCGTTCACGGTCTCCTGCTCAATCAATTCATTGCCGGTCTGTTTGGCAAAGGCCTGAAAGTCGCGCGTGGAGCCGGGGTCGGTGGCCACAACTTTCAGCGTCTGGCCAGTCGACATTTCCGCCAAGGCCTTTTTGGCCTTCAGAATGGGCAAGGGGCAATTCAGGCCCCGGGTGTCGATTTCTTTGTCGGCGTGCATAGTGGTGTCAATCCTGCTTGGGGAATTCAATGAAATTCGGTGTGTATCCACGCGACTTTAACCAGTCGGCCAAGGCATAACCCGTTCCAGCGGGCCAGCATTTGACACTCTGGGGCGCATACAGCCGGTAATCGACCAATTCGGGCGACAGGTGCACCTCACCATGGCACACCGCATGGTAGGCAATGATGATCTGGTTCATGCGCTGGAAGTCGTACACACCGATCAAATCCAGCGAATCGGTGGTCAGGCTGGTCTCCTCAGCTATTTCTCGGGCGATACCCTCCTGGGGCGTTTCGCCCGCCTCCATAAAGCCTGTGATCAGCGCGTACATCTTGCCTGGCCAGGCGGCATTGCGGGCCAACAGGATCTGGCCGTCGTATTCGATCACCGCAGCCAATACCGGCACCGGGTTGTTCCAGTGTGTGTAGTTGCAGGCCGGGCAGCGCAGGCGCATCTTGTCGCCGCCGTCTTCGGCCTGGGTGATGAACGCCAGCGCGGTGGCGCACTGCGGGCAAAACTTGAAAGCCTGTGTCATGCTGGGAACACTCCGGTAGACAGGTAGCGGTCGCCCCGGTCACAGACGATAAACACAATCGTTGCATCCTTCTCCCGGCTGGCGATCTCCTGCGCCACCCAGCAGGCACCTGCGGCGGAAATGCCCGCAAAAATGCCCTCTTCGCGCGCCAGGCGGCGGCACATTTCTTCGGCGTCAGACTGGCTCACGTAGATCAGTTCGTCCACATTGGCTGGGTCGTAAATTTTGGGCAAATACTCAGTGGGCCACTTGCGGATGCCGGGAATGCGTGAACCTTCTGAGGGCTGGGCACCGACGATGCGCACAGAGGGGTTCTTCTCTTTCAAAAAGCGCGCCACGCCGGTAATGGTTCCGGTGGTGCCCATGGCACTCACGAAATGGGTGATGCGCCCACCCGTTTGCTCCCAGATTTCCGGTCCCGTGGTCTCGTAGTGGATGCGCGGGTTGTCGGCATTGGCAAACTGGTCCAACACCCGCCCTTTGCCATCGCGTTGCATTTGTTCGGCCAGGTCACGGGCGTACTCCATGCCGCCGCTCTTGGGCGTCAGAATCAACTCTGCGCCAAAGGCTTTCATGGTCTGCACGCGCTCGATGGACAAGTCCTCCGGCATGATCAGTAGCATGCGATACCCCTTGATCGCCGCCGCCATGGCCAGCGCAATGCCGGTGTTGCCCGACGTCGCTTCGATCAGGGTGTCGCCCGGTTTGATGTCACCTCGCTCCTGCGCACGCTGGATCATGGACAGGGCAGGGCGGTCCTTGACTGAGCCCGCCGGGTTGTTGCCCTCCAGCTTGCCCAAAACCACCGTGTTGCGCCCACCGTTCGCGCTGGCACCAATGCGTTGCAAGGCGACCAAAGGTGTGTTCCCGATCGCATCTTCAATAGTTGGGTATTTCATGCCCTTAAATGTGCCATAATTTGCGTCTCAGTTTTAAGCGTCGCCCGGGTGGTGGAATTGGTAGACGCACGGGACTCAAAATCC
>ERZ724516.2545-NODE-2545-length-10243-cov-3.567138_pt1 | contig 10243 bp, 10 predicted proteins | sample MGYA00376049_ERZ724516 | MGnify/ENA primary metagenome ERZ724516 (study PRJEB28724, sample SAMN07190886) | activated sludge metagenome | isolation source: activated sludge of sewage treatment plant in Hong Hong | place: USA: Christiansburg, Virginia | collected... | reverse complement strand
CCGTGGCGCCCTTGATCCAGGCCTGAATGCCAAAGCCCTGATTCCAGACCACGCCCTCAAACAGTGGGTAGACTACGCCCACAATGACCGCCGTTGCAATCAGTTGGGGCCAGAAGCGCGCACGTTCGGCAATACCGCCCGAAATAATGGCCGGAATGGCTGCCGCAAAGGTCAGCAAGAAGAAGAACTTCACCAGGTCGTAGCCGTTCTTGGCGGCCAACTGCTCGGCACCTACAAAAAAGCTCGTGCCATAGGCCACGCCGTAGCCCACCATGAAATACACGACGGTAGACACCGAAAAGTCCACCAAAATCTTGACCAAGGCATTGACCTGGTTCTTTTTGCGGACCGTGCCCAGTTCCAAAAACGCAAAGCCCGCATGCATGGCGAGCACCATGATGCCGCCTAGCAGGATGAACAGCGCGTCCGTGCCCTGTTTGAGTGCTTCCATTGTGACCTCTAGTGTAAAAAAGCTTGTTATTGGTGCATGAATGCGCAAAACCCGATTTGCGCACCAAAGTTAAGCAATTTCTGCGCCAGAAGTGTGCAGCTTGCATGTCCGCAAGCGCCGTTGCTATACTCCAAGCTACAGCGCCGATTTGCCCCAGCTTGCGGGCGCTCAATAAATTCAGCTAAAGACCGACATGCCATCACCCGGCTTCGTTTTTAGCGATGCCGGGTTTTTATTGCCATGATCGCCAGCCCACAGACTCAGTCGTTTGCCGAACCGCTTGCCCTGCAAAGCGGCGCGTCCTTGCGCGACTACCAGCTCACCTTTGAAACCTACGGCACCCTCAACGCCGACAGATCCAACGCGGTCCTGATTTGCCACGCCCTCAATGCCTCGCATCACGTCGCGGGGGTGTATGCCGGGCAGGACAAATCAGAAGGCTGGTGGGACAACATGATCGGGCCGGGCAAACCGGTCGACACCAACCGCTTCTTTGTGATTGGCGTCAACAATTTGGGCTCGTGCTTTGGCTCGACCGGCCCCATGCACACCAACCCAGAAAGCGGGGAAATTTATGGACCTCACTTCCCCGTGGTGACGGTGGAAGATTGGGTAGATGCCCAAGCCCGACTGATGGACGTGTTGGGCATTGCCACCTTGGCCGCCGTCATGGGCGGCAGCCTGGGCGGCATGCAGGCCCTGAGCTGGACCTTGCGCTACCCCCAACGTGTGCGCCACGCGGTGGTGATTGCCAGCGCGCCCAACCTCACCGCCGAGAACATCGCCTTCAACGAAGTAGCGCGCCGCGCCATCGTGACCGACCCCGACTTCCACGGCGGCAACTTCTACGCCCATGGGGTGGTGCCCCAACGCGGCCTGCGCATCGCCCGCATGATTGGCCACATCACCTACCTCAGTGACGACGTCATGAACGAGAAGTTCGGACGCAAACTCCGCGATTCGACCGGCACAGACGCTGCCCCGCGTGACTACCTCTACACCACGCAAGACATCGAATTCCAGATTGAGAGCTACCTGCGCTACCAGGGTGACAAGTTCAGCACCTACTTTGATGCCAATACCTACCTGTTGATCACCCGCGCCCTGGACTACTTTGACCCAGCGCGCGACCATTCGGGCAGTCTGACCCAGGCGCTGTCGCAGGCGCAAGCCCAATTTCTGGTGGTGAGCTTCACGACTGACTGGCGCTTTCCTGCCGCCCGCAGTCGCGAAATCGTCAAGGCCTTGCTCGACAACGGCCGTGACGTCAGCTATGCCGAAATCGATGCCCCGCACGGGCACGACGCCTTTTTGCTCGAAGACCCGCGCTACCTCAACCTGGTGCGCTCGTACTTTGAAGGCCGAATTGCCCGCGACGCAGGAGCCGCACCATGAGTGACTTGCTCTCCATGCGCCTCATCGCTGAACTGGTGCCCCAGGGCGCGCGCGTACTCGACCTGGGCTGCGGCGATGGCGCCTTGCTTGATTTGCTGCAGCGCGAGCGTGGCTGCAGTGGCTACGGCATTGAACTGGCTGATGCCAACGTGCATGCGTGCGTGCAGCGCGGCGTCAACGTCATCCAGCTCAACCTGGACGAAGGCTTGTCGATGTTCGACGACAAATCTTTTGATGTGGTGCTGCAGATCGACACCTTGCAACACCTGCGCAATGCCGAAGTCATGCTGTGCGAAACCGCGCGCGTGGGCCAGGCGGGCGTCGTGGCCTTCCCCAATTTCGCGCACTGGCCCAACCGGCTATCTGTGCTGCGCGGGCGCATGCCCGTGACCAAGCGCTTGCCGTACGAGTGGTACAACACCCCCAACATCCGGGTCGGTACATTCAAGGATTTTGAGGTGCTGGCCTTGCGTAATCGCCTGGAAATTCTGGACGCCTTTGGCCTTCAAGACGGCCAGGCCGTGCGTGTCTGGCCCAACGCCCGAGCAGGCACGGCCGTGTTCAAGTTCAGGCACGCAGCAAGCTAAACCCCGCAATTCAATCCCCACGGCAAGCGCATGGATTCCGTTTCACAGCTCGCACTGGGCGCCAGCATCAGCATGGCCGTCATGGGGCGGCGCACTGCCGTGTGGAAGAGCGCCGTGTGGGGCGGCATTGTCGGCACCCTGCCGGATCTGGATGTCATCATCGACCATGGCGACGCGGTGCTCAACATGGTGCTGCACCGGGGCCACTCGCACTCCTTGTTGTGGACATCGCTGGGCGGCCTGATGCTGGGCGCCGTGGTGGCGCGCCTGCACCGCGAGCCCGCCCTGATGCAACGCTGGTGCCTGGCCCTGATGCTGGCCATGGCGACCCACCCGCTGCTGGACGCCCTCACTATTTATGGCACCCAGTTGCTGCAACCCTTTACCGACAATGCCTTCGGTGTGGGCAGCATGTTCATCGTGGACCCGCTCTACACCTTGCCCTTGCTGGTGGGCGTGGTGGTGGCGCTGCGCGGGCGCAGTGCGCGTGCGTTGCGCTGGAATGTGGGCCTTCTGGCGTTCAGCACCCTCTACCTGGGTTGGAGCCTTGTGGCGCAAGCGTGGGCCACGCACCATGTGCAGCGCTCTCTTGCACAGCAAGGCATGGCACCGCAAGCCCTCATGGTCACACCGGCGCCGCTCAACACGGTGTTGTGGCGTGTGGTGGCCCTACAGGGGCCAATGTATTACGAGGGCTATTACAGCTTGTTGGATCACGGTCGGCCCGTGCGCTGGGTCGCGCATTCGCGCGGCGAGGACCTCATGCAGGCCCATGCCGAGCACCCGCATGTCAAGCGCATGCTGCGTTTTGCGGATGGCTTTGTGCGCATGCGTGAACAAGAAGGCCACCTGTTGTTGACCGATTTGCGGATGGGCCAGGAAGGTGCCTACGTGTTCAATTTTGACCTGGGGCCCGCAACTGCGGCCACAGATCCGCCGCCTGTTGCGGTCCAGCGCAGCGAACGCATGGCGTCGGCAAGCAGTTTGCGCTGGTTGTGGCAGCGAATTCTTGGTGCCGACCTAACGCCGCTTTAGGTCGGGCGCCTTCTTTTGCAGAAGAGATCATTGCCCCGGATGTCCGCCTGGTCTTGACTCTGATAGGATTGCGTCATCGGGAACACAGCCTCCCGGTGTCTTCACAGACAGACGGTGTCCCGTCCAAGCGCTGGCAACTCTCAGGAGTATTCCGTGGACACCCAAGCTGTAGCTGTATCCCCCCTATCCGTACCCACTATCACCCCGGCCGAACTCGCGCGCCGACTCGGGCGGCCCGATGCCCCCCTGGTCCTCGATGTGCGCCGCCCCCCCAAGTTCAACGAGAGTCCGCACCGCCTGGCAGGCGCCGTGTACTGCGAGCCTGAACAGGTGGCCGAATTTGCGGCCCGTCACCCGGCGCGTGAAGTCGTTGTCTACTGCGTGTACGGCCACAACGTCAGCGCCGATGCGGTCACCGCACTGCGCGCGGCGGGCTGGTCCGCGTGGCAATTGATGGGTGGCATCGAAGGTGGCGAAGACGGCGTCGATGCCCCCGCCAACATAGCCCGTTGGCGCGCCGATGCCGTCATGGCTGTGCGCAAACGCCCCGACCTGGGCGTGACCGGCGAAGCCCCCTCACGCTGGATCACCCGCGAGCGGCCCAAGATCGACCGCATCGCCTGCCCCTGGCTGGTGCGCCGCTTTATCGACCCGCTGGCCGAGTTCATCTACGTGCCCACCGCCCAGGTGCTGGACGAAGCCAAACGCCTGAACGCCGTGGCCTACGACATCCCCGGCGCCCCCATCACGCACGACGGCCCCTTGTGCAGCTTCGACACCCTGCTGGCGGCCTTTGACCTGCAAGACCCTGCGCTGATGCGCCTGGCCCGCATCGTGCGCGGCGCCGATACCGATCAATTGCAACTTGCGCCACAGTCCGCCGGGCTGACGGCCTTCTCGCTCGGGCTGTCGCGCCTGTACGCCGACGACCACGCCATGCTGGCCGCTGCCATGCCGCTCTATGACGCGCTCTATGCCTGGTGCCGTGACGCGCAAGACGAGCCCCACAGCTGGAAACCCGAAACCATGACGGGAGCGCTGTGATGGGGGCGCCACCTGTCGCCGTTCCCTTCGGCGAAGCCCTGAAGTTCTGGCTCAAGTTGGGCTTCATCAGCTTTGGCGGGCCCGCGGGGCAGATTGCCATCATGCACCGCGAGCTGGTGGAGCAAAAACGCTGGATCTCCGAAAAGCGCTTTTTGCACGCCCTCAACTACTGCATGCTGCTGCCCGGCCCCGAGGCCCAACAACTCGCCACCTACATCGGCTGGTTGATGCACCGCACCTGGGGTGGCGTGGTGGCGGGCGCGCTGTTTGTGCTGCCCTCGCTGTTCATCCTGATTGCGCTCAGCGGCATTTATGTGGCCTATGGCGATGTGCCCTTGGTGGCCGGTTTGTTCTATGGCATCAAACCAGCGGTGGCCGCCATCGTGCTGCATGCTGTGTGGCGAATCGGCGGAAAAACCCTCCAAAGCCCACGGCGAACACCCCTGCTGTGGGCCATTGCCCTGGCCAGCTTTGTCGCCATTGCGGTGCTCAAGATCGCCTTCCCTTGGGTGGTGCTGTGCGCCGCCCTGGCAGGTTGGGCGGGGGCGCGCTGGGCGCCTGCGCAGTTTGCGCCGGGCGCTGGCCATGCGGCCGGCGGACCGGCCAGGGGCGCGGCCTTGATTGACGACGACACCCCCACCCCACCCCATGCCCGCTTCAGCCGCAAGCGCTTGGGCGCCATTGTGTTGGCAGGTGCAGTGCTGTGGCTCGCACCTATGGCCTTGCTGATGGCGCAAACGCAAGGTGGCGGCACGCTGGCCGATATGGCCTGGTTCTTCACCAAGGCAGCCTGGGTCACCTTTGGTGGCGCTTACGCCGTGCTGCCCTATGTGTATCAGGGGGCGGTGGAGCAGTTTGGCTGGCTTACTGGCGCGCAGATGATGGACGGGCTGGCCTTGGGCGAAACCACGCCGGGCCCGTTGATCATGGTGGTGGCCTATGTCGGCTTTGTGGGCGGCTGGGCCAAACAGGTGTTGGGGCCAGAGGCGCTGTTTCTGGGCGGGGCGTTGGCCGCCACTGTGGTCACCTGGTTCACCTTCTTGCCCTCGTTCCTGCTCATCCTGGCTGGGGGCCCGGTGGTCGAAGCCACCCACGGCAAGCTGGGGCTGACCGCACCCCTGGTGGCCATCACTGCGGCCGGGGTGGGTGTGATTGCCACCCTGGCCCTGTTCTTCATCGTGCACGTAGCGCAAGGCGCAGGCCCCGCAGCATTTGGCGGGCTGGGCATTGACTTGGTGGCCTTGGGGCTGGTGGCCCTGGCCGCGTGGGCGTTGATGCGCCGGGGTCAGGGCGTCATCCGGGTCATCGTGGCTTGTGGGGCAGCGGGGCTGGTGCTGCGCATGGCTGGACTGGCCTGAACGGCGCACTGGGGTGACAATGCTTGTTGTATGACAAGTCAATTCAACCCCGTCACCACCGGTGCCCGCCTGTCCGACCAGGTGGCCGAGCAGCTCGCTGCTGAAGTCAAGGCCGGGCGCCTTGCCCCTGGCGCCAAATTGCCAACCGAGGCCAGCCTGGCCGCGCAGTTTCAAGTCAGCCGCACCGTGGTGAGAGAAGCCGTGTCCCGCCTCAAATCGCTGGGCCTGGTGGACTCCCGCCAGGGCAGCGGCGTGTACGTCAACGCCAGCCCGCCGTTCTCGCCACTCAATTTTGACGCGCGCCACGCTGATTCGCGCAGCGCCGTGGTGCAGATGGTCGAGGTGCGCCGCGCGCTCGAGGCCGAGGCCGCCATGCTGGCCGCGCAGCGCCGCACAGCGGCCGACGTCAAACGCATTCAGAAAGCCGTGCAGGCTTTAGACAAGGCCATGGCCAAAGGTGGCGACGGTGTGGAAGAAGACGTGCGTTTTCACCGCAGTATTGCCGAGGCCGCGCACAACCCGTTTTTGATGGGCACGCTGGACTACCTGGCGCAGTTCATGCGCGGCGCCATCAGCGTCACCCGCGCCAACGAGGCGCGCCGCGCCGACTTCAGCACCCAGGTGCGCGGCGAGCACGCGGCCATTGCCGCAGCGATTGAAGCGGGCGACCCGGTCAAGGCCCGCCATGCCGCTGGCCGCCACATGCACAACGCCATTCGCCGCATCGAGCACGCCGACCCGGCGTTCTGGTCGCAGGAGGGGGAGCGGCTGGCGCAGCCGTTGGTGAGCACGCTTAGGAGCGTGTGACGTCGAGAGCGGTCGCGCGCGCTCCCTAGGGGCTACTGGCGATCTGAGCCATTTTCCCGGTGGTAAAGCTCAGGTAGGAAGTGCTCGAACAAGCCAACTTCTTCGATGTTGTGTCGCAGCCAGGCTAGCCCTCGGGCACTGTCAAACCCAAAGCGCTGCATCAAGGGGCTGACGGCCCGCCGCCACCCGGTGCAACCACCAATGATCAGGCGGTTGTCATACTGCGTTCCGTTTGCCACGCGCTTGAAGGTGTACTCCATCCGAACGAGCCCGGAAATCCCATGCAGCCGCGGATTGTGGATGAAGCCCTCTTCGTCAAGCTTCTCTATGTCGGTGACGGTATCGACCTTGTACCGCTGGTTTGCGCCGAGGAATTCGACGAGGCGAATCGAAGCGCCAGGCCCCACGCTTCCATCGGTTCTGCGCTTCGCATAACTCGCGTGCACATGGTCATAAGGGTGCCATGCGCGGTATCTGTTGATGGTTTTGCCATTGACCTCAATGTCGCCCTCAAGGTTCGAGAACCACCAGACGAGCATCTGCGGCGTGACACCCCTGACTGTCTCATGGTGAATCCAGTAGCTGATGCGCCCATCGGGCAATTGCTCGGCACCACAACTTGCTGACCCCAAAGGCTTGAGCGGCCATGGGACGGTTGCCGGCTCGGCCGGGTTCCTTCTGCTGTCTGGGTAAGCCGGGAAAATGTCGGCGCCTGCCGGGCCGAAAAATAAAGGCAAACTTGTGTTCATCGAAATCTCCAATGCCGGACAATTACTGTAAAGCACGCACTATACAGATGGTGATAAAATTATTAAGTGCGCGCTATACTGTTACAAACAAGCAAAGGTAAAAATGTGCCGTGTAGACCGCTACAACGGCACTTTCATGTATTGGCCATGCCTGAACCAACCTCAAAAATCACCGGCCGCCCCGGACCTCCAGCGACCAAGCACCTGGACATCGTGTCAGCGGCATCGCGCCTATTTGCCCGCAAGGGCGTCGCTCAAACAACCACGCGAGAGATTGCAGCAGAGGCCCAGACGACGGAGCGCACATTGTTCAAGCACTTCGGCTCGAAAGAGTTCCTGGTCCAGGCCGTCATCGCTGAATCTGTTGTCGCCAACCTAGCGCCTGTGTCCCTGGCGGCGCTTTCCGAGGCCATCAAAGCCCATGCAGGTGATTTGCGCGCCTGGCATGTCAGTTTGCTGTCCGCTCGTGCAGACGCCACCTCAGCTGCGCCTGAACTTACGCGCCTGCTGCTCGTCGAGATTTTGCGAGATGAGCAGCTGCGCGAAGCATTCGCCCGTACCTGGCTAAGCGCGGTCTGGGAGCCTTTAACGGGCCTTTTCGAAAGACTTCAGACTGAAGGCCGGATCCGCAGTGACATGACGCCAGAAACAGTCTGTAGAGCCTTCCTGTCTCTCAATATTGGCTTCCTCATCAGCCGTTACGTGTTGGCGCCATCACTCACTTGGGACAACAAAAACGAAATTGAATCCATTGCGACGGTCTTTCTGCGCGGGATCACATCCGACAGCAAAGATTGAATGGCATCGTGATGGGCTCGCAGCAACCCCTTCCAGAGTTGCTCAATCTCTTTTACATTTGTAACCTGCCCAGCCTCGCCAGCTCCCGCGCAGGGCCGCCCAGGAGAAATCATGGAACAACAGGAAAAGCAGCAAATCCAGGCCGTCGTGCACAAGATGCTTGGCGCCATGGTCCTGAAAAAGGGGTCGGACCTGTTCCTGACGGCCGGTTTCCCGCCCGCCATCAAGCTCAACGGCAAACTGACCAAACTGAACGAGACACTGCTGACGGCGGACCAGACGAGCAAGATGGCGCGGGCCATCGCGTCCGAGAAGCAGTGGCAGGCTTACATCGACACCAAGGGCCAGAATTTCGCCATTTCGCTGGAGGGCATTGGCCGCTTCCGCATCAATATCTTCACGCAGCAGCAGCGCACCGGGATGGTGATCCGGGTGATCACCACCGAAATCCCGGATTTCGACGCCATGAAGCTGCCGCCGGTCCTGAAGGAGATCGTGAAGGAAAAGCGCGGGTTGATTCTGCTGGTGGGGGGCACCGGGTCTGGCAAGTCGACCACCTTGGCGGCGATGCTGGGGGTGCGCAACAAAGAGACGCATGGCCACATCATCACGATTGAAGACCCGGTTGAATACGTGCATCCGCACGGCAATTGCATCGTCACGCACCGCGAAGTGGGCATCGACACCGTGGGCTGGTTCGACGCCCTCAAGGACACGCTGCGCCAGGCGCCCGACGTGATTTTGATTGGCGAAATCCGCGATCACGAAACCATGGAATACGCGCTCAATTTTGCCGAGACGGGCCATCTCTGCATGGCCACCCTGCACGCCAACAGCGCCAACCAGGCCATTGACCGCATCGTCAACTTCTTCCCGATAGAAAAACACGAGCAAGTGCGCAACGACCTGGCGCTGAACATGCGCGCCATCGTGTCGCAGCGGCTGGTGCGCACGATGTCGGGCGGGCGCGCCGCCGCTATCGAAATCCTGCTGAGCACCTCAACCTCACGCGATGCAATCGCCAAGGGCGAAGTGGGCCAGCTGAAGGAAATCATGAAGAAGTCGGTCGAGCTGGGCATGAAGACCTTCGACCAATGCTTGTACGAGCTGTATGACGCTGGCGACATTTCGCTGCAGGAAGCGCAAGTCAACTCAGACGCCAAGAGCGAGCTGATGCTGCGCATGAAGCTCAACAGCAAACGCTACATTCGCGAAGAACTGCCCGGTGGTGACGCCGCGACAGGCGGGCTGTCGCTAGAGGTGGAGCCAGAACCCGAAGAGGAACCCACGGGCACACTGATCGTCAACATCAAGCCCCGGGAGCCCGCCAAGCCCGCCGCGGCTGCACCAGCGAGTACCCCAGCGGCCCCCGCGCCTTCCGCCTCGTTACCCCCGTTAGAGCTGTCGCTGCTGGATACGCCAGAGCCACCCCCCAAGGCCTGAAGGCCCTTACTTGCGGAGACAGAATGAACGAGTTCGACACCATTAACGATCTGTTCTCCAGCTATGCCAAGCTGTTGCTGGAAGACTCTCACGCCCGTTTCAAAGCTTTGCGTACCTGTCACTTTTTCAAGCCAGTGCCAGATGAATGGTTGCAGCGCATCTCGGAGATGGCGCAGATCAAAACCTTCCACTCGGATGTGCGCATCACCTCGCAAGACGAGCAAATGAAGGCCTTTTATGTGATTCTGTATGGCACGGCCGAGGCCTTTCGCAATGGCAGAGTGGTTGGCACCATTGAGTCGGGCGACTGCTTCGGCGAAGGCATCTTCTTTACGGACGGCTCCCTCACCACCTCTGCGACCGTCATTGCTGAGGACAGGATCATCGCCGCAGAATTCAGTCAGACCGCGATCGACGCGCTGCAGGCGGACGCCCATGCCATGGTCAGCATGGACAAGGCCTTGCTGCTGGCCTTGTTCAAGAAGCTCAAGGGGGCGAACTTGAAGATTGAGAAGTTGATGTTGAGGTAGGGCGCGCAGAATTGCGTGCACACGATCTTGCGAGACGTCACGTGTC
>ERZ724516.2539-NODE-2539-length-10262-cov-11.431371_pt1 | contig 10262 bp, 10 predicted proteins | sample MGYA00376049_ERZ724516 | MGnify/ENA primary metagenome ERZ724516 (study PRJEB28724, sample SAMN07190886) | activated sludge metagenome | isolation source: activated sludge of sewage treatment plant in Hong Hong | place: USA: Christiansburg, Virginia | collected... | reverse complement strand
TAAATTATAGTTTTATTTTTAAAAATTTAGTGTGTCTGAAAAATTACAGCCAACGAACAGGGCTTGCCGAAGTGGGGGCAATAGAATTCCGTCCGACCGGCAAACTGATGCTAAATTTATAAATAAAAGTTGATGATTTGCACATAGCTAAATTAATAACGTCAAGCTGGATATGAAGCCAAATTGAAAAACAAAAGTTGAAACACGGCTTCCGTCCGCCCCCATTTTGGCAAACCCCATGTTGTACGTTCGTGCTTCTCCATAGTCTTTGTTGTTAAGAATGGCAGTGTGTGTCCTGTGGGTATGCAAGCAAGCTCTTTTGCAAGGTTGGCTTTGTGTCAAGCTTTGTGTGCCTAGCAAATGTGCTTGTTTTAGCGTCGGTTATTACATGGTCGAATAAAAATTGAGGTGATTAATCCAAAACCAACGACTATATCAACCATATTTCATAATTGTCTACCCAAAGTAATTTTAATTAATGGTTGAAATAAAATTGCTAAGGAAACATAAATAATAGCTTCTGTCTTATGCCATTGCTCATATGAAATGTAAGCAAGTATAGCGAAGCCTGTCAATGCTAAAAACCGAACCAGTTGAAAATAGCCATAAGGCATATCAAATAGGCAGGTAAAGAATAAAATTGACAGTATTATTTTAATCCCTATTTGCAACTTTATATTGAGATTTCGTTGGTAAACTCTTCATGTAATCCGTAATTGTTAAAGTCCATTAAATATTCAATTTGATGTGGAAATTTTACAATTAAAGTTTGCTCATCTGTTTTCAGTTTTGACTTTGCCATTTGTAAAAACTTCAATTCGCTTTCCTCTACTTTTGCATCAGCTTGAATCATTTTTAAAAGAACTTCAACAAGTAAAATTTCTTGATTTTCGTTTAACTCGTTTGTTGCAATTTCTTGCAAATATTGATTAATGGCATTTTTGCCATTAAGTTTAATATATTCAATATTGCTTTTCAACGGTTCTTCAAAATCGTAACCCATAAAATATATTTCATTTGCTACAATTTGTTTTATTTCATTTACTTCTTCATCTGCAATATCTCCATCGCAAGCCATTGCCATAATTGCGGACTTAAAAAGGAAAGATTTAAAATCTGTATTTTTCATTTTTTCTATTTTTAAAATCCAAACCCGATTCTTGTTGTTGGGATATTATCTCTTGTATTTTTAGGTAATAGGTCTAATAACTCAAAGTTAATTTCTCTTAACCTATCCCAATTTTCACTTGCTAATGCAAAATTGCCAGCATCAATGTGGCTTTTCGCTTCATCTTGACTGTTCATTTTTGATTGATTGTTTTTACAGAATTGAAAAATTCCTTTTAAAAAGTCGGGTGTTCTCCATCTTATTTTCCCAACGATACTATGTAGTTCATCTGATTTTTCTTGAATTTTCAATGGGCTATTGGTTGAAAAAAAAGCACTTTCTTGGGAAACAATATCGTTAAATGTTTTTCTTTCATGGTCATTACCATTTTCATCAAGCATTTTTTCGCATTCCTCTTTTATTTCAAAGTAATGTGCTTTTACTTGTTGAATTCTTTTGTTTTTTGTTGCACTATCAATTTCTTGTGCAATTTTTCTTTTTTTATCTTCTAATTGATAGCGTTTGTCAGTAACATCATCACTAGTTAAACTCTCAGTTTCATCACTAACGCTTTCCATTTCTTTTTTGAGTCTGCTCAAAGCCCCTGCTGTTTCAAAATCTTCTTTGTCTGTTGCCTCTTGAATTTCCAAATCTAATTTTTTTGCTAAATCCTCAACTTGTTCTTTTAAGTATTCAATATCTGTATTTCTTTGCTTTGGGTTAAAAATTTGTTTAAATTCTTGATCTGCCATATTTAAATAGGCTGCAACATTAATATCTCTTGATTCATTTACTGAAACAGTAATTTCTAAATCAGAACCTTTTGAAATGTCTCTTTTTATCATGTTGCCATCAATTCTTAAAAATGCAATTGGCTTATTTGATTCAGGTATAGCTAAATGTGAGCCCTCAACTACATTAATAATTAAAAAGTCATTTACATTACCTTTAATTAGACCTTTATTTAATGGGAAAGTGATTTGCTTTCTTAATGGCAATACAGAGTTTTTTTGAAACATCAAAACAAGTCTTGTTTCACCTGGATTATCATAATCATCAACTTCTAAGCAAATATCTTCTGGGATTGGTTGTCCACTAATTCCAAAACCACTATTAATACCAATTGGCTCAATGTCTGTTTCAATAATGTTATTTTGACTGTCGTAAACAACAAGCGAAAAGAAATTAAAAGCCCCATCAACTAATGGCAAATCTTCACTTATTCTTTCTGATAGTTTTTTTATACCACTATCAAATCCACCATCTTGTCTAGTTATTCTATAAGATAAACCATCCGTACTTCCTGTAACTCTTGCAGAAAATAACTCGTCTTTTTCTTTAGAAGCTTTGTTGTAAGAAGTTTTTATTGAAATACTTGTTTTTGCTTTTATTCCTGATTTCTCGATTTCTTTGGGCTTGGTTGCTGAATAATAAGCGGCACCAATTGCAACTGCTGTAGTTGGGTCTATTTCGCAGTTTACAGGAATTTGCAAAACTTCCTCTACACGACTACGTACATAAGGTATGTATGTAGAACCACCAACCATTAATGTAAATTGTAAATCAATTGATTTTAATGAATTTCTTGTAAGGATTTGTTTTATCATTTCAATTGTTCCATCAATATTTGCTTTAACCAATTCGTTGAATTCTGAACGAGTGATAACAATTTCTATATCTACATCATTTCCATCTTCATCCTCAAAACCTGAAACTTCAATTTCTGCGGAAGTTTTAGCAGATAATATAATTTTAGCGTCTTCTGATAATCTCAATAACTTATAATAAACTGCATTAAACTTACCTGATGCACTTTTCATTTTATCTTCCAAATCAGAAAATTTGTAATTCTCGTACAGTTTAGGAATTATAAATTTTTCAACTATTAAATTATCAAAATCTGCACCTCCTAAAAAGTTGTCGCCTTCGTGGTCTAAAACTTTCATTTCGCCATCTTTAATTTTGACTAAGGCTACATCAAAAGTTCCCCCACCTAAATCATAAACCAACCATTGACCTTCTTGCATTTCTTTTTCTTTTTTCATATTGGCATAGGCCAAACTTGCTGCTATTGGTTCTTGTAATAATACAACTTGTTTAAAACCTGCTTGCATTCCTGCTTCTTTTGTTGCGTTTGATTGTATGGTGTCAAAAGAAGCTGGAATAGTTATTACAACTGCATCTAAAGTGTCGCCTGTGTTTACAAATGTTTTGAGTTCCTTTAACACCTGTGCTGATAATTCAATTGGTGTTTTTGATTGATTTAAAGATTTTACAGGAAAACTTTCAGAAGTTCCCATTTTTCTTTTAAAAACACTTTTGACATTTTCAGGTTCTCTTTCTGCAAATACTCTTGCTTGTTTTCCAACTAGTATTTTATCTTTTTTATATCCAACTATAGAGGGTAAAGTTCTTGAACCCATATCTTGTGGATTAGAAAAGATAAAAACTTCCCCTTTCACGAATTTTGCAATTGCACTATTTGTTGTGCCTAAGTCTATACCGAAATTTATTGTATTTCCCATTTTAAAATGATTGTAGTTTATTGATTAATATTTTTTGATTGAACAATTACAACAGCAGGTTGTACAATTATTTTCATAGTTTTATCATTTTCTTGAAATGCATAGAAAATTATTGGTTTTATTACTTCAATAATTTCAAGATTTTCTACGCTTGTGCCTGAAATTGTAGCTTCACAGTCAGTTCTTGTGTCACTATAACTTTCTCCTAAAGGATTGTGATAAGATAAGCCTATTGTAGATGTTCCTTTGAAAAATTCTCCCTCCATAATACCTTTCATTTTATTAATGTTACGTTGAATAGAATTATCCTCTTTTAAATTGGATGATTTTTTCTCTATTTCAAATATCTGATTCATAAAATCAAGATAGGCTTGATTGAATTTAATTTTGTTTTTATATTCTTGCATATTGTATATTTTAAATTTATATTTTTTTAACTTTAACCATCCATTTTATGAGCAAATAAACCAATAAATATTAATACGCCTCCAAAACCAACATCATTTGCTAGCAAAATACCACCAAGACCAAAACAAATAAGTGATATTAAACACCCTGGATTTTCTTCTGCCCAATTTTTATTATTAGATGAAGAACTACTTGATGTTGAATAACTTGATGAAGGTCTTGTATAAGTTTGGGTTGCTGTTCTTTGTCTTACCAAATTGGCTAAATCGATTTTAGTTTTTAATTCTGTAAGTTGCTGTTTTGCATCTTGTAAATTTTCTTTTGTTTCTGACTTTAAACCTTTAATGTTATTTGCTTTGTTGATTAAGTCAATGGAAATTTCAATATTTGAAAATGAATTCCAAACCTCTACCGACATTGCTCTTAATGATAACGCTAATTGATTTTTGATTTCATCAAAAACAGGGGGAAAATTATTTACATCTGTTATTGAAATTGATGAATTTATCCAACTTAATATTGCTGTTGGCGAAGTGGTTTTATCTTCTATTTCTTTAAGTTTTGTTTTTGTTTGTATTAAGTAACCTGCATATTTTCTTAAAATTGGTGCATTCTTTTCCTGCTCAATTCTTTCTTGATTTTTTTTTCTTACTATTTCATAGTTTTTTTGAAATGTTGGCTTGTCTAGCCCTCCAATATTTAATGTTAAAACATGTTCCAATAAGTCGTTGCAAACTTGTGTATTATCAAAACTGTCCCAAATAACAACGTTTAAGTAGTTGATTTCTTTAGCAATTTTCAAAATTTGACTTTGAAAGTAATTTGGCAAACAATTCAAAATTTCGCTTGGGAAATATTCTACAACTAAATCAACGACTTCATCAATATCTTCCTCATCATATATGCTTTCTTCATTTTTGATGTCTCTTTTTATTTCTGCAATTTCATCAATTCGATTTTGAATGTTGTTAGAAACACTTTTATATGCAATGTTTATTTCACTTTGGGAAATTAAAAAAGAGGTCTTTAAGATAGATTTTGTTTGTTCAACATCTTCATTTTCAAAGGCGTTTAACAGTGCTTTGTCAAATTTTGGTGCATAATACGGACTGATAAATTTCACAAACTCTGGTAACTTAAAAATGCTGTCCTGTTTTAAGTTTGTAAATAAAACATCATTACCATTTACTAAAAAGCTATTTAGTTTTTTGTTTGATGATAAGTATAAATAAAACTCCTTTAGGTCATTATTTGATAGTTGGTCAATTACTTTTTCACAGTCGCCTTTTGTGAGTTGAAGTCCATAATAATCAAAAAGTCCATTGTCGGATAAGTCAATGTCAGCAAACAATTTTCGCTTTGCTTTTTTAATAGTTTCGGTGTCAATGCTTGTCGTATCAGTTGCATTTGATAAACCTAATAATTCAATTGGATTAATGTATTGCATTTACTTCTATCGTTTATTGTCTTAGTCTTTGGGGGTGGTGGGTGGGTATGGGGCGTTGGTGCAAAAACAAATGTGCTGCAAATGTTTGTCGGATTATGTGTTTTGGCTTTGCAGCTCTTTTGTTTTTGCGAAGCGTAGGCTGTATTGTCATTTTGGTTGTTTTGGACACCTTGAAGTTATGAACTGTCGCCATAGCATGACGTACAACGGTACAGGTTGGCGAAGTGCGGATAATAGCGGTCCGTCCCGCCCGGCTTACCGAAGTTGATTATTTATTTAATGGACAAGTTATATTTTTTGCCGATAGCATTACGTCTGCCGGAACAAGAGCTTAAACAAAGAACCAAAAGTTGACAAACGTTTTCCGTCTGCCCGCATTTATGCCAACCTGCTGTTGCCTGCTGTGTTTTACAGTGATGTCCAATCTTCAATTTGAATACCATTCAATCTGTCAAAATCGGTAACGTTCTTCGTAGCTAAGGTCAGGTTGTTTGCTATTGCTGTCGAACCGATAAGTAAGTCAAAGTCGTCCAATATTTTACCTTTGGTTTTTAGGCGTGCTTTTTCTTTTGCGTAAATGTCAAGTGCTGTAAAAATTGGAAGTATTGTGAATTTTTCATGAAACTTGTCGAGGATTGCTCTGTTCTGTTCTTTTTGTGTACTTTTTTCAACACCATATTTCAGTTCGGCTATTGTGATTTCCGAAATGTAACAATTGTCTACACCAACCTTTTCAATTCTCTTGTAGAGATCAAACTGTCCTTTGAGGAAATAGATGCAGATATTTGTGTCAAGAAGATACTTTTTCACAATTCTGCTCTTTTTCTATTGAATGTTCTCGCTTTTTTAATATCGCCTATGAGTTCGTCGGCTGTCTGGTCTGAAATGAATGCACCATAAAGTGAATTAAGAGAATTTCTCTTTGCCACTTTTTCACTTTTCATTGACTTGGAAAGCTTGGATATGAGTTCTAATTTACTGTCGGGACTCAAATTTTTAAGCATCCCGAAATAGGTCTCAATTAAATTAATATTTATGTCTGCGGGCATCAATTTTGTTTATATTATACAAAGATAACAAAAGTCGTTCGTTTGCCAATTACTGTGTAAGTTTCAGAAGCCTTTTCCGTAAAGTCGTGTCTTTAGTGAAGGTTGTCCTGAAACATAGCAGGCAACGGAAAGGGCTTTGTGCAGGTTGGGAAATAGAATTCCGTCTGCCCACAACTGCCGCTGATTGATAAATAAAAGTACAAGTTAAAAACAAAAAGCCAAATAGAATTCCGTCAAGCCCAAACTGATGTACAGTTAAGAACAAATGATGATGCTTTCAACGTCAAGCCCAACTTGCACAAAACCCCATGTTGGCTGCAGCTAAGTTGTGTATTTAAATTTTATTTTGTCAGAATTATGAACAAGCAAATATTCACACCAATCCATGTTTGAATGTATCCCAATTGTTTTAATTTCCTGTAATTCTTTGAATTCTCCTTTATCTGTTTTTAAGACTCTTAAAATTGAATAGTCTAATCTATGACAAAGGCCTTCGATTGATATTTGACGATTTAGTCGTTCAATATTTTCTTGTTTGTACACAGGCAGTATTTCAACTTGAATAAAAGGACGGTCAATCTTAATACGTTTTTCAAAACTTTCAAGAACTTCCTTTTCAGCACCTTCAACATCAATTTTTAATACCCCTATTTTCGGTAGACTATATTTTTCTAAAATTCTTTCAACATTGAAGCAAGGGATATACTCCTTTCTAAAAGTTTTTTGTTCTGGTCTAAAATTATCAAGCATACTTGCTGCAGAATCTGTGTCATCGTCCGAGAAAAGTGATAAAGAATAAATGTTATCTTCAGTAGAAACTCCAACTGGAAAGATTGATGTCCTTTTGTATTTGTTTGCTTTTATTAGTTCTTTGCTGTAAAATACACAGATAGGGTTAGGTTCAAATCCAAAATATTCAAGTTCTGGATTTACAGCTCTTAATTTAATAAGTGTTTGCCCTAAGTTAACCCCTACATCGTAATAAGCACCATCTTTCTTAATTTGGAAAATTTCTTTAAACAAACTTACCATCCAAGGTTCAGTTCCATAAATATTGCCAAATCCAATTCCTTTGATTATTGGAATATTTATAGTCAAGTTATTTACTTTAACTTTTCCATTAAGGTTTAAATAGGGCAGAAGTTTGATTTTTTTTAAGATTCTAAGGAATAATTTAGTCATATTTGATTTATTTTAATGATTATTATTTAGTTGCAGCCAACGTTCGAGGCTTGGCGTTGTGGCTGCAATAGCGTTCTGTCAAGCTGGGAACTGGTGTTGAGTAAAGATAATTAGTTGATGTTAAAAATGGACAGCCCAATAGCGTATGGTCAAGCTGAGAACAAAAGTTGATTAGCGATTTGTTGTTGATTGCTTATTCGTCAAGCAGCCATAACGCCAAACCTTTTGTTGTGTGTTCGGCATTTTGTTGTGTTCGCTAAAATCCACCATAAAGTTACTTGTGTCTCTAATCCGATGGAATTTTTCCACAAGCAATAGTATTCCGTTTAAGGAATTTTTATGTCACTCGAAACAATTTTTAATAACTGCAATATTGTTTGTCGTTTTGTTATACTTATGCTGAAATTAAATTGCTTTGTCGCTTTGAAAACAACACGATATTTAGTTACGTCAGTTTCTTCACTAGTAGAAATGTCAATATAAATGCTCTATGAATTTGGAGTAGCGTCTTCAATTTCTAAAAATTTATTTTGATTTGCTCGGTCATTGTCTATCAATAATTATACTCGTTTTATTTTGTAATATTACTGCAACAAATTCTCCAATGAAAATCAAAAGGCGAATCATATTCTTCCTATTACAAATGCTTTTCTTTTAATAATCAATAGTATATGATAAAGTGCCACCCGATTTGGATGCTTTTAGTGCAAATGGACTATTATTTTTCGAAATATAAATTTCAATGGTTGGTGTTCCATTTTCAACTTGAGCCACACACTTAAACCCTTTTTTTACCGGACCGTAAGTCTCTTCCCATAGCCTTGTTTGATAATTATTTCTGGTGTAATTTCCTTGTGGTGTAGTAACTGACCAATTACTGAAGATATTAGGATAATTAGAAGATATTTTATACTTCACATAATAATCATCATTTGTTATAGATGTTTCCGTTTCATCTTTTTTACAAGATGAGAACATAAAAAAAATGCTTAAGAATAGTGTTGTAATTTTTAAAATTTTATTCATTGTTTCGTTTTATTAGTTTGTTTCAACTGGGGTGTCGTCCTATGCTGACACACAACGTTTTGCGGCTTGGCGAAGGTGGCGATTTTTACCACAAATGTTGATGCGGAGAACCAAACTTTGATTAACCACAAATGTGTCTGCGGAGCACTGAAACGCCACTTTTGCCAAACCGCTGTTAGCTGCTGCTTTTATATCTGTTCTGGGTTTAACCAAAAGTTGTCAGGTTTAGCAATTAATCTTGCATTTTGATATGCGTCATCTAATTCAAGTATTGTCTCTGGTTTGTAGTAACCGCTTTCGTGGTCAAGAACTAATGCAAAGTCAGGAAGTTTATTAAATGTCGCCCCAAGATATATTGGCATTAAATATTGGATTTTATCTTCTTGCGGTCTATACTGCGGAACAACTAACTTGTAATTCCTTTTTGATAATTCATAGGAACATTTTATTGCTGTGTCAAGTATTACTGCCAATTCAGTTGTAGCTCTTGTTTGGTAAATGTCAGGAAATCTGCTTTTACGTTCTTCGATTATGTGCTTTAATTTTTCATCGTCAGGGTCGTAAAATTCAGGTTCAGGTTTGAAAATTATTTCGTTGATATTGTCATAAAATTGTGCTGGTTCGGGTAATTGTTTTTCCGAAATAGGTTTTCCTTCTATTGTAAAACCAATGTCTGCAAGTGTTGTCCTTTTTTTCATTATGAAAGGATTAGCGTAATATGGTTTCCCGTCAGTTTCTTTAACTTCTACAATTAAATAGATTGGTTTGAAATAGATATTCAAAAGTCCGAGGTTAAATAACGCAAATTTCTTATTGTCGTCTCTAAGTAGTTTATTCCCATTTTTCTCTTTTGTAAGCCGGGTAAAAATATGTTCTACATAAGATTTTAAAATTGGATGTGGAATTGCAGATGTTTGTGTTCCATAAGTCCATTTTTCAGGTATCGCAGTCCCTGCCAAATCTTCAATAAATGAATAGCCGTCATTCCAAGAATTATCTGGGTCGTCAAAATAAATTAGTCCCATTTTGAAGAGTAAATTATCTTCAATTATTTCGTCCAACTTTTCTTTTGTTGCAAACTCAATTCCTTCAAAAGGTCTTGTTAAAGATTGTCGTGAAAAAAAACCAAAAATTTCCTTTTCATCCTTTGTTTTGAAACCTGTATCATAAACAGCATATTGTGCTTGGCTCTTGTCAATTGAGATACCTTGTCTGTCTTGTGAATAACCATACTTGTTCAGATATTTAATGTTACCATTAGCTGTTACGTGGTTATAAAAATGTTTGTTGAATTTGTCGTATTCCGCAAAAACATTTGTGTCTTTAAGAAGGTCATTTAGTTCGTTTATAAATGTCCCACCGTTTTTGATGAAACCGAAATTGTAAATTCCAAATTTTGTATTTGTCTGTGCCATATTTTAATGATTTTTTTATTTGTGTTGTGTCTGTCTAAAGTTGCAGCTAACGAAAAAGGCTTGGCGTTGTTGGGGAATTAGCATTCCGTCTGCCGATAACTG
>ERZ724516.2537-NODE-2537-length-10265-cov-8.371303_pt1 | contig 10265 bp, 10 predicted proteins | sample MGYA00376049_ERZ724516 | MGnify/ENA primary metagenome ERZ724516 (study PRJEB28724, sample SAMN07190886) | activated sludge metagenome | isolation source: activated sludge of sewage treatment plant in Hong Hong | place: USA: Christiansburg, Virginia | collected... | reverse complement strand
ACAAACTTCCTGAAATTCCAAAGTCTTGGATGTTCGAATGCGTAAAATCGATACCATAACCAAAACTAAATTTTTCTCTTTGTGTCAGATAAATATCCGCAATTAATGATTGTGATAGCGAATCTGTTGGGTCAATTGTATACCGAATTGTTGGGTAATTGAATACTTTCAAATTGGTCAAATAACGCGTACTCAATGTAGTTCTAATATCAGAAAAATAACTGCCTTTGTTGATGAATACGGCGTTGGTAATCGCTTTTGGTTTGTATTTCAATTTGCCTTTACTGAATAAATTGAAATTAGAAAAAGTCGTTTTTTTCTCTTCAGTAGCGGAAGTGTCTTTCGAATTGTAATCAGTATAAATATTGACTTCACTGATTTTGTATAAGGTAAACGGTTGGGTTTTGGTCGAATCGCCTTCGCTAAAAGAATAATTGTCAATCTTCAGATTCACATTCGTTTTGTGATTGCCATTGAGTGTGTCAATTGCATAATTCACATAATTCGGCTGAAAAAGAAAGGCACCGTTATTTCTAAAATGCGTGGCAACACGATTTCTTTCGTCATCAAAATCGGCAGTTTTATATTGTTTGCCCGTTTTAATAAACGAATTGGCTTTGTTGATGTTGTATAAAGAATCTAAAGCTGGCGATTGGATAGAAGTGCGAACCGAATCAATCGTATAAGGTGTTCCCGTATTTACGGTGTATTTAATTTTTGCTTTTTTTGTGATGCTCGAATCGATTTCATAAGCGACTTTAGTATCAAAATAACCTTCATTAAAATAATGAGATCGCAAACGTAGTTTCGATTTGTCGGTGCTTTTTTTATCAACAATGGAAGGCGGTTCACCTGTTGTTCTCAAAAACTCGTGAATCCCTGCATACCAGAAAGAATTCCCCAAACGATTGACTTGTTTGGCCGAAAGCAATTTCGATTGGTGTTTGTATTTTTCAGGATCTTTAATGAATTTCGATTTGTATATAGAGTCGTGATTGAGTTTTGCCCAATTGTATAAATGCAGTCGCAAATGCAAGCCACCAATGGAAGTATTGGGCTTTTGATAAATTAAACTCGTGATGTTTTCTGTTTTGACCTTTTTATCATTGACGATAATTTCGTTCTTGGTCAGTAATCTTTTATTGTTTGGAACTCTTTTGAGCGTATTACAAGCAACGAGTATGATTCCAATTAGAATAAATAATGATATTTTTGTTGCTGTGTTTCTCAAGTGTTGTGGAATATTTAATTCAAAAGTACATTATTTCTATGGTTAGTAAAAACCAAATAAAGCTAATAACGAGTTTGCAACAAAAAAAATACCGATTGCAGCATAAAATGTTTGTTGCTGAAGGTGTCAAAGTGATTCAAGAACTCTTACAAGCTAATTTTGAATTGCAACACTTATACAGTACAGAAGCGCTTTTCGAGTCGGTTCCAAGCCCAAAAAAGACACTGATTTCGGCGACCGAATTGCAAAAAATCAGCGCATTGACTACCGCCAATAATTGCCTTGCCGTTTTTATGATTCCAGATACAAAACCCTTGATTGAAAAAGGTTTGCTTGTTGCGCTTGACGACATTCGTGATCCTGGAAATTTAGGAACGATTTTGCGCCTTTGTGATTGGTATGGCGTTGAACATTTAATATGCTCCAAAGAAACGGTCGACAGTTACAATCCCAAAGTAATTCAAGCTACAATGGGTTCTATTGCACGCGTACAAGTACATTATTTAGATTTGAATGCCTTCCTAGCAACGACGTCATTACCCGTTTACGGGACGTTTATGAAGGGTGAAAACATCTACAAAGGAAAATTGCCCGAAGAAGCTGTAATCGTATTAGGAAATGAGGCTAACGGAATTTCCCCAATCCTCGAAAAAACTATTAAAAACAGCATTACGATTCCGCGTTTTGGGAAATTTCAGCAAACAGAAAGTCTAAATGTAGCTTCCGCAGCAGCGATTGTGCTGAGTGAATTCAAACGTAGTTTTTAGTGAAAGGTGAAATTGATTAAAATCGCTCTGGTTTTCATCGAATTCACATTGCCCGTCCAAGGACTGTTAGGATTGTCATCTGGAATGATCTCGTTTTCAAGTCCAAATACTCCGCGAATCGACGGCGAAAATTTAAAATACTCAAGATATAAATCGATTCCGAAACCCAATTCGTAGTTTTTGGTCCATTCTTTTACCCTGAATTTTTGCTCTTCATTATCATCTTTCGAAGTCGCATTACTTGCTAAGTTTTTGGTGAATGAAAAACCACCAACCAAATAAGGTCGAATGTTTCCTGTTCGTTGCGAAGAAAATTTCAACAAAATAGGAAAATGAATATAAGTGGCGCTTACTTCACGATCTCGATCAATGGGTCGTGTCAAGTTGGTAAAGGTCAAATTGCGTTGTGTATAATACAATCCGGGTTCAAAACGCAGGTTGATGTATTCCATGAGTTTCAAATCGCCTACCAGACCTACGCTAAATCCGGTGGTTCTATCAACATTGATATCTGGTGCGTTTTTTTTGTAATCGAATTTATAATCATAAGAATTGAATCCAAGAAAATAACCCCAATGCACGCGTTGTTTGTCGAAGTTTTCAAGATTGATCAACGGATCTTTACCAAATAATTTTTTTGCTTTCTGTGCTTGTCCAAAACTGACAAAAAACAATAGAAGGAAAGCAATGAAATGTTTCATATCGAATATTAATTTTTTGAAGCTGTATAAATCGTCGCTACCCCGAAAGTTTGTGGCTTGGCTTCGACATCTATAAACCCATTTTTTCTCAAAATATTGTTTAACGCTTCGCCAAACGGAAATACTGCAGCCGATTCAGATAAATAACCATACGCTACATTGTCTTTAGAAAAGAGCTTTCCGATTAATGGAAGGATGTATTTGGTATAAAAAACATAGCCTTGTTTGAAAGGTGTTTTTGTTGGATTTGAAGTTTCTAAAATCACAAAAATGCCGTTGGGTTTCAACACGCGATGAATTTCAGACAATCCTAAATCTAAATGTTCAAAATTCCGAATGCCAAAAGCAACCGTTATCGCATCGAAAGTGTTGTCTTCAAAAGGCATGGCCTCAGAATCGGCAAGCATCATTTCGATTTTATCCGATAAATTTTTCGTTGCAATTTTTTGCTTTCCAACTTCGAGCATGCCCGCAGAAATATCCAATCCTATGATTTTTTCAGCCGTAGTGTTGGTCATTAGTATTGCCAAATCGCCTGTGCCTGTAGCAATGTCAAGAATGGTTTTTGGTTTTTTGTTGGCAACTAGTTGGAGTACTTTTTTACGCCATTTCACATCAATTCCAAAAGAAATGACTCTGTTTAAACCGTCGTAATTTCCGGAAATGGTATCAAACATTTGAGCGACTTGCTCTTTTTTGCTTAACGTTGAGGTTTTGTATGGCGTGATGTTGTTTGACATAATTATTTTCGACAAAGATACTATAAACTATACAATCTGAAAGTCAGGTTTTAAATTTATGCAAGGTGAAGTTTTACACCCGACGATAGGTTTCATAAGTAAAATCAAAAAGATGTTTTTCGTCTTTCGGATGGTATTCTTCAGATACCAACTTCCATTGTTTGGAATCAATTTCAGGGAAGAAAGTATCGGCTTCAAAACGCGCATGCACTTTGGTGAGTTCAATCACATCAGTAAAAGGCAAAGCCAAAGCATAAATTTCGCCACCGCCAATCACGAAAGCATTTTCGTCTTCAGGAACCATCGCTAATGCATCGGCTAAATTAGCAACAACCAAACAACCTTCAGCCGTGTAATCTTGCTGCCGTGTTATGATAACGTGTGTTCGATTAGGTAAAGGTTTCGGGAAACTTTCGAAGGTTTTGCGACCCATGATAATGTAATGGTTCGTCGTGAGTTGTTTGAACCGTTTGAAATCATCGGGCAAATGCCAAACCAGTTCATTGTCTTTTCCTAAAGCAAAATTTTCGGCAACCGCCGCAATCATTATAATCATTTCGTAATGGGATTATGATTTAGAATCTTCTGACAACTTCGACTCGAGCGACTTAATTCTGTTTTGCTGTTTTTCAATTAGTTTCTGAATTTGTTCGCGTTCCCAGTCTTTATTCATGAAACGATCGGTGATAAAAACCTTGATAAAATGCAACAAAAACAGAAAAACCCAAATGGTAATCGCTAAAATATACCAATGGTTGGGCGCTCCATATTCGAGATAAATGTTTGCAATAAACATAAACAAACTGCCCAAAATTAACAATACAAAATGAAAATACACAAGCTTCTTTTGATGCAGCCTTTTGCGCGCATTTTCATATAATTCTTGTTGTGCTTTATCCATACGAATGGTGTTTTGGTTTGTCTTGGGTTAAGTAGATCATTAGGGCTTCACAAATTTACATTTTAATATTCAAACTTTGTCACCATTTTTTTTACCTTTAAGCCACAAAATTAGTGCGATGCGTTATTCCTTTATTGGGTTGTTTTTTATTGCTTTCAATGTTTTCTCACAAGAAATCAAATTGCCGTCGCCCATGATTGCCGTTGATTCTTTGTATCGTGAAGATCAGTTTTATTTCGCAATCTCATACAATACTTTAGTAAAAACACCAAATGGTGTGTCTCAAAATAAATTTTCTCCAGGTTTTAAGATTGGTTTTCTTAGAGATTTTCCAACCAATAAGAAAAGAAATGTTGCCATTGCGCCCGGATTAGGACTTTCATATTCCAACTATTTTCAAAATCTATTCATCACAACAGTCGATGGAACGCCCGTATATTCTACGGATGTTCTAGGTGCCAACTATAAAAAAAACAAATTCGAACAGCTTTTTATCGATGTGCCGATTGAGTTTAGATGGCGTACTTCTAATGCTGAAAGTCATAAATTTTGGCGCGTATATTCCGGTCTCCAATTGAGCTATTTGCTCTACAACCGATCGGTTTATATTGATGATTTATACCGCATTCGGGTTTCGAACAATAAGGATTTTAATAAATTTCAAGTCGGTGTTTATGTAGCTGCTGGCTACAACAGTTGGAATTTTTATTCCTATTACGGCATTTTACCCTTGTTTAAATCTTCTGCGGAAGTAAACGGAGAAGCGGTTAAATTAGGTGCTTTGCATTTTGGACTGATGTTCTACGTTTTATAACCAAAGTCGAAATAAAATCAGTTGCGGTAGCAATCCGATCACAAATCCTAATACCAATTCTTTTCCGGTGTGCGCGTTCATTTGCAATCGTGAAGTGCCGACAACACCATTCATTAGGATTAAGAAAGCTATAATGCCAATCCAATTCGAATAATTCAGAATACTCAATCCAATTACAAAAGCAGTCAGCGAACTCATGCCAATCATGTGAATACTCACTTTCATTTTCAAAAACAAAAAGAAAAGTGCCAAAAATGTACTGATCATACCTGCCAAAAAGAAATAAAATAATTCAGGAACTTGCTCATGACTAATGCTTTTCGCCAACAACATCGCCATTAGAATAAGTTGCACTGCCATCGGAATTTTGCGCTGCGACAAATCAGAAACCATAATCGAATCGACTTTGCCAATGATTTTTAAAAAATATAGAAAAGTCATCGGAATCAAAATCGTGATAATCACAATTTGAATCAGCGTTATGTATTTTGTAAATGGCTCGAAATCATTGTCGTTTACGTATAAAAAAAACAAGGTTCCAAACAGCGGAATAAACAGCGGATGAAAAAGATATGAGAAAAAGGGAAGGACTTTTTTCAAGAGCAATAATTTAAAGAAGATTACATTTTTTTACGCAAACGCGCTACTGGAATATCAAGCTGTTCGCGGTATTTTGCAATGGTTCTTCGCGCAATCGGATAGCCTTTTTCTTTGAGAAGTTCCGCCAATTGATCGTCGGGAAGTGGTTTGTGTTTGTCTTCTTCTTCCAGAATGTTTTTGAGGATTTTTTTGATTTCTAACGTCGATACATCTTCGCCTTGGTCATTTTTCATCGCTTCCGAGAAAAACTCTTTGATGAGTTTGGTGCCGTATGGTGTTTCCACAAATTTGCTGTTGGCCACACGGGATATCGTCGAAATATCCATGCCTACCATATCGGCAATGTCTTTCAAAATCATCGGACGCAATTTGGTTTCATCGCCATCCAAGAAAAATTCTTTCTGGTAATGCATGATCGCATTCATAGTAACAAAAAGCGTTTCCTGGCGTTGTTTGATCGCGTCAATAAACCATTTGGCAGAATCGAGTTTTTGTTTGATAAATTGCACCGCATCTTTCTGCGCATGCGATTTGTCTTTTGAAACTTTATACGTTTGCAACATTTCCTGGTAATCTTTCGAGACATGAAGTGTAGGCGCATTTCTACCGTTTAATGTCAATTCTAATTCGCCATCCACAATTCTAATGGCAAAATCAGGAACAATGTTTTCTGTGATTTTATTGTTTCCAGTAAAGGAACCACCGGGTTTTGGATTCAACTTTTCAATTTCATGAACCGCTTTTTTGAGTTGCTCATTTGAAACATTGAATTTCTGTTGTAGTTTTTCGTAATGCTTTTTGGTAAAGGCATCAAAATGATGTTCGATAATATCGGTAGCCAACGCTACATATTCGGTTGGTGTTTTGTGCTTCAATTGCAACAACAAACATTCTTGCAAATCGCGCGCGCCAACGCCAGAAGGTTCTAATTCGTGAATGATGTGCAAGATGCGATCTACCGTTTTTTCATCGGTATAAATGCCTTGTGTGAAAGCCATATCGTCAACAATATCCGGAATACTTCGGCGGATGTAGCCCATATCGTCGATGTTTCCTACGAGGAATTCCGCAATTTCACGTTCCTCATCATTCAATATAAAAGTATTAAGCTGATTGATTAAATCCTGATGAAAACTCACCGGCGAAGCCAATGGTGATTCGCGATGGTCGTCATCGTCGCTGTAATTATTCACTTGGGTTTTGTAATCCGGTGTTTCGTCGTTGCTTAAATATTCGTCGATGTTGATGTCTTCCGCTTCAATCGATTCGTTGTCATCAAAATCATCAAATTCTTCATCATTGTCGAATTCGTCTTTCTCGTAATCGTCTTCTTCTTTTCCGGCTTCGAGTGCTGGATTTTCGTTCATCTCTTCTTTCAAACGCTGTTCAAATGCTTGCGTAGGCAACTGAATTAACTTCATCAGCTGGATTTGCTGAGGCGATAATTTCTGTGATAATTTGAGATTTAGAAATTGTTTTAACATGATGTTTTGCCACAAAGGCGCTAAGGCACTAAGTTATTTTGTATTGATAAATCTTTTTATTCCGTTTTTAATTAAGGGCACATTAAAATTAATTAAAAATCCTAATGGATTGTTTGTTAATTTTAAATGACTAATAATTTGTGCGTTCCAAACTGGATTAGCTTGTTCTACTGCTTTAATTTCAATGATGATCGAATCTTCAACTAATAAATCAAGTCTCAGGCATTCATTAAAAATGATTCCGTCGTAAACAATCGGCAAATCAATTTGTCTCTTAACTTCGAGTCCAGATTTTGAAATTTCATGAGCCAAACAAGCCTCATATACTCTTTCCAATAATCCAGGTCCGAGTTCTTTGTGTACTTTATAGGCTGAATTTACTACAATTCTAGCAATTTCTTCTGTTCTTTCTGATAACATTTTGGATGGCGTATAAAATTATTTTTCATCATGGGCTTATAAATAAAAACTTAGCGTCGTAGCGCCTTTGTGGCAAAAACTAAAATTCAGCATTCATAGGCGTTCTAGGAAACGGAATCACATCACGAATGTTCGTCATGCCCGTTACAAACAACACCAATCTTTCAAAGCCCAATCCGAAACCAGAATGCACGGCGCTTCCGAATCGGCGCGTATCCAAATACCACCACAATTCTTCTTCGTCGATGCCTAAGGCTTTCATTTTTTCTACCAAAACATCGTAACGTTCTTCTCTTTGCGAACCGCCTACGATTTCACCAATTCCAGGGAAAAGAATATCCATCGCACGCACGGTTTTTCCATCTTCATTCAAACGCATATAAAACGCTTTGATGTTGGCCGGATAATCATACAAAATCACTGGACATTTGAAATGTTTTTCCACCAAGAAACGCTCGTGCTCCGATTGTAAATCAGCGCCCCATTCCTCGATGATATATTGAAATTTTTTCTTTTTATTAGGTGTCGAATCTCTTAAAATGCTAATGGCTTCGGTATAGGAAACGCGTTTGAAATCATTTTGCATCACGAAATTAAGCTTCTCTAACAAAGTCATTTCGCTGCGTTCTGCTTGTGGTTTTGATTTTTCTTCGTCGGCCAATCTGCCATCAAGAAATTTCAAATCGTCGCCACATTTGTCAACCGTATATTTCACTACATATTTGATGAAATCTTCCGCCAAATCCATGTTGTCATCCAAATCATTGAAAGCCACTTCTGGTTCAATCATCCAGAATTCCGCCAAGTGTCTTGAAGTGTTTGAATTTTCAGCACGAAACGTCGGTCCGAACGTATAAATTTGTCCCAACGCCATCGCGAAAGTTTCGCCTTCGAGTTGACCAGAAACCGTCAAGTTCGTATGTTTTCCAAAGAAATCTTCACGGTAGTTGATGCTTCCGTCTTCGGTTCTTGGCAAATTGTCTAAAGGCAAAGCAGTCACTTGAAACATTTCTCCAGCACCTTCGGCATCAGCTCCAGTAATAATCGGCGTATTCACATACACAAAACCTTTTTCCTGAAAATATTGGTGCACCGCAAACGACAATACCGAACGCACACGCATGATCGCGCCGAACGCATTGGTACGTACTCTTAAATGCGCATTTTCACGCAAGAACTCCAACGAATGTTTTTTGGGTTGCATCGGAAATTTCTCTGCATCCGAATCGCCTAAGATCTCGAGTTTTGAAACTTGTATTTCATATTTTTGTCCAGCACCTTGACTTTCTACTAAAGCGCCAGTAACAGAAATCGCAGCTCCAGTCGTTACTCTTTTTAAAGTTTCTTCGGGTGTGTTTTCAAAATCAACCACACATTGGATATTGTTCAAAGTCGAACCGTCATTCAACGCAATAAATTGATTGTTTCTAAAAGTTCTTACCCAACCTTTGGCATTCACTTCTTGTATCGTGGCATTGCTTTGTAATAATGCTTTTACTTTGGTATGTTTCATTGTAAAAATTTCAAATTTATGATTGCAAATATAATCGAATTTGTCATTCCAACCACTTGTCATTCCGACGTTGGAGGAAACTATAAATATTTAATCAGGTATTTTATCAGAAGCTATTCCCGCTTTCCACTAAATCTTTTGCGTCGAACACCGCCACAAAAGGATACCGTTCCAATCGGGGCTAGGGCAGTGGTTTTCAATTAGCGTTTTTTCAGAGTTCTTCAGCATCTTCTTTCTTGGCTTTCTTCTTTTCGAAAGTCAACACCAAAGCGGGCAACACCAACAAATTGGCAAACATCGCAAATAATAAAGTGCACGAAATCAATCCACCTAAAGCAATCGTACCTACAAAACTAGATAAGGTGAAAATCGCAAAACCGAATATCAAAACCACTGAAGTATAGAACGTACTAATGCCAGTTTCCCGCAAAGCACTAAACACGGATTTCTTCACGCGACCGTTATTCTGAATCAAATCATGTCGGTATTTCGCCATAAATTGAATGGCATTGTCTACAGAAATTCCGAATGCAATACTAAACACCAAAATCGTAGAAGGTTTCAACGGAATGCCGAAATAACCCATCAATCCAGAAGTGATGCACAACGGTAAAACATTAGTAATCACCGAAGCCAGAACCATTTTAACCGAGCGAAACAAATACGCCATCAACCCAGCAATCATAAAAATAGCGAATATCAAGGATTCAATGAGATTGTCAACCAAATAAGAAGTTCCTTTTTGAAACACCAATGCTTTTCCAGTAAGCGTTACTTTGTAGCGATCGGCAGGAAAAATAACGTCAATTTTTGCTTGGAGTTGTTTTTCAACACGCGCCATATCTTCTGTGCCAATATCTTTCATGAAAGTCGTAATTCTAGCATATTGGCCAGTCGAATCGACATAGCTTTTCATCAAATTGTCTTTGGTGTTTTTAGTCGCATTTTTAGCATAAGACAAAATAAATGCTTGCTCTTGACTGTTCGGCAATTCATAAAAATCTGGGTTGCCATTGTAAAAAGCTTGCTTAGAATATTTCACCAAATTGACTACAGAAACTGGTTTCGAGAGCTCCGGAATTTGCGCAATCGTT
>ERZ724516.2530-NODE-2530-length-10277-cov-4.917237_pt1 | contig 10277 bp, 7 predicted proteins | sample MGYA00376049_ERZ724516 | MGnify/ENA primary metagenome ERZ724516 (study PRJEB28724, sample SAMN07190886) | activated sludge metagenome | isolation source: activated sludge of sewage treatment plant in Hong Hong | place: USA: Christiansburg, Virginia | collected... | reverse complement strand
GGATTGGTCAGCCCGATTGTTGGCTTCCTGGTGCGCAATCGATTTGGTCAATCACTGTTTGGTGCCAATACCTGTGTGGTAGGAAGAGCGACCAGCCAGGGTGTCACGCCGGGGACGCGCTTTGTGGCGGAGATAGAGTTCCTCATGCCGGTGTTGCACCCGGGCGATTACGCCATGAGCATCGCGCTTGCCGATGGCACTCAAGAGGAACATGTCCAGCATCATTGGATGCACGATGCGTTGGCCTTCACCTCCGCTCCCTCCGAATGGTGCTTTGGTGTGATCGCCGTAGAAGTCGTCCGCGCGCAGATCTGTGGCATTGAGGCTCAGGACTCTCGACATGTCCTTATCCATGATTCCATCGCCTTGTAAGGTGTGTGGCGGCAGCGCCTTTTCCCATCACGACGTGTTATGGGATGACTTGGTCGCCCAGTGGGGCCTTGCGCCGCACGAAGCGGAATACATCAACGTTCAGCAGGGAACCGCCTGCACCGGCTGCGGCTCAAATGTCCGCTCCATCGCGTTGGCCGATGCGTTGTTACGATGGACCCGCGCGACAACGACACTACAGGAGTGGGTCCTAACAGCAGCCGCTCGCCGGTGCGATATCTTGGAGATCAATGAAGCCGGATCATTGACCGGCACGCTTTCGGCACTTCCAGGGCACCGTCTGGTGCGGTACCCCGATTACGACATGATGGCGTTGCCGTTCGCGGACCGCTCTTTCGACGCCGTCCTCCATTCCGATACCTTGGAGCACGTGCCGGATCTGCTGAGAGGACTGCGGGAATGTCGACGTGTGCTTCGTCCGGGCGGCGCGTGCCTCTTTACGGTGCCTGTGGTGGTGGGGAGGCTCTCGCGAGGCAGAAAGGGTTTACCGCTGAGTGTGCATGGGAGTGAGGGCTGTAAGGACACATCCTTGACTGTGCATACGGAGTTCGGCGCGGACGTCTGGTGCCAGGTGCTGGAGAGCGGCTTTGATGAATGTCGGATCGTGCCCTATCGGTATCCCGCCGGAATTGCGCTCGTCGCAGAAGTGTCTGAATCAAGCCGGTAAAGGGGGCTCGTGGTGAACAAGACAGCCAACCAATCGATTGAACTCGAGGCGACCGGAGAGCGATTTCTCCCTGAGATGCAGGGAACGATCGCACTGGAGCACCTGCATCGCTATGCCTTGGCAAAGGACATCGCCAGAGGGAAAGTCGTGCTCGATATTGCTTGCGGCGAAGGGTACGGCTCCGCGGTGCTTGCGGGCACGGCGTCACGCGTCTACGGAGTGGATATTGCGCCGGATGCGATTGCCCATGCGAAGGCAGTCTACCAGCGGCCTAATCTGGAGTTTCTGGTTGGTCGATGCGCGGAAATTCCGCTCCCGGACAACACCGTCGATCTGGTGGTGAGTTTCGAGACGATCGAGCACCACACGGAGCACGAGGCGATGTTTGCAGAAATCAAACGCGTCTTGCGTCCGGGCGGGGTGATGGTCATGTCCAGCCCGGACAAGTTGGAATATACGGAGCGAGCCAATCACGCCAATGCCTATCATGTGAAAGAACTCTATGCAGAAGAATTCCAGCGGCTCGTTGAGCGCTACTTCAGCCGCGTGGCCATGCTCGGGCAGCGGGTGCTCTATGCCTCGGCCATTCTACCTCAAGAGGGGCCGGGGGAAGCGGTTCATTACACCCGCGACAAAGGCTCGGCCATTCAGGCGGTAAGCGGATTGGTGCGACCCTGTTATCAAGTGGCGATCGCCTCTGATGCTGCCCTGCCTGCAGTGGTGTCCAGCTTGTTTGAGCAGGCCGGCGAATCAGATCCTGAGATTCATGTGCTCCAACATCAGCTTGAGCATGCCGGTCGCAGAATTCTGGGGCTGGAAGAAGAGGTGGCAGGGCTGAAGGCCGCCATCGAACTGATGATGAATTCGCATTCCTGGAAAGCAACCAGACCTCTTCGGGCCGTAGCAAATGCACTGCGCGCCGTTAGCGGAAGCCGGAACGAAACGAACGGCAGAGAGTGAATAGCGCGAGCCATGAGGACCGTACATTCCTGTCGCCGCGTGGCGATCGGAGCGTGGGTCTCTCCACCGTGTCGATTCGCGTGTAGTGCCCATGAATCACATGCAGCGAGTGATCAAAATACTTCGTTTTGTCCGCTTCTCCATCGTCGAAGGCCTGTGGTGGTACAGACGGCATGGCCGTCTGCCTCGGAAAGCGGAGTGTGTCGATCTTGTTCGGAAGGCGTTCTTTCGATTCAAAATTCTCGCCCATCGAACGTCTCCGGCTCCCAAAACCATTGAACCGATACTCCCGCCCTACGAAGCCTGGTTGCGAGTCAATGTCTGGAACCGGCGGATGCGAGATGACCTGCTCGAGCGTTTGAGCCGGCATGCCGGCCGTTTGCCGACAATTTCGCTAGTCATGCCGGTGCATGATCCGCCACTGGAGTGTCTCATCAAAGCCATTGATTCAGTGCGGGCACAGGTGTGTGGAGAATGGGAACTCTGCATCGCAGACGACTGCAGTACGAATCCCGCCATACGGGCTGAATTAGAGCGATTCCGTGCGGAAGACCCCCGTATTCGCCTCACGTATCTCGACCAGAATCTCAATATCAGTCTCGCCACCAATCGCGCCGTTGAACTGGCGACGGGAGAGTTTCTGCTGTTCTTCGATCACGATGATGAGTTGACGCCGGATGCGGTCGGCGAAGCGGCGCTGTATCTGGCAGAGCATCCAGAGTGCGATGCGGTCTATTCGGATGATGACAAGATCGATCTATCGGGAAAGCGATATGCGCCGCAATTCAAACCGGATTGGTCGCCGGAGTTGCTGCTCTCCTACATGTATATGAGTCATATGTTCGTGGTGCGGCGGTCATTATTTGAGTCCGTCGGCGCGATGAGGGCGGGATTTGAAGGCGCGCAGGATTATGATCTCGCGCTACGCGTGTCGGAGAGGACCGGCGCGGTCGGGCATATCCCGAAAGTGCTCTATCACTGGCGGGCATTGCCGGGCTCGACGGCCTCCAGCGGCGCGGCGAAACCGGCCAGCCTTGATGCGGGCCGGCGGGCGGTTGCGGAGGCCTTTGCGCGGCGCGGCATTGCGGCTCGGGTGACGCAACCGGAATTTGCTGCGGCAGGGAACTTAGGAATCTATTGTCACGAATTCCCTGATGACGGACCGACCGTGACGATTCTCATTCCCACGAAAAATCAGGTCGCGGTGCTGCGTCAATGTATCGAGTCACTTCGCGCGACCACGTACCGACACTACGAGATCGTCATTATCGACAATGAGAGCGACGACCCTGACACATTGGCCTATCTGCGCTCGCTTCCCCATCGAGTCCTTCGTATCGGCAATCCCTCCGGCCGGTTTAACTTTGCGGCCATCAACAATCGCGCCGTGGAGCAGGTCACCGGTGAATTTGTTCTGTTTTTAAACAACGATACAGAGGTGAAGGCGCCGCGCTGGTTGAGTCAAATGGTGGGCTACGCGCAGATGCCGGGAGTCGGCGCGGTCGGGGCCAAACTTATTTTTGCCGACGGCCGCATTCAACATGCCGGTGTCGTCCACGGCCTCTACCATGGCATGGCCGGTCCCGCTTTTAAGTTGACCCCCTCATGGGAGCATGGATATCTGGCCTATGCGTCCGTTCTGCGAAACTACTCGGCCGTCACGGCAGCCTGCCTCCTGACATCTCGTCGACGATTTCTGGAATTGGGGGGCTTCAACGAGGCCGAGTTCGGCGTTGCCTACAACGACGTCGACTACTGCTATCGCCTGGTCGACCACGGATATCGTTGCGTGTATTGCCCCGAGGCCCAGCTCACCCACTACGAAGGGTACTCCAGGGGATTTCGAGACGATCCGGCTGAGGTCGCCGCGTTCAAGCAGAAGTACAAAGGCCGTCGCGACCCCTGGTATAGCCCGCATCTATCCCTGGTCGATGAGAGTTTTCACCTTGTCCCGCGCACGATTGCGGCGCGGCGGCAGAAGCCGATTCCCATGGTGATGACCGCCCTGAGTTTGAACTGCGAGGGGGCACCCTGGAGCCAGTATGAATTGACGAAGGAACTCGTTCGGCGCAAGGTCATTCAACCGATTGTGTTTTCCCCCGTGGACGGACCGTTACGTTCGCTCTATGAAGAAGCGGGCATTCCAGTCATGGTGGATCGGCATCCGCTCTGGGGTGTGACCACGTTGAAAGAATATGAGGAGGCCGTGAAGGTCTTTGCGTCGAAGTGCCTTTCATGGGGCGCAGAACTGGTGTACGCGAATACACTACAAAGTTTCTACGCCGTCGCGGCAGCGCAAGCGGCGGGGATCCCATCCGTGTGGAATCCCCGGGAAAGCGAGCCCTGGCAGACATATTTTGATTATTTGCCTGACGGCGTCATCCAAAAAGCCTACGATTGTTTTGCGTCGCCCTATCGTGTGGTCTTTGTCGCGGATGCGACCCGCGACGGTTATGCAGCGCTCAACACACGCCACAACTTTACCGTCGTTCGAAATGGCCTTGACCGGACGCGCATCGAGCAGGCGAGCAGGGAGTGGTCGCCCGCACAGGCACGCAAGTCCATCGGCGCGTGTGAGGGCGAAGTCGTGATACTGCTCCTCGGAACAGTCTGTCCCCGAAAGGGGCAGCAGGATCTTGTCAAAGCCCTCTCTCAACTGTCTCCGGATCTACAGGCGCGGGTGCGGTGTTATATCGTGGGGGATCGGCCAAGCGAGTACAGTGCGGAGTTGCATGCCCTTGCGGCACAGCTGCCGCCTGAGTTGCGTAGCCGAGTACATCTCATTCCGGAAACACGGGACACGACACGGTACTATCGTGCAGCGGATCTCTTTGTGTGCACATCAAAACTCGAAAGTTACCCGCGGGTGGTGCTGGAGGCGATGGCCTATGGTCTGCCGATCGTGACGACGCCCGTGTTCGGGATTCGCGAGCAGGTTCGAGAAGGAGTGAATGCCTTGTTTTATGACGCGGGTGATAGCGGCGCCTTGGCCGATCGGCTTCGATGTGTCCTTCAGGATGAGGCGCTGCGGGCGAGGTTGGCTTCAACAAGTGCCAGCGTGCTGGCCCTCGGGACCGATTTCGATGAAATGGCCGGCAGCTATGCCGACATCTTTGCCGAGGCCTGGCTGAGCGGAGGGCCGTTGTCATGACAGTACGCTTCAACCTGGAGACGCCGGGCGGGCCCCAGCTGGAGACGATCAACCGGTTCTCTGGCTGGTATATTCCGGATCATGGCCGGCGTCCACAGTTGTACGTCGCCTGTGATGGAAAACGAGCCGCGTCGTTGGAATGGGGAAGCGTCCGACCTGATGTGTCATCAGTCTATTCGACGTCTTCTCAAGCGATCATCAGCGGCTTTCAAGGCGATCTCTTGATCGGGGAACAGGATCAAGCCCAGTCGGTTGAGGTCGTGGTCGTCGATGCGGCAGGGCAGGATCGGGAATTGTTTCGCCGCACCTATGCGGTGGGGCCCTATCGTCCACCGGTCGTTCGCAATCGGTCCTTCAACTTATTCGATCTTCTCGTGTGTCCGGAGTGCCGGTCTCCGCTGGCAAAGCAAGACCAGGCCTGGAGTTGCCCTCGTTGCGCCAGGGTCGTGCCTCTCAAGGGCGGTGTGCCGCACTTTCTCCAGGAACAGGGAACGCCCTGTCTGCATGTCACGGAACAGACGAATACGCACCCCTATTCTGCCGAGGTCCTCGACATTCTCGGGCGTCACCGGGCGGGGTTGGTGTTGGATTTCGGGGCCGGGCATACACCGAAAGAATTGCTGCGCCCCCATGTGGTCTACCTCGATGCGGTTCAGTATGAATGGACCGACCTGGTCTGCACGCGCGCCCGGTTGCCGTTTCGCGATCAGACGTTCGATGCGGTCGTGAGTCAGGCCGTATTCGAGCATCTCGAGGATCCGCATTATACGGCGCGAGAGTTGTGTCGTATTCTTCGTCCAGGCGGGATCATTCATCTCGACACCGCATTCATGCAGCCCTTACACGGAGATCCGTGGCACTTCTTCAATATGACCCAGCACGGCCTGCGGAAAGTGATGGCTCCCTTTGAGGAAATCCGAAGCGGGATTAAGAACTACCAACATCCCTCGGCGAGCCTCTTGATGCAATTCGACGCGATTACGCCCTTCATTACATCCAGAAAATGGCGCAATACGATTGCCAAATGGCGCAAAGAATTGCAGGCCGGCGCAGGGGAGTTTGATGAGGCACTCGGGGAAGCCGGACGAACGACTCTGGCGGCGGGATTTTATTTTGAGGGCCGTCGCCCTCAGTAGCTGTTGTGAGAAAGACGCTCGACCCCTGCCGGGGGAGGAGCGACCAGTTCTCCTCTGACGGGCCAACCAGCACGACGAATGATGGGGACGCCGAACGGAAGGTTGTAGTGTTGGGTTCTGGTTTCATGGAACAGCGATTGCGGAGCATGTTGCTTCCAGGAATGAGGCGGCTAGGCCTTGTGCCGATCCTCCGGAAGCTCCGTGCGGGGTTTTGCTCCCCTCTCCAATCTGAGGCGCTGGCTGACGGAATCGCTAGAGACGATCAACACCGGGTGTCCGACTACTGGGGGCAACAGTTTCACGCGATGCGCGTGGACAATTCCTACTGGCTCAATAACAAGGTGGTCGAAGAGGCGACTTATAGATTGATGACTGACACCCCCCGGCATTGGTTGGGGTGGCTCCTGAACGACTACTTTGCGGAACGCACGTTCGATCGATCTCTCAGCGTCTGTTGTGGAGACGGGGCGCACGAGATCCAACTGTACACGTCGGGCAAGGTGCGATTCGTCAGCGGGGTGGATATTTCAGAAGGTGCGATCAAACAGGCGGCGGCGAGGTTTGCCGCGGCCGGCGCGCCGCCGGAGCGCTATCGATTTGAGGTGCGGGATGTGAATGCGCTGCAACTCGGGGAGACCTACGATCTGATCTTCTCCACCGGTGCGCTGCATCATGCCACCAATCTCGAAGGTCTTCTCGCAACGATGGAGCAGGCCTTGGCGCCGAACGGGTATTTTGTCGTGGTGGAGTTCATCGGACCCAATCGGTTTCAGTGGACCGACCAGCAGATCGAGATTGCAAACCAGGTGCTAAGCGCGCTCGATCCGGCATATTTACGGGACGGCAGAAATACCAGATTCGAAAGGCCGACCATAGAAAGCATGCTGGCCTGCGATCCGTCAGAAGCCGTGCGATCGGCTGAAGAGTATCCGCTGGTGAAGAAGTATTTCGATGTCCGCTACGAACGTTTCTATAACGGCACGCTACTCCATCAGCTGCACCCGCTCCTGCGAACTGAATTGGCGAATCAGGGGAAGCGGGATTTTGATTCGATTGTCAAATTGATCCTCCTGCTGGAAGACCTCCTGATCAAGGGCAACGTCCTGCCGTCAGACTTCGTGTTCCTCATCTGTCAGAAACCGGTGCCGGGCACCCGGCAAGTAGGATAAGCGGGGACCTCATCGCATGTGCGGCATTGTCGGCGTGTGTGATCGGATGGAACCTCAGCAGGCACGGCATGTCCTGTCGAGTATGCTGTCAACCATGAAGGCCCGTGGTCCCGACGGTGTTGGCCAGTTCGTTGATACGCATATTGCGATGGGTATGCGGCGGCTGGCGGTGATCGATGTCGAAGGCGGCGGACAACCCCTTCTCAGCCGAGACGGCCAGATCGTGGCCTTTCAAAACGGAGAAATCTATAACCATGCTGCGCTCCGAAAGGAGCTGACACAAAGCGGGGTGGAATTTCGAACGGCCAGCGACACTGAGGTGTTGGCGCACGGATACGATCACTGGGGCATGGATGGACTGCTCGCCCGCCTCGACGGCATGTATGCGATCGCCATTCTTGATCGACGGAAGCATCAACTGCATCTGGCGCGTGACCGGTTCGGAGAGAAGCCGCTGTACTATAGTGCGGCAGCCGGCAGGTTCGCCTATAGCTCGAATACGACTGCGCTGGTCTGGCTGCCCTGGGTCGATGGTGGCATCGATGCAACTAGCGTCGACCGGTACCTCGCGCTGCACTATGTGCCCGGCCGCCGCACGATTTTTAAAGGGATTCAACGCGTGCTGCCCGGTGAACGGCTCAGCATCTCCCTTGACTCGAATACGATTACGCACCACCAGTACTATCGCCCCGCTATGGGGCCGGTCGAAATAGTCGATACGGGGACTCTTGTCGAGCGGATCGAGTCTGCCATCACGAGTCGATTAGTCGCGGACGTACCTGTCGGCGTGTTTCTCTCCGGCGGTATCGATAGCTCGATTGTCGCCGCGGTGGCCGCGAAGCATCATCCCGCGATCGATACGTTCTCGATGGGCTTCAAGGATGCGCGTTACGACGAATCGCCGCACGCCCAGGCGGTGGCGCGAGCCATCGGTTCTTCCCATCATCATTTCACGTTCGATGAGACGGCCTTCCACGACCTGTTGCCCGCGGTCATCGATGGACTGGATGAACCACTCGGGGATCAGGCGTTGCTGCCCACCTATTGGCTCTGCCGAGAGGCCAAGCGGCATGTGACGGTGGTGTTGTCTGGAGAAGGAGCCGACGAGTTGTTTGCGGGATATGAGTATTACCGCGCCTGCTTGTCACGTCGATCGTGGCGGGACAGTCTTAAAGCCTGGGTGGCAGGACGAGGATCCATGGCACCGCTCCAGGACCTCTGCGATAACCTGTGGCCGGTGACGCCATCCGGGTTTCCTCTGATTATGGATACGGCGGGACGGCGACGGTTGCTGGGCGGGTTTGTCCCGGATCGCGATCCATGGGAAGAGGCGTTGCGATCCACGCTCAACCATTCGAAAAATAGCCTTCAACGAGCCACCCTTGCCGATACCCTGACATGGCTGCCCGATGATCTCCTGGTGAAACTGGATCGCATGGCCATGGCGAACAGCCTCGAGGGGCGCGCGCCATTTTTATCGCCGGGATTAGCCGAGACAGCTCTTCGATTGCCCGAATCCCAGCGAATGACGGAAGCGACCAGCAAGGTCGCGCTTCGTGAGGTCGCCGCTCTGCTGCTGCCGCCTGATATCGTTCAGCGGAGGAAGCAGGGGTTTGTTCTTCCCATGGCGACGTGGCTGCAGCAATGGCTACGACGGGTAGGGAACCTGTCCGAATACTTTAATCTGCAGCGCATTGCCGCCTTCGATAGGATGGCCGTAGCCGCTCTGGTTGGGCAAGAACTGAATTCCAATCGCCCAGATGAACGCCTGTTGTTTACCCTCGTAATGTTGGCTGAATGGCATCACTCGTTCTTCCGGCGCATTCCCTCCGTGAAATTCTAAGGCGCCGGGATTAGGGGTATCAGCTGAATCCTGTGCCTCTCCTCAGGCCTCCGTTGCCTCGTCAGAAACATCGAAAAATCTATCCTTGCCGGAGAACTCCGGTACTATTTGACTAGCCGGTTCCGCCCGCGCAACCGGTGGATATTTCTAGACAACAGGGCGAACGGCGCCATGACGGTTACCTATTTCTCCAAAAGCTCGACCATCGGCCCCAGTAGCCGCTATCGCGTGTATCAATTCTTGCCTCATTTGCATCACGCGGGCATCGAGTGCCGTGTCGATCCGTTGTTCGGCACTACGTACTTCTCGATTCTTCACGTTCGCTCCTCGCTGCTGCAGACCCTGCTGAAAATTCCGTATGTCGCGGCCCGCTTTCTCAAACGGCTTGGAACGCTCCTGACGCTCGGCAGACGGGACTTGATCGTCATCGAAGGGCAGCTGTTTCCGTATGCGCCTCCGCTGATCGAACGATTGTTGTGCTGGTTGCGCTATCGCGTGGTCGTCGAGATGGATGATGCGATCTACTTGACTCGTGGCCATGAACGGAAGATGCCGGTGCTCTTCAGCAGGGCGACCGGAGTCATTGTGGGAAACGATCGCTTAGCCGCCTACGCTTCGCAATATGCATCCCGTGTGACCGTGGTTCCCACAGTGGTCGATACCGAACGGTTTGTGCCGCCGCCGGTTCGGTCGACCGTCGCCCGCGATCAGGGCGATGACCGCATCACCATTGTCTGGATCGGCCTGGCTTACAATCTTAAGTATCTGGATGTTTTGGGGCCCGCCCTCCGCCGTCTTCAGGAACAATATCGCGTGAAGCTTCGCGTCGTGTGTTCCGAGCCACCGGCGCTCCCAGGAGTGGACATCGAGTTTCGTCCCTGGGAGTGGCAGCGTGAGGTGGAGGACCTCCAGGATGCCACCATCGGCGTGATGCCGCTGGCGGATACGGAGTGGGCGCGGG
>ERZ724516.2528-NODE-2528-length-10284-cov-9.779939_pt1 | contig 10284 bp, 10 predicted proteins | sample MGYA00376049_ERZ724516 | MGnify/ENA primary metagenome ERZ724516 (study PRJEB28724, sample SAMN07190886) | activated sludge metagenome | isolation source: activated sludge of sewage treatment plant in Hong Hong | place: USA: Christiansburg, Virginia | collected... | reverse complement strand
TTTCCATTTGCAAACGGTTACAAATAGTTACAACCGAAAATAAACGTTTAAATACCGATTGTTTTTTGACGTTTATATCAACTTTGTGATGTCGAAATTTTCTAACTACGACAAGTTAATTTATACGAACCATTAAATTTTTAAACGCCATGAGTACATTAAGAAACAAAGTGCAACTAATCGGACACGTCGGACAAGATCCAGAAATCAAAACTTTTGAAGGAGAAAAAAAACTAGCCAATTTATCTATTGCTACCAAAGAAGTTTATAAAAATGAAAAAGGTGAAAAAGTAGAAGAAACCCAATGGCATCGAATCACCGCTTGGGGAAAAACGGCAGACATCATAGAAAAACATGTTGTCAAAGGAAAAGAAATTGCTGTCGATGGAAAATTAAGACACCGCAGCTACGATGATAAAAACGGTGATAAAAAATACGTCACAGAAATCATTATTTCGGAATTAATGCTGTTGTAAGAAACCATACCATGAGCATTAAAGTCTTTAATATTCGATTGGACAAGAAGCATTTGCAATCCGATCAAAATAACATGAATGCTTTTCTTGATAGTGTGCAAGTTACATTGACATCTTCTAATTTTGTAACGACAGGAACGATAGATTATTGGTCAGTATTGATATTTTATGAACTGAAACGCGATACTCGATTGCCTACTCCAGAAGACGACTTAATAGGAACCGATAAAGAAATGTATGAAGCGCTAAAAATCTGGAGAAACACCAAAGCTTCGGAGTTGAACTTAAAGCATTTTATGGTCAGTCACAATTCCGAACTCATGAACATTGCGATTCGAAAACCAAAAACCATCTCAGAATTGAAAAAGATAAAAGGATTTGGCGAAATCAAAACCGCAAAATTCGGAAAAGAAATTCTGAAGGTTACAAATGCTTAGAAAAGCCAAAAGAATCTTTATAAAAAAAGCGACAAGGTTTTTCTTGTCGCTTAGATTCTTAGAGTAATTTCAAAACATCCGTTATTTTTTCTAAGGTTTTAAAATTGGGATGCTCTACTTTATGACTGATTTTTTCGTGTTCCCAAGTCGTGTGAAAAGGAATATGAACCGCGTGACCACCAATTGCCAAAACAGGTAAAACGTCAGATTTTAAAGAGTTACCGATCATGAAAAATTCGTGAGGTTCAATTTCCAAACGCTTCAATAATTTTTGATAGTTAATTTCTTGCTTGTCGGCCATCACTTCAATATGATGAAAATAAGGCCCCAAACCCGAACGGTGCAATTTGCTTTGTTGGTCTTTCAAATCGCCTTTGGTTGCCACAACAAGTTTGTATTTTCCTTGAAGTGCTTTTAAAGTATCTTCAACGCCATCAAGCAGCTCAATTGGTTTTTGTAGTAACTCTTTTCCAAGTTCAATAATTTTTTCTACAATTTCTATCGAAATCGTATTGTTGGATATCCGCATCGCCGCCTCAATCATCGAAAGAATATAGCCTTTAATACCATAGCCATATAAATCTAAATTTTCGATTTCCGTCTTAAAAAGTTCTTGCGACAAACCTTGATGCGATAAATAATCACTCATTAAAGCACAGAACTTTTGTTCGGTTTCTTGAAAATACGGCTCGTTGACAAATAAGGTGTCGTCAGCGTCGAAGGCGATTACTTTTAATTTCATATTTTTCATTGAGGACAATTCATCACAAAGCGGTTGCTTTTTTATATTTTTTCAACAAGTCAAACATAGGACAACGTTTGCAACGTTTCTTTTCACTTTTCTTGTATTTTTCACAGCATTCTGACTTGCAGTTTTCAGCAATTTTGTGAATTTTAAGAAGGCGCTTCTCCTTTTTTTCTTTGGATTTATGCTTTTCTTTATTGCTCAAAACAACATTGTTTTAATTACTTTATTGTTCCAATAGAACTCGTAACGGTAATTTGTTGAATGTCTCTATCAAACAAATACAAACCTCCTTTGTCATCACCAATCAAATTGATTTTATCCAATATGTTTTTTGCTTGCGCTTCTTCTTCTATTTGTTCGGCAACATACCATTGCAAAAAGTTGTGCGTTGCATAGTCTTTTTCATCGAAAGTCACATGAACCAACTGGTTGATCGAATCCGAAACAAACAATTCATGTTGATACAACTCAGTAAACATTTCTTTAAAATTGCCAAAAGCGGTTTTCGGAGCTTTCAAATCTGTAATGGCTGCATGACCGCCACGTTCGTTGACATATTTAATCAGTTTAAGCATGTGCAATCGTTCTTCATCAGATTGTCTGTACATAAATTGAGCAACACCTTCAAGTCCTTGTATTTCTGCCCAACATGCCATAGACAAATATACTTGTGACGATTCTGCTTCAATTCTAATTTGCTTGTTTAATGCGGTTTCAATTTTTTTTAATAACATGATTTCTCAAATTTTTATAAAGTTACTAAAGTATATGTACTACTTAAATAAATATTTTTAATTGATGGTTTCTCCATTGGAAACCTCAGCATCCGGATTTACAAAAACCAATTTCCCTGCTGCGTTGTTGGTCATCAGAATCATGCCTTGACTTTCTACACCACGTAAGTTTCTTGGTGCCAAATTCACAAGCACTGTTACTTTTTTCCCAACAATTTCCTCAGGAGCGAAACTTTCTGCAATACCAGAAACAATGGTGCGGATATCAATTCCTGTATCAACTTTCAACACCAAAAGTTTATTCGCTTTGGGTATTTTTTCAGCTTCTAGAATCGTTCCTACTCGCAAATCCATTTTCGCAAAGTCTTCAAACTGCACCAACTCTTTTTGCGGTGTTATCGTTTTATTCTCAGCTTCATTGGCTGTTTTTGTTGCTTCCAATTTATCAATTTGTTTTTGTATTTGCTCGTCTTCTATTTGAGAAAATAAAATTTCTCCTTGCCCGATTTGGTGTCCAACTGAAATCAGATCTGAACTTTCCGAAATGGAATTCCAACTTCTTTCATGTTGTTTTTGATTCAAAATCGCATCCAATTTTGCTGCCGTAAACGGTAAGAAAGGCTCACACAAGACACGCAATGCTGAAGCAATCTGAAGCGCAATATACATTTGTGTTTTGACACGTTCCGGATCGGTTTTTATCATTTTCCATGGCTCTTCGTCGGCCAAGTATTTATTCCCCAAACGCGCTAAATTCATCAATTCTCCAAGCGCTTCTCGAAAACGATAACGCTCAATCGAACTTGAAATCACCGCCGGATAAGCATTCAATTCATTCAAAGTTTGTAAATCAACTTCTAAAAATTCATTAGGTTGTGGCACAATACCCTCATAATATTTATGCGTCAAAACCACGACGCGATTAATGAAATTCCCAAAAATCGCTGCCAATTCATTATTATTTCTAGCCTGAAAATCCTTCCAAGTAAAATCATTATCCTTAGTCTCAGGCGCATTCGCAGTCAAAGCATAACGCAATACATCTTGTTGTCCAGGGAAATCTTCCAAATATTCGTGCAACCAAACCGCCCAATTTTTTGAGGTCGATAATTTATTACCTTCTAAATTTAAAAATTCATTCGCTGGTACATTTTCTGGCAAAATATAACTGCCTTCCGCCTTCAACATGGCAGGGAAAATCACACAGTGAAAAACGATATTGTCCTTTCCAATAAAATGCACCAATTTCGTGTCTTCACTTTTCCAATATGGTTCCCAATCTTTTCCTTCACGTGCTGCCCATTCTTTAGTTGCAGAGATATACCCAATCGGAGCATCAAACCACACGTACAACTTTTTGCCTTCAGCCCCAGCAACTGGAACATCAATACCCCAATCCAAATCACGGGTTACAGCTCGTGGCTCTAAACCACCGTCAATCCATGATTTTACTTGTCCGTATACGTTGGGTTTCCAGTCGTTTTTGTGGCCTACCAAAATCCATTCTTTCAAGAAATCTGAATACTGATCTAATGGCAAAAACCAATGTTTGGTCGATTTTAAAATAGGTGTTTCACCCGTTATCGTCGACTTCGGGTTGATCAAATCGGTAGCATTCAAGGTCGATCCGCAACGTTCACACTGGTCTCCATACGCTTCTTCGTTACCGCATTTCGGACAAGTGCCTGTCACAAAACGATCGGCCAAAAACTGTTCGGCTTTCGCGTCATACAATTGCTCGGTTACTTCTTCGATAAACTTGCCTTCTTCATACAATTTCTTAAAAAATGCAGAAGCGGTTTCGTGGTGAATTTTAGCAGAAGTACGCGAATAATTATCAAACGAAATCCCGAAATCTACAAACGATTTTCTAATAATTCCGTCGTATTTGTCAATCACTTCTTGAGGCGTAATGCCTTCCTTTTTGGCTTTCATCGAAATAGCAACACCGTGTTCGTCGCTTCCGCAAACAAACGCCACATCTTTTCCTTGCAAACGCAAATAGCGCGCATATATATCCGAAGGCACGTAAACGCCCGCCAAATGGCCAATGTGAATCGGTCCGTTCGTATAAGGCAATGCCGCTGTAATGGTATATCGTTTTGGATTTTGTAACATATATAGATTTTGTTTTTCTCGCAAAGTCGCAAAGACGCAAAGAAAATTATATCTGAAAACTTTGCGGCTTCGCGACTTTGCGAGAAATTTTCGTTGCAAAAATAAGCAATACATTCGAGAGTTTTATGCTTTTTATTAGAAGCTATTTCCCGCTATCCACTAAATTCCCGATCAAGAAAAGCTACGGCTAAAGCCTTGTTTTCTATAATCGGGAGATACCGTTCCTATCGGGGCTAGGGCATCACCCTCAAAATGAAATCTGGATAAATCAGAACAATCCGCGGCATCAGCGTTCCATTTTACTTTATATATTTGTACTTCAAGATTTCAAATCAAAATGAAAAATCCAACAACCCTTTTCTACATCACGCTCTTTGGACTTTTCCTATTTCAAACCTCACAAGCACAACGCAAAATGATTACACCCGAATTTTTACAAAAAGGCGACACGATTGGTATTCTAGCCACTGCCAGAAAAGTAGATTTAGTTTCGCTAAAACCCGCCATCAAATTGCTAGAAAGTTGGGGTTTGCACGTCGAAATTGGTAAAACCATCGGCAAAGAAGAAAACCAACTTGCGGGTCCAGATTGGTTGCGCGCCACTGATTTTCAAGACATGCTCGACAATCCTAAAATCAAAGCGATTTGGGCAGCCAAAGGCGGTTACGGAACGGTGCGTATCATCGACAGAATCGATTTCACCCAATTCAAGAAAAAACCAAAATGGATTGCTGGTTTTAGCGACATCACAGTCTTGCACAGCCACCTCAACAACATGAACATTGAAACCATTCACTCGTTTATGGCACTCAATGCTGGCACCGCACAACCACAAGTTCTCGAATCATTCCGCAAAGCTTTGTTCGGAGAAAAACTCGAATACCATATTCCCACGCATCCATTCAACAAAAAAGGAACTGCCAAAGGCGAATTGGTAGGCGGTAATTTATCTGTATTGTATAGTGTCATGGGCTCAAAATCTGAAATCGATTATAAAGACAAAATCCTTTTCATTGAAGACTTAGACGAATACCTATACCATATCGACAGAATGATGATGAACCTCAAACGCAACGGCTACTTCGACGGTTTGAAAGCCGTAATTGTTGGTGGCATGAGCAGCATGAACGACAATGAAATTCCGTGGGGAAAAGATGCGCTAGAAATCATTCAAGATGTTTTGAAAGACTACAAATTCCCAATCATTTATAATTTCCCAGCTGGCCATATCAAAGACAATCGCGCCTTAATATTAGGGAAAACGGTAAGCATAACTGTTAACGATAAAGAAGCTGTTGTAAAATTTGAATAGTTTTACTGAACACTATCAAACTGAACACTGCATACTAACTATGGCTGAACACAACGAATTAGGCAAACTCGGAGAAGAACTCGCGGTAGCATTTCTGCAAAAAAACAGTTACGAAATCCTCGAAACCAATTGGACATTCCAAAAAGCCGAAATTGATATCATCGCCAAAAAAGAAAATACGCTTGCTGTTATTGAAGTTAAAACAAGATCGAGCACCGATTTCGGGTTGCCACAAGATTTTGTGAAACCTAAAAAAATCCAGTTGCTGGTCAAAGCCGTAAATGAATATGTAACCAGCAACGACCTTGATATAAGTGTGCGTTTCGATATTATTGCCATTCACAAAGAAGATAATGCGTTCATTATAGAACACTTAGAAGATGCGTTTCTTCATTTTTAGTCTCAATAGTTTAACAACTGTTCTCGATTTGAGCCGATATTATATTTATATTTGAAAAAAAATGCAAAATTAAAATGCTATGAAAAAAATAATTACCGTTGTCATATTGCTGTTGAGTTTGAGTGGTTTCGCTCAAAAAGCAGTAGCTAAAAAAGTCAATGATTTATTGTCGCAAAACATCGCTTTCAAAAAGTATCAGGTTTTGACGGAGTCGGATGGAATTCAGAATAACGACACCAGAAAAGCCGTTACCAAAGCCACGTATGCTAAGATAAATCTTGCTGCCATTACTACTTTAATGTCTAATCAAGAAGCATACATTGAAGTAGGAATTCCGTATCTCGGAACCACTGTCACAACCCAATTGTATCGTGTGGATTTGTTTGCGGAAGGATTTCATATCGATACCGATAAAGCAAAATCAATCACTTATGAAAAAGGATTGTATTATCGCGGTATTGTCAAAGGCGACTCAAACTCGATAGTGTCTTTTAACTTTTTCAAAGGCGAATGCAACGCGGTTATTTCTAGCAAATCGTTGCACAATTTAGTAGTTGCCAAACTTGATAAATCCAACAACCAATCTGACTATATTGTGTATTCTGACGTTGATTTAAAAAGCAAAAACAATTTCGAATGTAAGGCAAAGTCAAGTCCAGAAACCACTGTGGAAGATTTCCGAAATGCTGCTGCGCCTTCAAGCGTGAAATGTGTTACGATGTATTTTGAAATCGACAATGATTTGTACCAAGCCAACAACAGCAATACAACCACCACAACCAATTGGATGACTTCTGTTTTCAACAACGTACAAACGCTTTACAACAACGATGGGATTACCATTTCATTAAAATCATTATACATCTGGACAACACAAGATCCTTATGATGGCATTGGCGATTCTTCTTCAGATTATTTGTATGAGTTCAACGATTTACGCCCTGTTTTTGATGGCGATTTAGGACAACTTTTAGGTATTGACGATGGTGGTTTAGGCGGTGTTGCCGTTGGTATTAATGGCATTTGCTCTCAAGACAATTTTAGTTATTCTGATGTCAATTTTAGCTATAGCACTGTACCAACTTTTTCTTGGACCATTATGGTAATTACCCATGAGTTTGGTCATTTATTAGGTTCACCACACACACATGGCTGTCATTGGAACGGCGACAACACGGCTATAGATGGTTGCGGTCAATCGCAAGGATACAACGAAGGCAATTGCGACGAAGGACCAATTCCAGATTCAAATGTTCAAGGAACGATTATGAGTTATTGTCATTTGGTGAATGGCGTTGGTATTAATTTAGCCAATGGCTTCGGCCCACAACCTGCAGCAAGAATTTTAAGCAGAGTGAATGCTGGAACTTGTTTGAGCACCGATTGCATCAACACTTGTATCAATACTGTGGCTAATATTACGGTGTCGGCCGTGACAAATTCATCAGCAACCATTACTTGGACAGACTTAGGTGGCGCTACAAATTGGCAGATTTCAGTTACTCCTTTTGAAAGCACAAATCCAACTTGGGTTGATGTATTCACAAACTCATACACCGCAATTGGATTGTCATCGGATAAATATTATGTTGTAAGAGTTCGACCTATTTGCGGTTCTGGCTTACAAGCGCCAAATGAGCAGACAATTCTTGTAACAGGAGCCAATTACTGTAGCGGTGTACAAATTACCGATACTGGCGGAATATCCGACGATTACACTGATTCTGAAACCTATATCAGAACCATCATTCCGAATTTACCGAATAAAAAAATCGCGTTGACTTTTACCGCTTTTGATTTAGAAGCTGACTATGACTATTTGTATGTGTATGACGGAAATTCAACCAGCACAACTGATTTGAGTAATGGTGGTTTTACAGGAGATGTTATTCCTGGCCCTTTTGTTTCAACAGCTTCGGATGGTTCTTTGACCATTAAATTTTATTCCGATGGTGGCGTTGTTGCTCCTGGTTATGTAGCCAATGTAGTTTGCGAAACATCATTAGGAAACACCGCTTTTGAACCGAATATCGATTTTATGTACTCGCCCAATCCAACCAACGGAAGTGTGACGATTACTTCTAAAACTATCCTTTCTGAAGTTCTGGTGTACAACCTTGAAGGCCGTTTGTTGTATCAAAAGAAAACCAATGCTTTTGACACTAAAGTCGACATGGCTGCTTTTGCCAATGGCACGTATTTCTTTAAATTGAAATTCAACAATAAAGAGGCGAATTTCAAAATATTAAAAATGAATTAATCATATTTTTGATAACATAAAAACCACTCCTAATCCGAGTGGTTTTTTTATATTCGTGAATAACTAAAAGTTACCAACATGCAAAAACTACTCTTTCTTCACGGAGCGCTCGGAAGTCAAGAACACTTTAGTGCTGTAAAAGCAAAACTGTCAAATGATTTTGAAATGTACAGTTTCAATTTCAAAGGCCATAGCGGTTCCGAAATGCCTGATGGTGATTTTTCTATTCAAAATTTTGCCGAGGAAGTCATTGCATTTCTAAATCAAAACAACATTCAAAAGACAAGCATCTTTGGCTACAGCATGGGCGGTTACGTTGGGTTGTATCTTGCTAAAAACTTTCCAGAAAGAATAGATAAATTATTCACTTTAGCCACCAAATGGCATTGGACTATAGAAAATGCCTCGCGTGAATCGAAAATGCTAAATCCCAAAATAATAAAAGAAAAAGTGCCTAAATACGCTGATTCCTTATTGCAATTTCACGGTGCGAATTGGGAAATGCTGCTGCAAAAAACTGCTGCAATGATGGTGCAATTGGGTGCGAATCCAACATTTGAAAACAATGATTTTACAGCTATTGAGAAACCTATTTTAGTAGGCGTTGGCGATAAAGATGTTATGGTAAGTCTTGAAGAAACGATTGCTGTTTATAGGCTATTACCAAATTCACAATTGCTAGTGATGCCCAACACAACGCATCCGATTGACCGAATTAAATTGCAGTTATTGACATGTCAAATACGCAGTTTCTTTTTGTAATTTAAAGTACATTAATCCCGTTTTAACCAGCCAGCAATACTCATTCTTCTACTATTGGTAACCAAAACTTCGTGCGGTAACTCGTTGCTTTTAAAAAATACTGTTTTGCCATTAGTAGGAGCAATATTTTGATTTTTTCCTGTAAGATGTACCATTAATTCTCCACCGTCTTCTGTTTTCCAATCAGCATTCAAATAACTAATCATCGAATACACGCGGCTCGAATTATCCTGAAACTGATCAAGGTGTTTCACATAAAAAGCACCCGATTCATAAATAGAATAGTGAAATTCATAACCTGTAATTCCAGCATAACAACTGCTGTTGAGATATGCTATAAAAGCTTCCATTTGCTCTAGAAATTCGGTTTCGTAAATGTTGTTATGACTTTTATCGAGCCAGTAAATCGCATCACTTCGAACAGCGGTATTGTGAACAAGCTTTTGATCATTACCTGTTCCGGCAGCAACCAATCTTTTTTCATGAAGTAATTGAAGTAAATTGTCTTGTAAGTGTTGCGCTAGAACATCGGTAATAAAGTGATCCGATATGCCTATTGTATTTTCAAGATAGGATGCGATTAACGTTTCAAAAGCAATTTCCATAAGTTAGGAATTGCCTGATTTTACTGACAATGAAGCAAGGTAGTGTAAATAAAAAAACTATCTTGAAGAAGTGTGTTTCTTTAAGATAGTTTTTTGAATAGGAATTGGTTACTAATTTAAACCCCGCAACTGCTATCGTGTTGGCAAACTAGAATTTAAATGCGGCACCCAACTGAATCACTTGATTCTTGGCGTCTGAATCTTTAACAATTTCTGAAAGTCCAAGTGCATATCGGGCGTTTAAGGAAAGTCCCATTGGGAAATTGAATCCCAAACCGCCTACAAAAGCTGTATCGAATGTTTTGATATCATCACCGCTATCGCCAGGGAAATTGTCGCTGATTTTAAAACCTGCTTGTGGTCCCGCTTCTAAACTGATGGTTTTCATGATATACACTTTAGCAAGTATAGGAATGTTGATGTAGCTAATAG
>ERZ724516.2526-NODE-2526-length-10286-cov-4.140553_pt1 | contig 10286 bp, 4 predicted proteins | sample MGYA00376049_ERZ724516 | MGnify/ENA primary metagenome ERZ724516 (study PRJEB28724, sample SAMN07190886) | activated sludge metagenome | isolation source: activated sludge of sewage treatment plant in Hong Hong | place: USA: Christiansburg, Virginia | collected... | reverse complement strand
CTCCAGCCGCGAGCCCCTCCCGAACCTGGTCGGGCGTGCCGGCTGCAGTTTGCATGATTACCGGCAGCGATTGCAGCCGCTCGTTGCTCTTGACGCGTTTGAGCAGGCCCATGCCATCGAGCACCGGCATCATCCGATCGAGAATGATCGCCGAGTATGGCCCCTTTTCGTTGAGTAGTGTCCATGCTTCTTCACCGTGCTCGGCCGTATCGATTTCGAAACCCTGGCCGTCAAAATACTCGCCGATGATTTCGAGATTGAAAGGCTCATCGTCAACAACTAGCAGGCGTTGCGGGCTCATCGTCGTATCCTCAGGAGGAAAGTTGCATATCTTGCGGCAGGGAAACAATCAGGGACGCCCCCCTACTGGGATTATTGCATGCACGAATAGTGCCGCGATGGGCGTGCACGATTTCCCTGCAGATGGCTAGTCCAAGGCCAGTGCCTCCGGCGCCAGTCTTTGTTTTGCTGCTCTGTACAAATTTGTCGAAGATGTGCTCAAGCTCGGCTTCGGGAATACCCATCCCTTGGTCGCGGACCTCGATTTGCAGGGCGGGAACCTCTTCCGGGTCGGTCGCACGGCGCCCCCGAGGCAGGCGAATATCAGCAAAAGCGATGCTGACAGTTGCACCCTCGGGAGAAAACTTGATGGCATTGGACAGCAGGTTGCGAATTACCTGCCCCATCCTTGTAGCGTCGAAGGCCAGGCGAGTTTTAGCTCCCCCTGGATGAATGGCGAGATGAATGCCTCTTGTTGCCGCCCAGCTTTCCGCCTCAGCAACCGCTTCCTGTACCGTTGTGGCCATATCCTGTTCTTTCAGATACAGGGTCATCATGCCGGCTTCGAGCTTGGACAAATCGAGCAGGCTGTTGAGCAACCCTAACAGCCGAGTGCCACTTTGGTGAACGCGGTGGAAGAAGTGCGCCAGTTTTTCCTGTTCCAGCATGCGCGCCTTGTCTTCGCCCAGCTTGGCGAAGCTGAGTACCGAATGCATCGGTGTCCTAAGCTCGTGTGACATGTTGGCGAGGAATTCCGATTTGGCATCGCTCGCCTTCTCGGCGGCTTCCTTGGCGGCATTGAGATCAGCCGTCCGTTCCACAACCAGTTCCTGCAGTTTGTCCCGGTGACGCACCAACTCGGCTTCGGCGGCCTTGCGTGCCGTAATATCGGTGTAGATCGTCACAAAGCCGCCATCCGGCAACGGAGTGCCGCGGACCTCGATGGTGCGGCCGTTGGGCCGCGTTCTCTCGAACAGGTGCGCCGTCGGATTGCGTGCTTTTTCGACGACGGACATCGCCAGTTCCTTGGGGTCGCCCGGCCCGTAATCACCCCGTCGCGCATTGAAAAGGGCAACCTCATAAAGAGAAGGTGGGCCGGAGGCGAACAACTCGTCTGGAAATTCAAGGACCTTTTTGAGTTCCTGGTTGGCTGCGATGAAATGCAATTCGTTGTCAATCAGCGAAACGCCGCCGGGAATATGCTCAATGATCGTCTCCATGCGCGCCCGATGCCGCTCCAAATCAGCGAGCGCCTTCTTTCGCTCCGTGATATCGGTCGCGATCCCGAGATAGCCGGTTTCCGTGCCATCGTCACCGTGAACGGCGGTAACCACCAGATTGACCGTCAGTCTTGAGCCATCCTTGCGCACGTAAGACCACTCGCGACTCTCCGCACCAAAAGCCTTCGGCTGTGCGACGAACACTTCGAACCCCTCGACTGGGTAGCCGAGTTCAGCGGTCAGGATGCGACCGCGTTCCTCGACCTCCTTCGCAACATGCAGTATTGCCGGCGAATTGAGGCCTACCATCTCCTCCGCATGGTAGCCCAGCATCTTTTCGGCGCCGCGGTTGAACAGCCGGATCATGCCGTTGACGTCAGTGGCGATGATGGAGACCTCAGTCGCTGCATCCAGTATGGCCTTGCGCTGGCGATCGGCGGTTACTCTCTCTCGTTCAGCCTGGCGGAGTTCGGTAACGTCGGTCAAGGTGCCGATCAGGATTGGATGCCCGTCGGGGTCCGTCGCCGGGGCCTTTCTGGAAATGACAGTGCGCAGCCCTCTCCGCAGCGGTAGCGCATGCTCTTCAATCTGTTCACCAGCTCCCGCAAAGACCCGGTCGTCCATGCCGCGGATGCGGTTGGTCAATTCCGCCGGCATTGGCGTTTTTCCAAGTTCAATCTTGCCGATGATGTCCTCTTCTCGCCGGTCGATGAGGGTGCAGAATGCCGCATTGACGGCGATGTACTCACGCTTCTCGTTTTTGACGAAGACCGGGTGAGGAATGAACTTGAGTACGGTTGCCAGAAAATTCCGGAAGTGCTCGAGTTTCTGTTCGTAACTGCGCTGCTCGGTGATGTCTGTGATCGAGCCAACCAGACGGATCGGGCGCCCATCCTCGTTCCAGACCCCTTGTCCGTGGGAACGATACCAGGACCAGCTGCCTGCGCCGTTGAGAAACCGGTACTCCACGCTGTAGGGCTGTCTATCCTGAAGGTGTTTCTTGACTGCTGCATCAAGCCTGGTGCGATCATCGGGGTGAATCCGCGCCAGGAAGAAATCCACGTTGGCGGTATCGGTTTCCGGAGGAAAGCCGAGAATGGCTTTCAGGCGGTCGGAATGCCAAACACCTCCGGTCTCAAGGTTTCTGTCCCAGATTCCGTCGTTGGTGCCTTCGGAGGCTAACTTGAATCGCTCTTCGGAGAGCCGCAGCTCCACTGTCATGGCGTACGCAAAGCGTTCGGCGCGCTCGCGGAAGGAGGTCTGCATTCGACTGACCACGCCTAGCAGCAGGCTTACCAGAAGTCCCGCAACCAGCACGGAAAGTGTGCCCTGTCTGCGCTCTGTATTGCCGAGCGGCGAAAAACGCAGGTGCCAGTTGCGCTGCCCGAATTCCATCTCGCGCGTATCCAGCACTTCACTGTTCGCTGCCGTGCCCGAATCGTAAAGCAGGCTAAGGCTCTGCTCGCTACGCTCCGAGTTGAAGGAGTCTTCATCGAAGATACGCAACCCCAATGCACCACTGTTGGCGTAGTTGAAGGACTGCATGAAATCACCCATGCGGTAGGCAGCATAGACAACGCCGACGAAGGCCTTTCGGCGTTCCTCAACCGTCGCGGTTGGTGCGTCGGTGCGATAGACAGGCAGCACCATCAAGAGCCCGGCCTGACGAATGGCTTGCGAGTTCTCCTGAACCAGCTCGATGCGGCGACTCAGGGCAACATCATCGTGATCGCGGGCAAGGTCGATCGCCTCGGCACGCCGTGCTTCGGCGTAGATGTTGTAGCCAATGGTCGCCTGGTTCTGTGCAGTGTCCGGAGCCAAATAGGTAATGGGCAGGGCGATGCGCTGAGTGCTGTGCAGCGGCGCAACTTTGAACGACCTGCTTTTTGCCAGCCGGGATTGCTCGGCGACAAAGGCAGGCAGATCGTCTGACGCAATCATCGGGGCAAAGCCATAGGCCTGGATGCCGGGAACGTTGCGCTCGATCTGCAATTGATTGGTAAAGGTCTTCCATTCGTGAGGATCGACCGAATTGCTGGCGACAAAAAATGCACGAACCCCTCGCAGGAACTGCGCATGGGTTCGCAGCCGGTCACGAATCTCGGTGGTGACAAGCGCTGCGTCGTGCGAAACGCCGGTACGCCACTCGAGATCTTCCTGGCGGTCCAGGTAGAAATAGACGCCAAAGGACATGCTCGCGCTGAGCAGAAAAACGATGATCGGGAAAGCCCACGGCGAAATCCGGGTGCGTCGAGCGCTGACAGGTGGCGCCGAGTGTGCTGGGAGCAGAGGCATGGGGGTGACCATGGTCGTGGGATTCCGCTAGCGAGTGCGTGTCAGCTGCCCAGTATAGCGATTTTCATGCTTTCTTTTCCCCATCGCTTGCTTCTTCCTGCTGCTGCAACAGCCACATTCGCGCATAGGTGCCACCTGCTGCCAGCAATTCCGCGTGAGTACCCCGTTCGATGATGCGCCCACCCTCCATCACCAGCACCTCATCCGCATTCATGATCGTCGATAGGCGATGCGCAACCATCAAGGTTGTGCGACCCCTCGCCGCATTCTCCAGGCTGCTCTGAATGGCTTTCTCGGTTTCCGAATCCAGCGCCGAGGTGGCTTCGTCAAAGATCAGGATGGGCGGGTTCTTCAGCAATGCTCGAGCAATGGCCACGCGCTGCTTCTCCCCGCCGGAGAGTTTCAGGCCGCGCTCCCCGACGCGTGACTCGTAACCCAGTGGAAGAGTAGCAATGAAGTCATGCAGTTGTGCCGCCTGTGCCGCAGCTTCTACTTCGGCCTCGCTGGCGTCGGGGCGTCCGTAGCGGATGTTGTAGCAAATGGTGTCGTTAAAGAGCACGGTGTCCTGCGGTACGATACCGATGGCGCCGCGCAGGCTTGCTTGCTTGAGTTGTCGTATCTCGTGCCCACCAATAAAAATCTGCCCGGTGTTGGTGTCGTAGAAGCGGTAGAGCAGACGGGCCAGCGTCGATTTCCCGGCACCGGAATGGCCGACGACGGCCAGTGTTTTCCCTGGGGCAATGGTGAAGCTGACATTTTCCAGAATGGGCCGATCCTCGTCGTAGGAAAACCCCACCGCCTTGAAGTGAACCTCCAGCGGACCGGGCGGTAGTGTGCTTGCATCAGGAGCGTCGGCCACCTCCCGGTTGACGGTGAGCAGGTCGAACATGCGTTCGATATCTGCCAGTGCCTGACGAATCTCGCGGTAGACCACCCCCAGGAAATTCAGCGGCACATAGAGCTGGATCAGGAAGGCGTTAACCAGAACCAGGTCGCCAATCGACATGGTGCCGGCGACAACGCCGCTTGCGGCGCGCCACATCATGGCGGTGACGCCGCAGGCGATGATGGCCTGCTGTCCGAGGTTGAGCCACGAAAGAGAGATCTGGCTGGTAGTCGCAGCGTCCTCCCATTTATGCATCTGTTCGTCGTAGCGTCGGGCTTCGTACTCCTCGTTGTTGAAATATTTCACTGTTTCGTAGTTCAGCAGACTGTCTACTGCCCGCGTATTGGCGGCCGAATCGGTATCGTTCATGGTGCGACGGATGCCGATCCGCCAGTTGCTGAGCAGAACAGTGAAAACAATGTAGGCCGTGAGTGAAACCGCAGTGATCAGCGCGAACACGGCGTCGTATTGAACAATGAGAATGCCCAGCACCAGACCGACTTCCACCAGTGTTGGCAGGATCGAATACAGCGTGTAACTGATCAATGCCGAGATGGAACGGGTTCCCCGTTCGATGTCGCGCGAAACACCGCCAGTTTGTCGCTCCAGATGGAAGCGCAAGGACAGGGCATGCAGGTGCCGGAAAACCTCAAGCGCGATGCGTCGCACCGCCTGCTGGGTGACACGGGCGAAGAAAATCTCCCGCAGTTCAGTAAACAAGGACGTGGAAAAACGCAGGGCGCCGTAGAGCAGCAACAGGCCGACGGGCAGGACCAGCAACTGCTGGCTCGGCGACATGCCGTCGATCATTTCCTTGAATACTAGCGGAACGCCTACGTTGGCAAGCTTGGCACCAACCAGGCACGAGATCGCCAGCAGCATGCGGCCACGGTACTGCCATAAATAGGGGAACAGCAGTTGCAGGGTTCGCCACGTGTGCGTTTGGGCGAGAGCGCCGGGCGCGGCAGGTGGCTTGGGTGAGAGGTTGCGGCGCATGGGCAAATTGTCGTTATGTTTTTGTAGGTCCCCAGTATGCCCTCCCGGGGCGCAGCTAAAAAGAACTGTCACGCAAATGAAAAAAGTACTTGCGTTTCCGCTTTCTCGCACATATGATTAAAACGAACGTTTGAACCATGTCGGCGCGGCATGGTTTTGATTTCCGGTTCCTTGAAGCGAAGCAGCAAGATAGCGACCAAGCCAACAGACTGACGCGAACCCGCCATGAACGAAACCAAAGCCCTGCCCGATACCCGCGAACGCATTCTCGATGCGGCGGAGCGTCTTTTCATGGAAAGCGGCTACGAAGGCACGTCGATGCGCATGATTACCGGTGAGGCAGAGGTCAATCTCGCAGCGGTGAATTATCACTTCGGTTCCAAGGAGGCTTTGTTGCGCGAGGTGTTTCGCCGCCGTCTGGCCTGGCTGAACCGCGAGCGACTGAGCGCGCTGGATGAGCTTGAGGCCAGGGCCGCTGGTGAAGCACTCAAACCCTCGGCGATTCTCGAGGCCTTCTTTGGCACCCTGTTGCGTATGGGCGCAGACGAGTCGCTCGGTGGCATGACTTTCCTGCGTCTGCTAGGGCGCACTTTGACCGAGCCGGCCGATTTCATCCGTACCTTTTTCTCTGGCGAATACGCCGAGGTGATCGAGCGTTACAAGCGGGCACTCTTCCTTTCTCTGCCCGAAGTGCCACACGAGGAAATTATCTGGCGCTTCCACCTGATGCTGGGTGCCATGTCCTACGCCATTGCCGGAACCGATGCCCTGCGCATGGTGACCGGTTGTGAGCTCGACCTTGACAATGATGGCCCGGAAGCCGCCAAGCAACTGGCAGCCCGGGTAATGCCGTTCCTGCTGGGGGGCTTGCGTGCGCCGCTGCCTCAGCTTCTGGTTTCACAAGAGCAGCAAAACAAGTCAGAGCCGACTTCAAGTAAAGCGGCCTAAGTCCATAAAGGAGAACAGATTATGATCGACGTGATCATCCCTCTGCTGACCGTGGTAGCGGTCGCAGTTGCCGTGCTGATCGGTGTCCGGCCTGTAAGGCGTGCACTGATCAGCCGGCCTATTTTCGGAACCTACAAGAAGATCCTGCCGCAGATGTCCGACACCGAGCGCGATGCACTCGAGGCCGGCACGGTGTGGTGGGATGGCGAACTGTTCCGCGGCAATCCCGACTGGAACAAGATGCTGGCTTATCCGGTACCGAAGCTGAAGCCGGAAGAGCAGTCCTTCCTCGATAACGAAGTGGAGGAAGCCTGCCGGCTGGTTGACGACTGGCAGGTCTCGCACGAATTGCAGGACATGACGCCGGAAGCCTGGAAGTACATCAAGGACAAGGGCTTCCTCGGCATGATCATCCCGAAGAAGTACGGCGGCCTTGAGTTCTCGGCCTACGCTCACTCGCAGGTGGTGACCAAGCTGTCGACGCGCTCCTCGGCGCTGTCGGTGTCGGTCATGGTGCCGAACTCCCTTGGCCCGGCCGAACTGCTGCTGCACTACGGTACTGAAGAGCAGAAGAACCACTACCTGCCGCGCTTGGCCAAGGGCCAGGAAATTCCGGCCTTCGCGCTGACCAGTCCATGGGCCGGTTCGGATGCCGCCTCGATTCCTGATGTCGGCATCGTTTGCAAGGGTATGTGGCAGGGCAAGGAAGTGCTCGGCATGCGCGTCACCTGGGACAAGCGTTACATCACGCTCGGCCCGGTGTGTACGATTCTCGGTCTGGCCTTCCACCTCTATGACCCGGATGGCCTGCTTGGCGACAAGAAGCACATCGGCATCACCTGCGCACTCGTGCCGTGGGATACCCCGGGCTGCGAAACGCGTCGCCGCCTGTTCCCGCTGAACGCCATGTTCATGAACGGTCCGACGCGCGGCAAGGATGTCTTCATGCCGCTCGACTACATCATCGGTGGCCAGAAGATGGCCGGCCAGGGCTGGCGCATGCTGATGGAGTGTCTGGCAGCGGGCCGCTCGATTTCGCTGCCGTCGTCGAACACCGGCATGGCGCAGATGACGGCGCGCGCCGTCGGCGGCTACGCCCGCGTGCGCAGCCAGTTCAAGATGGCCATCGGCCGCTTCGAAGGCGTAGAGGAAGCGCTGACCCGCATCGGCGCCTATACCTACATGATGGATGCCGTACGCAAGATGACAGCCGGTGCGGTCGATCTCGGCGAGAAGCCGTCAGTGGTTTCCGCAATCGCCAAATACCACGTCACCGAGCGTGCCCGCCAGGTCGTCAATGACGGCATGGACATTGTCGGCGGCAAGGGCATCTGTCTTGGCCCGTCGAACTTCATTGGCCGCGCCTATCAGCAGATTCCGATCGGCATTACGGTCGAAGGTGCAAATATTCTGACCCGCAGCCTGATCCTCTTCGGTCAGGGGGCCATCCGCTGCCATCCGTTCGTGCTCAAGGAAATGCAGGCCGCGCATAATCCGGATGCCGCCAAGGGACTTGTCGATTTCGACAAGGCGCTGTTCGGCCACATCGGCTTCACCATTACCCACGCCTTCGGTGCACTGTTCAAGGGGCTGACCGGGTCGCACTTCGTCTCCGTTCCGGATAACGTGGCGCCGGAAACCCGCCGCTACTACCAGCAACTGACCCGCTTCTCGTCGGCTTTCGCTTTCCTCTCCGATATCTCGATGCTGGTCATGGGTGGCGAGTTGAAGCGTCGCGAAAAACTGTCGGCCCGCCTCGGCGATATCCTGTCGATGATGTATCTGTGCTCGGCGACGCTCAAGCGTTACGAGTCGGAAGGTCGCCAGAAGGAAGATGCGCCGATGATGCACTGGGCGATCTGGGATGCGATGTACAAGGCGCAGCAAGCGTTTGATGGCGTCATCGACAACTTCCCGAACAAGTTCATCGGCAGCATGCTCTACCGCATCATCTTTCCGCTTGGCCGTCCGTACGACGTCCCTTCGGACAAGATCGGCCATCAGGTTGCCAAGTTGTTGATCTCGCCATCGGCTGCACGTGACCGACTCACCGCCGAAACCTATGTGCCGAAAGTCGAGACCGAAGCGGTCGGTGCCGTCGAGTTGGCACTGAAGGCAACCATCGAGGCCGAGCCGATCGAAGCCAAAATCCGCGCCGCCGAGAAGGAAGGGAAACTCGACAACAACCCGGATGCCAACGTCCGTGATCTGGCGCAGGCCGCCTTCGCTGCTGGCATTGTTACTGCTGCCGAGTATGCCGTGTTGAAGCGGCGCAACGAGTTGCGCGACATCGTCATCCGTGTAGACGACTTCCCGATGGATTTCGGTTTGGCCGCCCTTCAGCCTGCGCCGCACAAGGCCGCTGCGTAACACGCCGCACCTAACTTGAGGCGATGCCCTTGATCGGGCATCGCCTCAAGCGTTTTAAACAAAACAAAATTGACCAAAGGAGAACACACGGTGGCTTTCAAACCTGTGTATGTAGTGGATGGAGCGCGGACGCCTTTTCTCAAGGCCCGCAATGCTCCTGGTCCGTTTGCGGCGAGCGACCTGGCGGTACAAGCCGGGCGCTCGCTGCTGACGCGGCAACCTTTTGCGCCGAGTGATCTGGATGAAGTGATCCTCGGCTGTGCCGCACCGTCGCCAGATGAAACCAACATCGGCCGCATGGTCGCGCTGCGTCTGGGCTGCGGCCTGGATGTGCCGGGCTGGACGGTGATGCGCAACTGCGCCAGCGGCATGCAGGCGCTGGATTCGGCCATGGCCAACATCCAGTCCGGCCGCTCACAGTTGGTGCTGGCCGGTGGTGTCGATGCGCTCTCACGCGCACCGCTGCTGTATTCGGACACCATGGTGCTGTGGTTCTCGCAGATGATGGCGGCCCGGACCGCCGGCGCGAAGATGGCGCAGTTCCTCAAGCTGCGTCCAAGCGTGCTGTTGTCGCCGGTCATCGGCCTGATGAAGGGCCTGACCGACCCGGTCAATGGCATGCTGATGGGCCAGACCGCAGAAAATCTGGCCTGGAAATTCGGCATCAACCGTCAGCAGATGGACGAGTTTTCAGTGCGCAGCCATCAGCGTTCGGTGGCAGGGCGCGAGGCTGGCCATTTCGGCGAAATCGTGCCGCTGATCGACGACAAGGGCAATGTCTACACCGAGGATGACGGCGTTCGCGCCGATGCCAGCTTGGCCGGTTTGGCCAAGCTGAAGCCCTTCTTCGACAAGAAGTACGGCAACATCACTGCCGCCAACAGTTCGCAGATTACCGACGGTGCTGCCTGGTTGATCCTGGCTTCCGAAGAAGCAGTGAAGCAATGGAAGCTCAAGCCGATCGGCAAGATCACGGACAGCCAGTGGTCCGGTCTCGATCCGGCGCAGATGGGCCTCGGCCCGGTGCATGCCGCGACGCCGATCCTGCAGCGCCATGGCCTCGGGCTCAACGACCTCGATGCCTGGGAAATCAACGAAGCCTTCGCCGCGCAGGTCATGGGCTGTGTCGAAGCCTGGAAATCCGACGACTACTGCCGCGAGCAGTTGGGCCTGCCAGGCGCGCTGGGGGCCCTGGATGAAAACAAGCTGAACGTCGACGGCGGTGCCGTCGCCATCGGCCACCCGGTTGGTGCTTCCGGCGCCCGCATCGTGCTTCATCTGCTGCATGTGCT
>ERZ724516.2525-NODE-2525-length-10287-cov-3.529808_pt1 | contig 10287 bp, 7 predicted proteins | sample MGYA00376049_ERZ724516 | MGnify/ENA primary metagenome ERZ724516 (study PRJEB28724, sample SAMN07190886) | activated sludge metagenome | isolation source: activated sludge of sewage treatment plant in Hong Hong | place: USA: Christiansburg, Virginia | collected... | reverse complement strand
GTGTCGTCGACCAGGCCGACCTCCTCCATGCGGTCGAGCACCGCGGCGGCGACGTCGTCGGGGCAGTCCTTGCGGCGCAGCACCTGCTCGAGCTGGGCGCGACTGCGTGGTGCCGCGGTCAGCTGGCGCAGCACGATCTGGCGGGCACAGTCGAGCGGGTCGGGCTCACTGCCCCGCGTGCGGGGGTGGCTCTCAGGATCCGCGGGAGGGGGTGCACCCGCGCGTCGCGCCGCCGGTGCCGTCGGGTCGGGAACCGACGACGACCCCGCCGCCCACGGGGGCGGCGGGGTCGTCGAGTCGGCGAACGGCATCCGAGCGTCAGGAATCGAGCCGAGGATCAGAAGTCGACCGGGATGTCAGGGACCGCGGCCAGTGCCTCACCCCGAGGCACACCGATGCCGAGCTTCTCCTTGATCTTCTTCTCGAGCTCGTCGGTGAGGTCCGGGTTGTCCTTGAGGAAGTTGCGGGCGTTCTCCTTGCCCTGCCCGAGCTGGTCGCCCTCGTAGGTGTACCAAGCACCGGCCTTGCGGACGAAGCCGTGCTCGACGCCCATGTCGATCAGGCCTCCCTCACGGGAGATGCCCTGGCCGTAGAGAATGTCGAACTCGGCCTGCTTGAACGGCGGGGACACCTTGTTCTTGACCACCTTGACGCGGGTGCGGTTGCCGACCGCGTCGGTGCCGTCCTTGAGGGTCTCGATACGTCGGACGTCGAGACGGACCGAGGCGTAGAACTTCAGCGCCTTGCCACCCGTGGTGGTCTCGGGTGAACCGAACATCACCCCGATCTTCTCGCGGAGCTGGTTGATGAAGATGGCCGTCGTGCCCGTGGAGTTGAGGGCGCCGGTGATCTTGCGCAGCGCCTGGCTCATCAGGCGGGCCTGGAGACCGACGTGGCTGTCACCCATCTCGCCCTCGATCTCGGCGCGCGGCACGAGGGCAGCGACCGAGTCGATGACGATGATGTCGATCGAACCCGAGCGGATCAGCATGTCCGCGATCTCGAGCGCCTGCTCACCGGTGTCCGGCTGGCTGACCAGCAGGTTGTCGATGTCGACGCCCAGCTTCGCGGCATACTCCGGGTCGAGCGCGTGCTCGGCGTCGATGAAGGCGGCGATGCCGCCGGCCTTCTGCGCATTGGCCACTGCGTGCAGCGCGACGGTCGTCTTGCCCGACGACTCCGGGCCATAGATCTCCACGACCCGACCGCGAGGCAGGCCACCGATGCCCAAGGCGACGTCGAGGGCGATCGCGCCGGTCGGGATGACCTCGATCGGGGGGCGCACGTCGTCGCCCAGGCGCATGACAGCACCCTTGCCGTGCTGCTTCTCGATCTGGGCCAGAGCCGCGCTGAGCGACTTGTCCTTGTCGCCGCCCTGGGCCTTGACGACGCTGAGTCCTGCTGCCATGTCCTGCTCCTTCGGAGTCGAATCGGGTCGCGTCCACCGGCGACCATCCCGCGCTGTCGGTCTCGTCGCGAGGTCTGGTCAGACGCTAGGAGCCGCCACCGACAGTCAGCCCGCAGTTGCCGTCGGTCTGTGGACGACACACCCTCGGTGTCGGCACCTGTGGACAAGGTACCCGAACGAATGTTCGACACAAGGATTGGCGTTGCGACACGCCGACGCGCCGGTCAGGCGCGGACTCAGCCGGGACGAACCCCACCAACGACACGGTCCAGGCCCCACCCTGGGTGGTGGCGGTGGCGGTGGCGACTGCCGGTCGTCCGGTCAGGTGAGGAGGAGTCGCTCGATCCGGCGCCCGGCACCCCACATGCCCACCCCACCGAGGACGAGCAGGTAGGCCAACGAGCCCACCAGCCCCGACCCCACGTCCCCGAGCATGAGCCCACGCTCGAGCACGACCCCGTGGTAGAGCGGCGTCGCACGGACCACCCACTGCAGCGCCTCGGGATAGGACGACAACGGGAAGAAGGTCGCCGAGAACAGGAACATCGGCTGCACGATGAGGAAGATGATCTCGAACTGCTGCCAGGTCGTCATGTAGGTGGTTGCCCACATGCCCACCCCTGCGAAAGCCGCGCCGATGACGAGCGCCGCAGGCAGCGCCAACACCGCCCACCACGAGTGCACGAACCCCATGAAGAGCGCGACGATCAGGAAGCCGGCGGAGTAGATCCCGCCCCGGATCAGCGCCCAGGTCACCTCCCCCACCGCGATGTCCTTCGGCGCGGCAGGAGTGGCCAGCATCGTGTCGTAGAGCTTGGCGAAGCGCAGTTTGTGGAAGACGTTGAAGGTGACGTCCATGATCGCGCCGTTCATCGCAGCGGAGGCGAGCATCGCGGGCGCGACGAAATCGGCATAGCCCACCACCGCACCGGAATCCGTCGTGACGGTCTTGACCAGCGCACCGAGCCCGACCCCGATGGAGAACAGGTAGAAGACCGGCTCGAAGAAGCCCGAGAGGAACACCGGCCATCCCCGCCGGAACGAGGTGACATTGCGCAGGATGACGAAGCGGGCGAGGCCGAGCGCGAGCACGTCAGGCCTCCAACCGCGCACGGAAGGCCCGGTGGGCGCCCCACCCACCCACGACAACGTATGCCGTGAGCACGGCGAGGTGGATCGCCCACCCGGCGCCGTGGCCGGGGTCGAGCGGGTCGCCCAGGAACGCGGGACGGGCCAGCTCGGTGCCGTGCCACAGCGGGGTCACCCACGCCACGGGCTGCAACCAGATCGGCAACTGCGAGACCGGGAAAAAGGTGCCCGAGAAGAGCATGAGTGGGGTGATGACGAGGCGGAAGATGGTCGTGAAGCCCTCTTCGTTGTCCGTGCGGGCCGCGAACCAGAAGAGGGGCGCGACGAAGGCCATCGCGGTGAGGACGGCAATCGGGACGCCGAGCAGAGCCCACCACGACCGCACTCCACCGAAGAGCGCCGCGATCGCGATGAAGACCCCTGAACCCCAGGCGATCCCGAACGAGACGACCACCCAGTGGGCGCGCAACACGTCGGCGACCCGCGTGGGAGCGGCGAGCATCGCGGCATACATCTGGTTCCACTTGATGAGCGTCATGACCGGCCAGGTCGACTCCCCCACCGCCCACTGCATGGCCGAGGCCATGACAATGCCGGGCACGACGTACTGCAGGTAGGGCACTCCGGCGACACCACCGGAGGACCGATCGACGAGACGACCGATTCCGATGCCCATGGCCGCGAGGAAGAGCACCGGCGTGAGGAATCGGCTCACGACCAGACCCCTCCAGGTCCGCCGCAGCAGGGTCAGGTGGAAGCCGACCAGTCCCCACGTGCGCTCGACGGCCGACAGGGGCCTCCGCTCGCCGTGGACCAGCCGGGAGCGTGGGGACTCAGGGAGGGCACTCATCAGTCGACCAGGGTCCGGCCGGTGAGATGGAGGAAGACGTCCTCCAGCGTCGAGCGCCGGACGAGGGTCGAGAGGGGCTCGGTGCCGGACCGCGCCACGGCGCCGGCTGCCGCGTCGCCGTCGTCGGCGTAGATGAGGACGCGGTCGGGCAGGATCTCCAGGCGGTCGCCGATCCCCTCGAGCGAGCCCGCATGGACGCCGTGGTCATCGACGTCGTAGCGCACCTCGACGACCTCGCGGGTCGAGTGCTCCTGGATCAGCGCGCGTGGACTCCCCTCGGCAACGATCCGGCCGTGGTCCATGACGACGAGCCGGTCGCAGAGTTGCTCCGCCTCATCCATGTAGTGCGTGGTGAGAATGAGCGTGACGCCCTGGCGCTTGAGCCGGAACAGCCTGTCCCACAACACATGCCGGGCCTGCGGGTCGAGGCCGGTCGTCGGCTCGTCGAGCAACAGGAGCTCGGGGTTGTTGATCAATGAGCGCGCGATGACCAGTCGTCGCTTCATGCCTCCCGACAGCGGCTCGACCTTGTCCTTGCGGCGCTCGGTCAGTTGGGCGAAGTCGAGCAACTCATCCGCCCGCGCCCGCACCTCGGCGCGGGTCAACCCGAAGAAGCGGCCATAGACCCAGAGGTTCTCCTCCACCGAGAGTTCCTCGTCGAGGCGGTCCTGCTGGGGGCAATTGCCCAGGCGCGCGCGGATTGCGGGGCCGTGGGTCGCCGGGTCCTGACCGAAGATCCGCAACTCCCCGGAGGTCACCGGGGACACCGCGGCCACCATCCGCATCGTCGAGGACTTGCCGGCGCCGTTGGGGCCGAGGAACCCGAAGGACTCCCCACGCCGCACCTCGACGTCGATCCCGTCGACCGCGGTGAAGTCGCCGAAGGTCTTGGTCAGCCCCTTGGCACTCAGGAGTACGTCGTCAGTCACGACGAAGGACGCTACCGAACGCCACCGACATCCTCATCCGAGTTAGAACCCGGCCTCCGTGCGCAGGGTGCGGGCGAGGTCGGCGGCGGGCATCGGCCGCAGCCGGGCATGCCCCTCGCCGGCCCACAGGTGGACGAGGTCGGCCTCCCCGGTCGCCTTCCCGTGCGCACGCAGGGGGGCCGTGAGGTGGTGCACATGGGGGTATGCCGCGGGCGCGCCCTCTCCGATCACGTCGGTCCACGTGGTCCGCAGGGCGCGGGCGCTGCGCCCGGTGAAGGCGCGCGTGACCGTGGTGCCCTCGCGATGGGTCAGGGCGTGCAGGTGCACGGGGGCGAGCACGGCCTCGGGGCACCCGAGGAAGGCGGTGCCGAAGGCGACCGCACTTGCGCCACCCTCGAGCAGCGCGCGCGCCTCCTGACCGGTCATGACGCCACCGGCCGCCAGGACAGGCAACTCGGTGCGCGCCCGCACGGCGGCGAGCAGAGCCGCGGTCGGCAGGTGCTCCTCGCCGTTGTCGACCGGACCACCGCGGTGGCCACCGGCCTCCCATCCTTGCGCGACGACACCGTCGACACCGAGCACCTGCGCCCACTCGGTCTCCGCGGGGTCGTTGATGGTCACCCACACCTGGCTGCCGACGTCCTGCAGGCGCTCGACATCGTGCCCGCTCGGCCATCCGAACGTGAAGGACACGACGGGCACCGGGTTGCCGACCAGCAGGTCGACCTTGGTCTCATACCCGTCGTCGTCCCAACTGGGCCGGCCCAACTCCACGCCCGCGTCGGCCGCCCACGGAGCCAGGCGCGCGGCATACCCCATCGCCTCGGTGTGGGCGAGCGGCGAGTCCGGGGAGGGCACGAAGACATTGACCCCGAAGGGTGCGGCCGTGAGGGCGCGGATTGCAGTGATCCGCGACTCGAGGTCGGTGGCCGAGAGGTATCCGGCCGGGAGGAAGCCGAAGAGGCCCGCCTCGCTGACGGCTGCCACGAGTTCGGGACTTCCCGGTCCACCGGCCATCGGGGCGAGGACCAGCGGCCCGTGCGGCCAGGTCATGACCGCACCTGGTCGTCACGGCCGAAGCGGCGCGCCTCGGGGACGTCCATGTCGTCGCAGAGCGCGAACCACACCGTGCGCGGTGACTCGGTGACGAGAGCCTCGAGGACCGTGCGCCCGCCCAAGGCGAAAAGATGATGACTGCGCGCGAGGTGACCGGCATAGGACGCGCCGAACTCGTCCTCCATGAGTTCCCAGAACTTGCTCTCCCGCACTCGCACACCCTATGTCGGGACAACCGATCCAACCGAAAACTCACAATTGTGCAGTTTCGGTCGGAGACGTGGCTGTCGGTGGGAGATGAGAGGCTTCGCAGGACATGCCAGAGCAGCCCGCCGTCGACGTCCTCGACGCCTTCTCGCCCGCGACCAGGGAGTGGTTCCGCGGGAGTTTCAGCGCGCCGACGGCGGCCCAGCGCGGCGCCTGGGAGGCGATCAGCCGCGGCGATCACACCCTCGTCGTCGCTCCGACCGGGTCGGGCAAGACCTTGTCGGCCTTCCTCTGGGCAATCGACCGGCTCGCGTCCACACCGCGCCCGGCGGAGCGCAAGCAACGCTGCCGTGTCCTCTACATCTCACCGATGAAGGCGCTGGCCGCGGACGTCGAGCGCAACCTGCGCTCACCGCTCGTCGGGATCGGCCACGCGGCCGCCCGCCTCGACCTGGAGCGCCCCGACATCTCGGTCGCCGTGCGCACCGGCGACACCCCGGCCGATGAGCGCCGGGCCTTCGCACGCACGCCGAGCGACATCCTCATCACGACGCCGGAGTCGCTCTTCCTGCTGCTCACGAGCGCGGCCCGCGAGTCCCTTGTCGGTGTCGAGTCGGTCATCATCGACGAGGTCCACGCGCTCGCCGGCTCCAAGCGCGGCGCGCACCTGGCCCTGTCGCTGGAGCGCCTCGACGCGCTCCTGGAGCGTCCCGCCCAGCGGATCGGCCTCTCGGCCACGGTGAGACCGGTCGACGAGGTGGCGCGCTACCTGGCCGGGGGACGCCCGGTGACGACCGTCCAACCCCCTTCGACCAAGGCCTGGGATCTCGACGTGGTCGTGCCCGTGCCCGATCTCAGCGATCTCGGCGCGACGACCGGGGACCTCTCCGGCCCCGCGGCCGGCGCCGAGAGTCGCGCGAGCATCTGGCCCCATGTCGAGGAGCGCATCGTCGACCTCGTCAGCGCGCACCGCTCGACGATCGTCTTCGCCAACAGCCGCCGCTTGGCCGAGCGCCTGACGACCCGGCTCAACGAGATCTGGGTCGAGCGGGGTCACGACGATCCATTGGCGCGGGCCCACCACGGGTCGGTGAGTCGGGAGCAGCGCGTCGAGATCGAGGAGGCGCTCAAGTCCGGGGCGCTGCCGGCGGTGGTGGCGACGAGCAGTCTGGAGCTGGGCATCGACATGGGGGCCGTCGACCTCGTCGTGCAGGTCGAGTCACCGCCCTCGGTGGCGAGCGGGCTGCAGCGAGTGGGGCGAGCCGGTCACCAGGTCGGCGCCGTGAGTCACGGAGTGCTCTTCCCGAAGTTCCGCGGTGACCTCGTCCAGACCGCCGTTGTCACCGAGCGGATGCGCGCCGGCGCCATCGAGGCGCTCCACCTGCCGGCCAACCCGCTCGACGTCCTCGCCCAACAGGTCGTGGCGATGTGCGCACTCGACGACTGGACGGTTGGTGACATCCACGACCTCGTTCGCCGCGCAGCGCCCTATGCGACCCTCACCCGCCCGCTGCTCGAGTCGGTGCTCGACATGCTCTCTGGCAAGTACCCGAGCGACGAGTTCGCCGAGTTGCGCCCGCGCGTCACGTGGGATCGCTTGTCCGACACCGTCATCGGTCGTCGCGGAGCCCAGCGACTCGCCGTCACCTCGGGCGGCACGATCCCCGATCGCGGGTTGTATGCCGTGTTCCTCGCCACCGGCGACGGTCCCGGCCGGCGGGTCGGAGAACTCGACGAGGAGATGGTCTACGAGTCTCGGGTCGGCGACCTCTTCACGCTCGGCACGAGCACGTGGCGGATCGAGGACATCACCCACGACCGGGTCCTCGTCACCCCTGCGCCCGGCCTGCCCGGCCGACTTCCCTTCTGGAAGGGCGACACGCTGGGTCGGCCGGCGGAACTGGGCCGCGCCGTCGGGGGGTTCGTGCGCGAGGTGGTGGCGGCCCCGCGGCATACGGCCATGGAGCGGGTGCGTGAGGCCGGGCTCGACGAGTGGGCGACCGACAACCTGCTCGCCTACCTCGAGGAGCAGCGACAGGCGACCGGGCACGTGCCGGACGACGAGACCATCGTCGTGGAACGCTTTCGCGACGAGCTCGGCGACTGGCGGATCGCCATCCACTCCCCCTTCGGGGCGCAGGTGCACGCCCCGTGGGCGCTCGCGGTCGCGGCGCGGATGCGTGAGCGCTTCGGGGTCGATGTCCAAGCCCTCCACGGGGACGACGGGATCATCTGCCGGCTCCCGGATCTGGAGTTCGAGGACGGTCACGAGGCGATCGGTCGCGACATCCTCGACCTCGTGCGGCTCCACAGCGGCGAGGTCCACGACACGGTGGTGCGCGAGATCGGCGGCTCGGCCCTCTTCGCCGCCCGCTTCCGCGAGTGCGCAGCGCGGGCTCTACTGCTCCCTCGGCGCCGACCCGATCGACGGCAGCCGTTGTGGCAGCAGCGTCAGCGGGCGGCACAGTTGCTCGAAGTGGCGGCGCAGTACCCCACCTTCCCGATCGTTCACGAGGCCGTGCGCGAGTGCATTCAGGATGTTTTCGACGTGCCGGGTCTGGTCCAGTTGATGGCTGACCTGGAGGCGCGACGGGTGCGACTGGTCGACGTCGAGTCCGCCCGGCCCTCACCTTTCGCCCAATCGCTGCTCTTCGGGTATGTCGCGCAATTCCTCTATGAGGGCGATTCACCGCTTGCGGAGCGTCGTGCGGCAGCGTTGTCGCTCGATCCGGCGCTGCTTGCCGAGTTGCTGGGCACGAGCGAGGGCCTGGCCCTACGCGACCTGCTCGACGCCGCCGCGATCGAGCGGATCGTCGCCGGGCTGCAACACCTGGTGCCCGAGCGCGCGGCCCGGGACGCCGACGAGGTCGCCGATCTGCTGCGGATGTTGGGGCCCCTGCCGACCGATGCGGTGCGGCTGCGGGTCCGCGAGGACGCGCGAGACCGGGTCGAGGGCTGGCTGTCTGCTCTCGCGCAGTCCCGGCGGGTGATTCCCGTGCGGGTCGCCGGGATCGACCAGTGGGCGGCGATCGAGGATGCCGGCCGACTGCGCGATGCACTGGGCGCCTCGCTCCCCGTCGGGGTGCCACAGGCTTTCCTGGAGTCGAGCGCCGACCCTTTGGGCGAGCTCGTCGGCCGGCACGCGCGCACGCACGGCCCCTTCACCATCACGCAGATTGCGGCCCGTTTCGGACTCGGCCCGGCCGTCGTCCGGTCGGCGCTGACCCAGCTGGTCGCGCGTGGGCGGGTGGTCGAGGGCGAGTTCCTGCCGCAGGGAGCCGGGGACGAGTTCTGCGACGCCGAAGTCCTGCGCCAGCTGCGCCGCAGCTCGCTCGCGGCCCTACGTGCGGAGGTCGAGCCAGTGCCGGCGCAGGACTATGCGCGCTTCCTTCCCGGATGGCAGTCCGTCGGTGGCCGGCTGCGAGGCGAGGACGGTCTGCTCCGGGTGCTCGAGCAACTGAGCGGTATCCCCCTGCCGGCGAGCGCCTGGGAGACGCTGGTCCTGCCGGCCCGCGTCACCGACTTCTCCCCGGCGATGCTCGACGAGGTGCTCGCAGCGGGCGAGGTCCTCTGGGTCGGGCATGGCGCCACGGGGGGCGACGACGGCTGGCTCTCCTTCCACCTGGCCGACAGCGCCCACCTCACGCTGCCGTTGCGCGAGCCGGCGCCCACAACCGAGATCGGTGACGACGACGCCGAGCTGACGGCGCGCATCCTGGGGGCGCTGGACTCCGGTGGGTCCTTCTTCTTCCGGGCCCTCGCCGACCGTCTGGGTTGGCTGGATGACGCCGCGCTCGCCACGGCCCTCTGGGACCTGGTCTGGCAGGGCCGCGTCACCGGCGACACCTTCGCACCCGTTCGCGCCTTGCTCGCTGGCGGACGCACCACGCATCGCCGCGCCGTCACCGGCCCGCGCCGCAGTCGGTATGCCGCGCGCCGCGGCTCTCTCGGCAGCCCCTCGGGGACCGGTGGCCGGTTGATGGCGACGAGGTCCGGGCCACCGACAACGATCGGCCGGTGGTCGGCGACGCCGCTGCCGGAGACCAATGCCACCGTGCGGGCACATGCTCATGCCGAGGTGTTGCTCGACCGCTACGGCCTGGTCACCCGGGGGGCGGCGCTGGCCGAGGATCTGCCCGGCGGGTTCGCTGGGGTGTATCGGGTGCTGGCCGGTGCCGAGGAGAGCGGCAAGGTCCGGCGCGGCTACTTCGTCGAGGGGCTCGGAGCGGCCCAGTTCGCGACCACCGGAGCGGTCGATGCACTGCGACAAGGCGGCCGCCGACGCGGGCTGCGGGCCGACGAGGCCGAGGTCGTGGTCCTCGCGGCGACCGACCCGGCCAATCCCTATGGTGCCGCCCTGCCCTGGCCGGCCCGGGAGGCCGAAGGCGGCCACCAGCCGGGTCGCAAGGCCGGTGCTGTCGTCGTTCTCGTCGACGGCGACCTCGTCCTCTATGTCGAGCGCGGCGGGCGGACCCTGCTCACCTGGTCTCACGACCCGGACACGCTCGCCGGGGCGGCAGCCGCCATCGCCGACGCGGTGCGGCAGGGGGCGCTCGGGCGGATCACCGTCGAGAAGGCCGACGGCGAGACCGTGCTCGGCACCGACCATCCGATCGGTGAGGCGCTGGCCGCGGCCGGCTTCCACCTCACGCCACGCGGCCTGCGATTCCGCCGCTGAGTTCACGGCCTGGGTTGCGAGATCTGTTCCCCCTCGGACCAGACCTCGCACGGCACCACAGGCATACCTA
>ERZ724516.2523-NODE-2523-length-10290-cov-4.095652_pt1 | contig 10290 bp, 6 predicted proteins | sample MGYA00376049_ERZ724516 | MGnify/ENA primary metagenome ERZ724516 (study PRJEB28724, sample SAMN07190886) | activated sludge metagenome | isolation source: activated sludge of sewage treatment plant in Hong Hong | place: USA: Christiansburg, Virginia | collected... | reverse complement strand
CGGTGCCGCGATGGACCAGGCGGTCGGCCAGTTCCGGCTCGTCGAGCGGGGGATCGGCGTCGGGCGGCACGACGACCGAAGTGACCCCACCGGCGACAGCCGCGGCCAGTTCGGCCTCGATGGAGTTGAGGCGAGCGCCGAGGTCGATCAGACCGGGACAGACAACGCAACCGGCGGCGTCGATGGTTTGGTCGGCGACAAAGCCGGCCGGCGCTTCGCCCAGCCCGGCGACCTTGCCATCGACGACGTACAACGATGTGCTGCGGTCGACCCCGTTTTTCGGGTCAATTACTCGGCCATTTTGAATAAGGATGTTCATCTCAATTCCCCGCAACGATGCTCATGACGGCCATGCGCACCGCGATGCCGAAGGTGACCTGCGGCAGGATGACGGCCTGCGAACCGTCGGCCACGGCCGAGTGGATCTCGACACCGCGGTTCATCGGCCCTGGGTGCATGACGATGGCGTCTGGCTTGGCCAGTGCGAGCTTTTGCGGCGTCAGGCCGTAGTGGCGGAAATATTCGCCGGCCGAGGGCAGCAGGGCGCCGGTCATGCGCTCGTTCTGCAAACGCAGCATGATGACGACGTCCACATCCTTCAAACCTTCGTTCATGTCGTGGAAGACATGCACACCGAGCTTGTCGAGATGCTTGGGCAGCAGGGTTTCCGGGCCGATGGCGCGGACTTCGGGGACGCCCAGCGTGGTCAGCGCATGGATATCCGATCGGGCAACGCGCGAGTGCAGGATGTCGCCGACGATGGCGACGCGCAGTTGCGTGAAGTCCTTCTTGTAGTGGCGGATCGTGTACATGTCGAGCAGGCCCTGCGTCGGGTGCGCATGGCGCCCGTCGCCGGCATTGACGACATGGACGTCGTCACGGCCGACGCGGTGCAGGTGTTCGGCGATCAGGTAGGGCGCGCCGCTCGATGCATGGCGCACGACAAACAGGTTGGCGTGCATGGCAACCAGATTGTCGATGGTGTCGAGCAGGGTTTCGCCCTTGCTGGCCGACGACTTGTTGATATCGAGGTTGATGACATCAGCGCTCAGGCGCTTGGCGGCGATCTCGAAGGTCGTCCGCGTGCGGGTCGAGTTCTCGAAAAACAGGTTGAAAACGCTCTTGCCGCGCAGCAGCGGCACTTTCTTGACGTCGCGCGCCGAGACTTCCATGAAGGACGCGGCGGTGTCGAGAATCTGGGTCAGGATGCGCTGCGGCAGGCCTTCGATCGACAGCAGGTGGGTCAGTTCGCCATCCTTGTTCAACTGCGGGTTATGCATTTTCCATCCTCCACACCAGTCGACCGTCGTCCTGTTTGCCGAGCACCAAATTTTCGTGGTCGTTGAGTTCCACGGCCCACGCGCCATAAGTCGCAGCGACCGGCAACTCGCGCCCACCGCGATCGACGAGCACAGCCAGTTCGATGGAGGCCGGGCGCCCGTAGTCGAACAACTCATTGATCGCCGCCCGCGTCGTGCGGCCCGTGTAGAGCACATCATCGACCAGGATGAGGTGGCGACCTTCGACGTCGAAGGGGATGACCGTCGGCTTGCATTGCGGGTGCAAACCCTTTTCGGCGAAATCGTCGCGATAGAAGGAAACGTCGATCAGGCCGATCTCTTCCGGCAGGTCGAGCAGCTCACGCAGGCGCTCGGCAATCCAGGCGCCGCCGCTGTAGATGCCGACCAGCGCCGGATTTCGCGATAGCTGCGGACGAATCAGGTCGGCCAGGTGGCGACATTGCGCCTCGGCGTCGGGCAATATTTCAGGATGGGATGACATGGTGCGGGCTTTCGAACCAGGTTTGAAGGATGAGTTGCGCTGCCACAGCATCAAGTAGCGGCTTGGCAGATTTGCCGCCTCGACCGGTTTCGCGCAGGCGGGACTCGGCATCAACGGAGGTCAGGCGCTCGTCGGCAAAACCGACCGGCAGGTTATAGCGGCGCTTGAGGCGCTCAGCGAACTTGGTGGCCAGCCGCGTCATTTCATGCGGCGTGCCGTCGGCGTGCATGGGCAGGCCAACGACCAGTTGCACCGGCTGCCATTCGGCGACCAGCTTGGCGATGGCAGCAAAGCGGTCGTCGTTCGATTCGGCATGGATGGTGGTCAGCGGATGCGCGGTGCCGAGCAGGGTCTCGCCGGTGGCGACACCGATGCGCTTTTCACCGAAATCGAACGCGAGGACAGTACCCATCAACGAGCTGACCGGCTCATGCGTGTCCGGCCACGTCGGAAAGCTGCGTGAAGCTGATACCCAGCTTTTGCATGGCGGCCGGCAGGCGCTCTTCCGGTGGCAGGTCGAAGAGGATTTCGGCCTTGGCCGGCACGGTCAGCCAGGAGTTCTGGGCCAGTTCGTTCTCAAGCTGGCCAGCATCCCAGCCGGAGTAGCCGAGCGAAACGATGATTTCTGCCGGCAAGCCTTCGCTGCCCACGGAATTAAGCACATCGCGCGAGCTGGTCAGACCGACTTCACCATTGACGGCCAGCGTCGACTGCCATTTTCCGATCGGGCGATGCAGGACGAAACCGCGGTCAAGCTGGACCGGGCCGCCGAAATAGACGGGCAGGTTGGCGAGACTTTCCGCCGTCAGCTTGATGTCGATCTTGTCGAACAAGCCAGCCAGATTCATGTCAATCGGGCGATTGACGATGATCCCCAAGGCCCCGTTCTCATTGTGTTCACAAATGTAGACCAGGGCATTCGAGAAATACGGGTCTTCCAGCGTCGGCATGGCGATGAGGAAGTTGTCGGTCAGGTTGACGTTGTCCATGACTGGAATTTTAATCGCCGGGAGGGTACAAACCAACCATGAAAAAAGAAAAAGCCCTCGTCTGGTTTCGCCGCGACCTGCGCGACCATGATCACGCAGCGCTGAGTGCGGCGCTGGCCGGGGCGCAACAGGTTTACTGCGCCTTTATTTTTGATAGCGAAATTCTCGACGCCCTGCCCGGCCGACGCGACCGGCGCGTTCATTTCATTCGCGAATCGCTGGTTGAGCTGGATGCCGCCTTGCGGGCCAAGGCAGGCGGGATGATCGTTCGCCACGGCCGGGCGGCCGAGGAAATTTCCTCGCTTGCCAAGGAGCTCGGCGTATCGGCCGTGTTTGCCAACCGCGACTATGAACCCGCAGCCAAGCGGCGTGATGCGCTCGTCGCCGAAACGCTGAAGGCAAATGGCATCGAGTTTCACGCCTTCAAGGATCAGGCCATCTTCGATGGCAATGAAGTGCTGACCCTAGCCGGCAAGCCTTTCTCGGTATTCACGCCCTACAAAAATGCCTGGTTGAAGCGGTTGACCGCAGCAGACTGTGCCGAATGGCCCTGCACCGCGAAACTGGCCGGCGGCGAGTTGGCGAGCATCCCAACACTCGCTGACATCGGCTTCGAACCGACCGATCTGGAGGCCCTGGGTATTCGCCCCGGCATGTCGGGCGCCCGCGCCTTGTGGGACGATTTCCGCCAGGGACGTATCGAGCGCTATGGGGCGCTGCGCGATTTCCCGGCGGTCAAGGGTGTTTCCTACCTGTCCGTCCATCTGCGCTTCGGGACCATCGGCATTCGTGAACTGGTTCGCTGTGCGCTGAATGCGAAGGACACGACCTGGCTCAGCGAGCTGATCTGGCGTGACTTCTATTTCATGATCCTCGACCACTTCCCGCACGTCGTCGGCAGCGCTTTCAAGCCGGCCTACGATGCACTGCGCTGGGACGACTGGCCGGCCGGCCTGGCCGCCTGGAAGGAAGGGCGCACGGGCTATCCGCTCGTTGATGCCGCGATGCGCCAGCTTAACCACAGCGGCTGGATGCACAACCGGCTGCGCATGATCGTCGCCTCCTTCCTGAGCAAGGATCTGGGCATCGACTGGCGTCTCGGCGAACGCTATTTTGCCGACCAGCTCAACGATTTCGATCTTTCCGCCAACAATGGCGGCTGGCAATGGGCAGCCTCGACCGGCTGCGACGCGCAACCGTATTTCCGCATTTTCAATCCGGTAACGCAGTCCGAGCGATTCGACCCGGATGGAAAGTTCATCCGCCGCTACGTGCCCGAACTGGCGAATGTCGCCAACAAATTTATCCACGCGCCATGGCAAATGGGGCGCATCGAGCAGGAAAACATCGGGGTGGTGATCGGGCGGGACTACCCGGCGCCGATAGTCGAGCACGCGGCGGCTCGGGAAAAGACCCTGGCGCGCTACGCCATGCTTAAAAATTGGCCATTATTTCCGGTTGACCGTGGAATGCCACGGTCAACCGGAAACTCGGGCTATTTTTTGCAATAACCGGCCACGATGCCCAGCAACTCGACTTCGTCGTACGGCTTGCCGAGGTAGTGATTGGCACCGATTTCCAGCGCGTAATTGCGATGCTTGTCGGCCGTCCGCGACGTGATCATGACCACCGGCAAGGACCGCAGGCGAGCGTCGGCGCGGATGTTGCGGACGAGATCGAAGCCATCCATGCGCGGCATTTCGATGTCGGAGAGGATGACATCCGGCGTCGCGTCGACCAGTTGTTCGAGCGCATCGACGCCATCCTTGGCCAGGATGACCTGATAGCCCTCGCGCATGAGCAGGCGACTGGTGATCTTGCGCACCGTCAGCGAATCGTCGACGACCATCACGGTCGGCTGGCTCGCCACCTCCATCATCACGGGCGGCAGCATGACCGGAACGGCGGTATGGACACTGGAGACGATTGTCCGACTGGCCAGCGCAACGGGATTCAGGATCAGCACGACCTTGCCGTCGCCGAGCACCGTGGCACCGGCGATACCGACCACACGAGCGAGCTGGGCGCCGATGTTCTTGACGACGACTTCCTGGTTGCCCTTGAGCTCATCGACGAGGATAGCAACCCGTTGCGAGCCTGAGCGCAACAGCAATACCCAGTATTGGCGGTGCGCCTCCGGCACGGCTGCCATGTCGCCCAGCAGATGCGGCAGGAAGTGGAAGGGATAGTGAATGCCCTGCCACTCGACCTCGCCTTTTTCGCGAACGACAGCGAGCGCCTTTTCCTTCATTTCCTTGACCTGTTCGATCATCGTCGACGGCACCGCATACAGATGCGAGCCAGCACGCACGAGCAAGGTCTGCGTTACTGCCAGCGTCAGCGGCAGATAAAGACGGAAGGTGGTTCCCTGGCCGGGCAAGGACTGAATTTCGATACGGCCGCCAATATCGCCGACCTCGGTTTTCACGACGTCCATGCCGACACCGCGACCGGATAGCTGGGTGACTTCGGTAGCGGTCGAGAAGCCGGGCTGGAAGATGAAATCAAACAATGTCTTTTCATCGGCGACCTGCCCCGGCTGGAGGAGGCCCATCGACTCGGCCCGCGTACGGATGCGGTCCACATCCAGTCCCTTGCCATCATCGCTCATGGACAGGATGATTTCGTTACCTTCCTGCGCGAGCTTGACGATGATTTCACCGGCCTCGGCCTTGCCGGCGGCAAGGCGCTCGTCGCGGAACTCGACGCCATGGGTCACAGCATTGCGCAGCATGTGTTCAATCGGCGCCAGCATCTTGTCGAGCACCGATCGGTCGATATCGACCTGGCCACCCACGATGTCCAGATTCGCCCGCTTGCCCACTTCCTTGGCAGATTGACGAACGATGCGATACAGGCGCTCGGTCTGGCTGGCGAACGGCACCATGCGCACGCTCATCAACTCCTGCTGCAGACTGCGGTTCAGGCGTGACTGGGCAAGAATGGCGGCATTGGCATCGTCCAGATTTTTCAGCAAACTTTGCTGAACGGTGGCCACGTCGTTGACCGACTCGGCCATGAACCGCGTCAGTTCCTGGAAGCGCGTGAAGCGATCGAGCTCGAGCGGATCGAAATCAGCCTCGCTATCTGGCGTCTGCGCCACGCGAGCCTGGATCTGCGATTCGGCCTGAATTTCGATTTCGCGCAACTGGCGGCGCAAACGGATGACGTTCTCCGTCAGCTCAAGCAAGGAGCCCTTGAGGCTGCGCATTTCGCCTTCGATCCGGGTCCGGGCAATCGACAGCTCACCTGCCTCGCTGACCAGACGATCAACGAGATCGGCGCGGACGCGCAGCGTGGCACGCTGGCCACCGGCCTCGGCATCCGCCTCGGTTTCGGCCGCGGGCGCTTGACCTTCAGCCGGCAACGCCTGGACAGCCGCTTCTCCTGTCTCCGCCACAACGGGCGCCTGAGGACCGGCACGCAGGCGCTCTACAGCCTGCTCCAAGACATCGCATCCACTTTCGATTTCGTCGACAAACGCTGGCGTCACGTGACCAGCACGCACCGCTTCTTCAAGCCGTGCTTCGAGCTGGTGGGTCGCTTCGCCGAGATTCATCGCCCCGGCCATGCGCGCACTGCCCTTGAAGGTGTGCAGCAGGCGAGCGATTGCATGCGGTGCCGCATCACCGGCCAGATCGCCATGCCACGCACGTATCTGGGTAGTCAGGTCACGCGTCAGATCGACCGCTTCCTCAAGGAAGATCGGCAGCAGTTGTTCGTCGAGCTCATCATTCAGTTGCGGCAGCACGGGTGCCGGCGCTATCGAGACCGGCTCGGCAACCGTTTCCGGGATGGTCTCGGTACGCCCCGGAAGTGCGATGATTTCAGCGCTGGCTGGCGGCACTTCCTCAACGGGCTGCTCAGGATGGAAGATATCCTCCAGCGCCGCTATCAATTGCACCTGCTCGACAGGCGAGCGCTGCAAGGCCAGACCGGCAAACATGTCTTCCAGAGTAATGATGGCCTGGCGAACGGTTTCGATACCCTCGATACTCTCCGCCTGTCCCGAACCATCGCGCCGCAACAAGGCGTGCTCGAGGGCTATACCCAGCCGATGGAGCGGCATCAGGCCAACCGTAGCCGCAATGCCGCCCAGCGTGTGGGCGGCACGGGTCATTTCGAAGGTGGTCGGTGCCGACGGATTGGCATCGATGACTGCGTAGCTGTCGACCAGGGTCTGAAGATGACCACGGGCCTCTTCGCGGAAGATGTCGTAAAGCGTTGGCGACGCGCTGGCGGGCGGCGGAGAAACCAGCGAAATCTGCTCGTTTTCCGGCGTTGACCGCAGCATTGCCTCGTCCGGCGCCTCCTGTGGAGGCGGCACTTCCAACAGCGCCGGCTCTTCCAACAGCCCCGGCTCTTCGGGCAGAGCCTCGATTTCGATGATTTCCGGCTCCGGGACAGACAGCCCCAGCTCTTCCAGCGTGGTTTCAACTACCGGAAGATCGATGTTGAACGCTAGCGCTTCTTCTGCCAATACAGGCGCCACAGAGAGCGCTTCGGGCGACTCAAATGTCACTTCGACGAGTTCAACACGCTCGTCGGCGAGGTCAAATGTTTCCTCGAGCGGCACGTGCGTGGGCAGGTCAACTGGCTCATCAATCTGCGGCGCAGTTTCGACAACTGCTGCGTGCTGTTCTTCAATCGGCACGGACACTGCCGGGACATCAACACCGCGCAGACGTCCCGCCAGCGCGACCAATGCCGTCGCCCCGGGAGCGCCCCCCCGTCCTGATTCAAGATAAACCACCCAGTCCGAGAACAAGGCATGCGCATCGTCGATCATGCGCTGGAGATCAGGCGTGACCGACGTGTCCTGGCGCAACCACAGATTGAGTGTCTGCTCCAGCTCCCACGCCACTTCGCCAAGATCCTTGAGCCCGACCATCCGGCCGCTGCCCTTCAGGGTATGCATGGAACGTCGAACGGTGGTCAGTGCATCGACATTCGCCGGGTTAGCAGCCAGCAATGCTTTCTGCTCGCCGATGGTGGCCAGCACCTCGTTGGCTTCCTCAAGGAAGATCGACAGCAGCTCTGCGTCGATTTCTTCGTGTGTGGAATCGGCAAGCTGCTGGGTTTCGGCAGAAGGTGCGTGGGTCATGGGCATGAAGCCCGATAACGTGGGATCGAACTCGATGCCGGACTGCAACGCAGCCAGTGCGGCCTTGGCCGACTCACCCAGTTCGCGGTCGGCGACCAGATCTGCATCCTTCTGGATACTTTGCAGATTCTGCTTGAGCTCATCCTGCAGACGGACATCCTGCGGCGTTTCCTTGAGCGCATCGGCAAGGATCTGCGTGTCGCGCGTCTGCTGAGCAAGAAGTGCTTCGACCGTGGGTGCTGCAGCCGGTTCCGGCTCGGGAGCCTGATCAGACCCAACGGCGCCACTCATGCGGCGTGCGAAGGCATCGAAATCGGTTTCGCCGTTTTGCAGCGAGTCTACAAAAAAGCCAAGCAGCGACAGCTGATTCGCCACCGCTTCGAAATCTTCGCTGACCGGCTGATAGTCCGGCTGCGCAAATTGCTGAATGCTGGCAGCACATTCCTTGAGCTTGCTGACCGCGCCAAAATGGCCAAGCATGGCCAGCGCCCCGCTGATCTGCTTGATCGGCGTGTCGAGCTGGAGCAGATCGTGGCTTTTTGTCGGATCGCGGAAAAACCCGTCGAGCGCCTGTTCGATTTGTCCCAGATTGTGCTGTATTTCGCGACCGACCTGACCAATCAGCAGTTTTTCCTGGGCTCGCCGGGTCATCTCGTCCAACAGCGGAATACCTTCGTCGGCTGCCGGCCGGCCTGCGATGCAGGCGTAAAGACGGGCAACCATGAGGTCGACCTGCTGGGCGAAATCAGTCCCCAGACGCCGGAAATTTTCCTGCGCATTCTGCAACAGCAGGATGGTGGTCGCCACCTCCATTGCAACCGCATCATTGAAGCGCGAAGCATCTTCAGACAGCCAGTTGGCGACGGCACCCAATCCCTGCCCCAGGCGCTTGAGGTCGGTCTGGCCAATTTCGCCTGTCAGCTGCGCGCAGTGGCGCGCATTGTCGACAAAGCCGGCCAGACTGCCGGCATTCCCGGTGCAAAAACGGTTCCAGAGGTCTTCGGCCGAGGTCAGCGTCTCGCGCAATCTGCGCAGTTCCCCATGATGCGGCAGCGGCACAGCCTCCGTCACCGCACTCGGCAAAAGCGCAGCCAGGTTGAACACGGACTGGAGTTCGGCAATCTCAGGGCTCAGGCTGGCTGGCGCCCTGGCAACAAAATAAAGGCATTCGCGCAGAACGCGCTCAGCCACATTGTTCGAGCCGCCGACCAGACGCCGTATCTGGGCATCGATGCGGGAACAGAGCTGGCGCGCCAAGGGGTCGGCGCCAAGCACCGGATCCGACAGCGCATCAAGCACGCCCAGCGAAATCCACCAGAAGGAACGGGCGGCCGGCGTCGGTTGCACCGCTTCAATATCGGCAACCGCCTCGTGCATGAGTCGGCGTGCGGCTTCGCCCTCCGCCGGGTTTTTGAGCCAGCCAAGCATGCCTTTCTGGAACTGCATGCGTTTGATCTTGAGGGTGCGCAGCAATTCGTCGGAATCAAGCACCGGCCCCTCAACCACGCGCTTTGGCGGACGCCGCGAAAGGTCGGGATAAAACAGATCACACGGATGTGCACCGGACAAACCGCGAGCCGTCTCCAGCGACTGATAGACAGGGAGCAACAGGAGCGGACGGTTGGGCTCGCCAGCCATGAGATCATCAAGATACTGACGCAGGGCGCCAAGGGTCTGATGCAGAACCGTGACCGCGGCATCACCCGAAGGCAGCCGATCCTCTTCCATGCCAGCGAGCAAAGCCTCTGTCGCCTCGGTCAGCAGCGTCACACCTTCCAGACCCACCATGGCCAGCGCACCATGCACCTGGTGAACATGGGTCCGACAGAACTTGAGCTGCGTCCGGTCGGCACTGTCGACGTACGCTTCAAGCGCCTGCTCGGCGCGTTGCAAAGCCAGGTCAATTTCACCCTTGACCCACGTCAGCGGGCCCAAATCAAATTCCGTTGCCGCGTTCATGATCTCTCGCGATTGTCGTCAGTCGACCTTGAAGCCGGCGACCGAACCCTTGAGTTCGGACGCCAGTGCGGTCAATTCGTCGACCGCCTGCGCCGTACGCTGCGTACCGGCCGTCGTCTGCTCCGTCACATGCAAAATATCCTGCATCAGGCGCGCCACCTGGGTAGCCGAATCCGCCTGATTCTGGGTCGAGGTGGAAATACTCTGAATCAGGTCGGCAAGATTGCGCGACACGTCGCCAATCTCCGACAGCGCCTGACCTGCCGCGTCGGAAAGCTTGGCCCCTTCAACCACACCACGGGTCGATTGCTCCATGGCTGACACAGCATCCTGCGTGTCTGTCTGAATGGTCTTCACAATGGCGGCAATTTGTTTCGTTGCCTCTCCGGAGCGTTCGGCCAGTCGCTGCACCTCGTCTGCAACCGCCGTAAAGCCGCGACCGGCGTCGCCGTCGGC
>ERZ724516.2521-NODE-2521-length-10297-cov-5.672623_pt1 | contig 10297 bp, 2 predicted proteins | sample MGYA00376049_ERZ724516 | MGnify/ENA primary metagenome ERZ724516 (study PRJEB28724, sample SAMN07190886) | activated sludge metagenome | isolation source: activated sludge of sewage treatment plant in Hong Hong | place: USA: Christiansburg, Virginia | collected... | reverse complement strand
GACAAACACGTTCCATCGCTCGCTTCTGCGTAATAAGTAATGGTTCCAATGGCGTTTAAAGTTGGATTGGCAACGATATTTCCAAGTGTTGGCGCATCATACCAAGTATATGTGATTCCAGTAATTGGCGGTATGGCAGTATTCGCATTAATTGTTTGTAATGGAGAAACTTCACATTGCGTAATATTTCCAGTAGATATTGGTGCTGCTGGCGCTGGAAGGATTGTCAGTGTTACAGCGGTTCTGGTGTAAGAAGGACAAGTTCCGTCATTCGCTTCTGCATAATAAGTGATGGTTCCAACGGTATTCAAAATTGGATTGGCAACGATACTTCCAAGTGTTGCAGCATCATACCAAGTTATGGTAATGCCAGTAATTGGTGTAATGGCATTATTGGCATCAAGGGTTTGTATTGGCGATGCTTCACATTCGGTGATATTTCCTGTTGATACTGGTGCTGTTGGCGCTGGATTGATGGTTAAAGTTACTGCTGTTCTGGAATAAGAAGGACAAGTTCCGTCATTTGCTTCCGCATAATATGTAATTGTTCCAACACTATTTAAAGTTGGATTGGCAACGATATTTCCGAGAGTTGGTGCATCATACCAAGTTATGGTAATTCCAGTAATTGGTGTTATGGCATTATTGGCATTTAGGGTTTGTATTGGAGATAATTCACAGGCTGTAATATTTCCAGTAGATATTGGCGCAGTAGGTGCTGGATTGATGGTTAAAGTTACAGCCGTTCTCGTAAGCGAAGGACAAGTTCCGTCATTCGATTCGGCATAATAAGTCACCGTTCCAACAGTATTCAAAGTCGGATTAGTAACAATATTTCCAAGAGTGGGTGCGTCATACCAAGTTAAGGTAATTCCCGTAATTGGTGTGATGGCATTATTCGCATCGAGGGTTTGTATCGGAGACCATTCACATTCTGTGATATTGCCTGTTGATATTGGTGCTGTTGGCGCAGGATTGATCGTTAAAGTTACTGCTGTTCTGGAATAAGAAGGACAAGTACCATCGTTTGATTCGACATAATAAGTAACAGTTCCTACGGTATTCAAAGTTGGATTAAGAACTGTATTTCCAAGTGTGGGTGCATCATACCAAGTTAATGTAATGCCAACTATTGGCGCAATAGCATTATTAGCATTTAGGGTTTGTATTGGTGCTTGCTCACATTGGGTGATATTTCCAGTAGATACTGGTGCCGTTGGTGCTGGATTGATGGTTAAAGTTACGGCCGTTCTGGTCAGTGAAGGACAAGTGCCATCATTCGCTTGAGCATAATAAGTCACAGTTCCAACGGTGTTTAAAGTCGGATTCGCAACAATATTTCCAAGTGTTGGAGCGTCGTACCAAGTTAAGGTAATTCCAGTAATTGGTGTGATGGCATTATTGGCATCAAGGGTTTGTATTGGAGATAATTCACACGCCGTAATATTGCCCGTCGATATAGGAGCAGTCGGAGCCGGATTGATGGTTAACGTTACAGCAGTTCGTGAATACGATGGACAAGTTCCATTATTTGATTCTCCATAATAAATAACCGTTCCAGTGGTGTTTAATGTTGGAATTGCAACAACAGTTCCGAGGGTAGCTGCTGTATACCAAGTTACATTTTGACCTGGAATAGGAGTGATGGCCGAAGCAGCATTCAGCGTTTGTATCGGTAATCGTTCACATTGTATTATATCTCCGTTCGAAGCAGGCGCGATTGGCGCTGGATTTATTCTTAAAGTTACGGCGGTTCTAGTGTAAGAAAGACAAGTTCCGTCGTTGGCTTCGGCGTAAAAAGTGATGGCTCCAACAGTATTTAATGTCGGATTGGCAACGATATTTCCAAGTGTTGGTGCATCATACCAAGTTAAGTTAATTCCGAGAATTGGTGCGATTGCATTATTAGCATCTAAAGTTTGTATAGGTGATACTTCACATTGGGTGATATTTCCAGTAGATATTGGTGCTGCAGGCGCTGGATTGATCGTTAAAGTTACGGCAGTTCTAGAATAAGAAGGACAAGTTCCATCATTCGCTTCTGCGTAATAAGTAATGGTTCCAACAGTATTTAATGTAGGATTGGCAACAATATTTCCGAGTGTAGGTGCATCATACCAAGTTAATGAAATTCCGATAATAGGTGTAATAGCATTATTAGCATCTAATGTTTGTATTGGGGATAATTCACAAGCCGTGATATTACCCGTAGATATTGGTGCAGTCGGCGCTGGATTGATGGTTAAAGTTACGGCAGTTCTAGAATACGATGGACAAGTTCCGTCATTCGCTTCTGCGTAATAAGTAATGGTTCCAACGGTATTTAAAGTTGGATTAGCAACGATATTTCCGAGTGTTGGTGCATCATACCAAGTTAAAGTAATTCCAACAATAGGCGTAATGGCATTATTAGCATCAAGGGTTTGTATTGGTGACGTTTCACATTGTGTGATATTTCCGGTAGATATTGGTGCAGTCGGAGCAGAATTGATGGTTAAAGTTACTGCAGTTCTAGTAAGAGACGGGCAAGTTCCATTATCGCCTTCTGCATAATAAGTAATAGTTCCAACGGTATTCAAAGTTGGATTGGCAACAATACTTCCAAGCGTTGCAGCATCATACCAAGTGATGTTAATTCCTGAAATAGGAACAATAGCATCATTGGCATTAAGGGTTTGTATTGGAGACAATTCACATGCCGTGATATTACCAGTGGATATCGGTGCAGCTGGCGCTGGATTAATCGTTAAAGTTACTGCTGTTCTCGAATAAGATGGGCATGTTCCGTCATTCGCTTCGGCATAATAAGTAACTGTTCCAACAGTATTTAATGTCGGAGAAGCAACAATATTTCCAAGTGTTGGTGCATCATACCAAGTTAATGTAATGCCAACAACAGGCGTAATGGCGTTATTAGCATCAAGGGTTTGTATTGGTGACGCTTCACATTGTGTAATGTTTCCTGTAGATACAGGTGCTGTTGGCGCTGGATCGATAGTTAAAGTTACAACAGTTCTGGTAAGCGACGGACAAGTTCCATCATTAGCTTCCGCATAATAAGTTATGGTTCCAACCGTATTTAATGTTGGATTCGAAACGATACTTCCAAGTGTTGCAGCATCATACCAAGTCAAAGTAATACCAACAATTGGTGTGATGGCAATATTGGCATCTAATGTTTGTATTGGTGATAGTTCACATTCCGTGATATTTCCTGTTGATATTGGTGCTGCTGGCGCTGGATTGATGGTTAAAGTAACTGCAGTTCTGGTAAGCGAAGGACAAGTTCCATCATTAGCTTCTGCATAATAAGTAATAGTTCCAACAGTATTCAATGTTGGAGAAGCAACTAAATTTCCAAGTGTTGCAGCATCATACCAAGTTAGCGTAATGCCAACAACAGGCGTAATGGCATTATTAGCATCAAGGGTTTGCAATGGCGACGCTTCACATTGTATAATATTTCCCGTAGATACTGGCGCCGTTGGTGCTGGATTAATGGTTAAAGTTACCGCAGTTCTGGTAAGCGACGGACAAGTTCCATCATTAGCTTCTGCGTAATAAGTGATGGTTCCAACGGTATTTAAAGTTGGATTGGCAACGATATTTCCTAGTGTTGCTGCATCATACCAAGTTAAAGTGATGCCAACAATAGGCGTGATGGCATTATTAGCATCAAGAGTTTGTATTGGTGATACTTCACATTGGGTAATGTTTCCTGTAGATATAGGAGCTGCTGGACTAGGTGGCTGAGCATTTAAACTAACGTTTGCAATCGGAGAATTACAACCGCCAGCATTTTGAGCCGTTATCGTATGGGAAGAACTGGCTGCTAATCCACTGTAAATTAAAGTACCAGAAAATGGACTCCCATCAAAACTGTATGTTTCTCCAGCAACTGCTGTAATTGTAATGGTTCCTGTAGCTAATGAGCAACTAGGTTGTGTTACCGTTACCGTTGGCGTTGCAGGCGATACGGGCTGAGAAATCAAAGTAATATTAGCAATAGCAGAAATACAACCCGCTGCATTTTGAGCTGTTACGGTATGAGATGATCCAGCTGCTAAACCGCTATATGTTAAAGTTCCCGAATAAACGCCACTATCAAAACTATAAGTTTCACCGACTACAGGTGTAATAGTTACTGATCCTGTAGCAACAGTACAAGTGGGTTCGGTTGGCGTTAATGTCGGACTCGCAGGTGTCGGTGGTTGTGTATTTAAAGTGATATTGGCAACAGGAGAAATACAACCTACCGCATTTTTTGCTGTTACCGTATGAGATGATCCATCGACCAATCCGCAATAAATTAAAGTGCCGGAATATGGACCACCATCAAAACTGTAAGTTTCGCCTGGAACAGCAGTAATAGTAACACAACCAGTGGCTACAGTACATGTGGGTTGTGTCGGGGTTAATGTCGGCGCTGCCGGTGTTGGCGGTTGTGCATTCAAAGTAATATTAGCAATGGCAGAAATACAACCTGAAGCGTTTTGAGCCGTTACTGTATGGGATGATCCAGCTATCAATCCGCTATAAACCAAGGTTCCCGAATATACACCACCATCAAAACTGTAAGTTTCACCTGCGACAGCGGTAATCGTTACGGAACCTGTAGCAACGGTACAAGTTGGTTGTGTGGGCGTAAGTGTAGGGGCTGCAGGTGTTGGTGGTTGCGCATTCAAAGTAATATTAGCAACAGGAGAAATACAACCCGATGCATTTTGAGCTGTTGCTGTATGGGATGATCCAGCTGCTAAACTGCTGTATATTAAAGTTCCTGAATAAGCACTACTATCAAAACTGTAAGTCTCTCCTGCGATAGCAGTTATTGTTACAGAACCTGTAGCAACGGTACAAGTAGGCTGTGTAGGTGTTAATGTAGGAGCCGCCGGTGTTGGCGGTTGTACATTCAAAGTGATATTGGCAATAGCAGAAATACAACCAGTTGCATTTTGTGCTGTTACCGTATGAGATGACCCTGCTGCCAATCCGCTATAAACCAAGGTTCCCGAATAAACGCCACTATCAAAACTATAAGTTTCCCCCGCTACAGCTGTTATAGTTACTGATCCCGTTGCTAAAGTACAGCTAGGTTGTGTCGGGGTTAATGTCGGCGCTGCTGGTGTTGGCGGTTGTGCATTCAAAGTGATATTCGCAATAGCAGAAATACAACCTGCTGCATTTTGTGCTGTTACCGTATGAGATGACCCTGCAGTCAACCCGCTATAAATTAAAGTTCCCGAATAAGCACCACTATCAAAACTATAAGTTTCCCCAGCGACAGCGGTAATGGTTACCGATCCAGTAGCAACAGTGCAAGTAGGATGCGTAGGAGTTAATGTAGGAGCTGAAGGTGTTGGTGGTTGTGCATTCAATGTAATGTTAGCAATGGGAGAAATACAACCAGCCCCATTTTGAGCTGTTGCAGTATGTGAAGAGCTAGCTGCTAATCCGCTATAAATTAAAGTTCCTGAATAAACGCCACTATCAAAACTATAAGTTTCCCCAGCTACAGCTGTTATAGTTACTGATCCAGTTGCCAAAGTACAAGTAGGATGCGTAGGTGTTAATGTAGGGGCTAAAGGTGTTGGTGGTTGCGCATTCAATGTAATGTTAGCAATAGCAGAAATACAACCTGCCGCATTTTGAGCCGTTACGGTATGTGAGGAGCTAGCTGCTAATCCGCTATATACTAAAGTTCCCGAATAAACACCAGCATCAAAACTATAAGTTTCTCCCGCAACAGCTGTTATGGTTACCGTTCCAGTAGCAACAGTACATGTAGGTTGTGTTGGTGTTAATGTTGGTGTTCCTGGTGTAGGAGGTTGGGCATTTAAAGTAATATTGGAAATGGCAGAAATACAACCGAATGCATTTTTTGCTGTTACCGTATGAGATGAACTGGCAGCCAATCCGCTATACACCAAAGTAGCGGCATAAGCACCTCCATCAAAACTATAAGTTTCTCCTGCAACACCAGTGATGGTGACAGATCCTGTTGCTAAAGTACAAGTAGGATGCGTTGGTGTTAGTGTTGGCGCAACTGGCGTAGTAGCTGGTGTACAGGTTAACGTAAAACATCTTACAGTTCCTAATGTAAAGCATGATCCTACGGGTCCAGATGGAGTAACATAAACATCCACATAATCACCTGGCAACAAACCTGCTTTTGTGTAAGTTAATATATTTCCTGAAGCACCAAATTGAAATGCACCTCCATTTACAGTATAAACAACGGTATAAGTAGAAGCACCCGCAACTGCACCCCAATTAAAAGTAACCTGATTGTATGTGCTAACACCACAAGTGATGGTAGGCGATAATAAAGGGTTGATGGTCACAGGCTGTAAAACGGTACAACCGCCTAAATTTCTATATAAAATATTGACCACGCCTCCAGAAACACCTGTTACTAGTCCAGTGTTGTCAACGGTTGCAATAGCCGTATTTGTTGATTCCCATGGTGTGGCAACATTCGGGAAAACTGATCCTGAAAGTTGTAATGTACCTGCAGCGCATGTGGTATAAGTACCACTGGGTGAACTTATAGTTGGAAAAGTACTTACGTATAAAGTTGCAGAAACAGTATTTCCTATGTTATCATAATAATTAATTGTTGTGGCTCCGAATCCTACAGCAGTTACTAAACCGGTATTACTAATAGTGGCAACCAGCGAATTTGATGAAACCCATGGAGTTACAGGATGTGGTATTCCAAAACCTGTTAATTGTGATGTGTTTGGGCCAGGTAAACAGATACTAAGATTTCCGGTAATGACTGAAGGTGGCACAAGATTTCCTTGCCTTGATAGTGGAAGGTTGGTATTTTCATAAGTAGCATCGTATCCAGAGTTTGGCTCAATCTTTTTTTCTAAAGAATCTGTAGTTTCTTGTCCGAATAAACAATGTGTTGCTAAGAAAAATAAGAGTAGGATTTTTATATTCGATTTGAAGAAAATAATTTTCATAATGGTTGAGACTTCTTTTATTTAAAATGAAAAAGAAATTGATTTAATTAATCGGTTGCTTGGATGTATTAAAATTGATTTTCAAAAAGTTACAGCATTTTAAAAAGCCATTTATACTACCGAATGTTTTCATCTTAAAGGTTTCAATTTTAAATTTTTCCGATTCAAAATTAAATTATTTTAGTTATAAATCAGCTTATCAAAAAGATAAATTTAAAATATATGTTAATTTTATTTTTTGGTAACCAATTTATCTTTATTAGGCTTGCTTGAAATCTTGTTTTTAGTTGGTTAACATGTTGATTTTTAAGCCACAATAAAAACACTATTGTTGTTAAATTTAAATCAATGAACTTCATCTTGGTATCAAAAAAAAACCTAAAAACGTTTGTCTTTAGGCTTGATTTTAAGTCGATGTAAATCTAATGTTAAATATCATCAAAGTCAATGTCGGTAAAGCTATTGGTTTTTGATGTTTCTTCTGTTTTTTCAGTGTTGTATTCTTTTTTGAAATCTTTTTGATGGCGCTCCGAAATCACTTCTTCTCCTTTGTGATTCAATACATAAGAAGTCATGTCTTCTAAAATTTCTTGAAACGCTGCAAAGTCTTCTTTATACAAATAGATTTTGTGTTTTTTGAAGTGAAAAGATCCGTCTTCTTCGGTAAATTTTTTACTTTCAGTAATGGTAATGTAATAATCATCAGCTTTTGTAGCTCTTACATCGAAGAAATAAGTTCTTCTTCCAGCTCTTAAAACTTTTGAAAAAATCTCTTCTTTTTCTAGCATGTCATTTTCTCTCATATTCCTACATCAATTAGTTTAATGTTAATTTCATTTGCTTCGCTAATTCGTTTTCGCTTGTGTCAAAAATGGTAAAAAATGTATTACAAAACAACAATTACGACAATTCTTTTTCCGAAAGTTGTTTCAAATACAATTCCGCATAATAGCCTTTTTCGTTTATTAATTGATTATGAGAACCTTGTTGTATGATTTTCCCTTGCTCTAAAATGATAATCTGATCTGCATTTTTTGCAGAGGAAACACGATGGCTAACAATAACAGTAGTTTTGTCTTTGCAAAAAGACAATAGGTTGTTCAGAATGGCTTCCTCTGTTTCGGTGTCAACAGCTGATAAACAGTCGTCAAGCAACAAAATAGGGGCGTTTTTGATTATCGCACGCGCAATAGAAACACGCTGTTTTTGTCCGCCCGAAATCGTAATACCACGCTCGCCAAGAACCGTTTCGTAACCTTGGTTGAATTGCATGATGTTGTCATGTATTACGGCTTTTTTAGCGGCTTCTTGCACTTCTTCATCGGTTGCGGTTTCTTTCCCAAACTTGATGTTATTTTTAATAGAATCCGAAAACAGAAAAGCATCTTGCGGAACGATTCCAATGCTGTTTCTCAAATCATAAAGGTTTGCTTCTTTGATTGGCTTTCCGTCAATTAAGACTTCGCCTTCGGTGGCATCGTATAGCCTGCTAATCAATGATAATATACTCGATTTTCCAGATCCGGTTTTTCCAAGTATCGCTAAGGTTTCTCCTTTTTTAATTGAAAAACTCAAATTGTCTAAGGCTCTAATATTGGTATCGTCATACACAAAACTCACATTGTGAAATGCAATCGAACCGCTAATGATCGATTTTTCTTGGTGTTCGTTTTGAATGTCAGGCTGAATTTTTAAAAACTCATTGATCCTCTTTTGTGAGGCTTCGGCTTCTTGCACCATCGACGAAACCCAACCCAAGGAAGCTACCGGCCAAGTCAACATGTTGATATACAAAATAAATTCGGCAATGGTTCCGATACTTTGAATGCTACCATTAATATACATCATACCACCAAAATAGATAACAACCAAGTTACTCACACCAATAAGCGCTAGCATCAAAGGCCCGAATAAAGATTGCACTTTTGCCAAATGCAAGCTCTTGGTTTTGCTTTCTTCGGATAAATCAACAAGGTTGTTTTGATACTGATTTTCTAACGAATAGGCTTTAATAACACGAATTCCAGAGAAAACTTCTTGTGTAAAACTCGAGACTTTCGACAAATATTGCTGAAAAATGGTACTCCGTGTATTGATTTCTGAACTCAATTTAAAAATAGCATACGATAAAATCGGAAGTGGAAGCAAAGCATATAAGGTCAATCGCGGCGATACATTATACATATAAACGATAACAATGGCGAAACGGATAAATGTATTGATGGTATACATTACGGCGGGACCAACATACATGCGCACTTTTCCGACGTCTTCGCTAATGCGATTCATCAAATCGCCAGTTCGGTTTTGCTTGTAGAAATTTTGAGAAAGGTTTTCGTATTGGCGAAAGACTTCGTTTTTCAAATCAAATTCGATGTGTCGCGACATCACAATTAAGGTCTGACGCATCAGAAAGGTCAGAAATCCGGCAATGATGGTGGTTGCGATAATCAATAAAATGTTGTGTATCAATTCTTTTTGAATCAATGAAGCGTCAGCTCCCGATTGTTTCGAAAAATCTTCGATGGCTTGAAACGATTTGCTAATTAATTTAGGGGTGAATAAAGAGAAAATCTGGGCTACAATAGTGGTGAGAATTCCTATTAAAAAACTGTATTTGTATTTGATGAAATATTTATTTAAATATTGTAGTTCTTTCATTTTATTGTGATAATATAGGAATAATGTTTTGCTATTGTGTTAAAATTAAAGCGTTTGGTGTAATTAGATAATATCCTGTATATCTGAAATATTTTAATAAATCAACAATTAAAGCCAAATATATTATGATATTTTGATTTTAATAATAAATTTGCATAGCATTTTTGATAATCCCCCAATAGCTAAACTCAGAATTATGACTACAGAAATCGTTTCCCCAAAAGAGCTGCAAAAATTAGATCCAGTCTTCGGACAAGTGTCTTTTAATGACCACGAACAAATCGTTTTTTGCAACGACAAAGATACTGGTTTAAAAGCAATAATCGGAATTCACAATACAGTTTTAGGACCAGCTTTAGGCGGTACAAGAATGTGGAAATATGACAATGAATGGGAAGCATTAAACGACGTGTTGCGACTTTCAAGAGGAATGACTTATAAGTCGGCTATTTCTGGTTTGAACCTAGGTGGCGGAAAAGCCGTAATCATTGCCGATGCGAAAGTGGATAAAACACCCGAAATGATCATCAAATTCGGAGAATACATTCACTCATTAAGCGGAAAATATATCACAGCGGAAGATGTTGGTACTACAACTGCCGATATGGATTTGATTCGCGACGTAACACCTTATGTTACCGGAATCTCAGAATCGAAAGGTGGTT
>ERZ724516.2519-NODE-2519-length-10301-cov-4.861214_pt1 | contig 10301 bp, 13 predicted proteins | sample MGYA00376049_ERZ724516 | MGnify/ENA primary metagenome ERZ724516 (study PRJEB28724, sample SAMN07190886) | activated sludge metagenome | isolation source: activated sludge of sewage treatment plant in Hong Hong | place: USA: Christiansburg, Virginia | collected... | reverse complement strand
TCGACAGCTCGCGGATCGCCTGGCCGCAGTATTCGATGACATAGCCGGTGCCGCCGGCGGTGCCGGTTTCGCCGATGACCGACAGGGTGATGTCCTTGGCGGTGACGCCGGGGCGCAGACTGCCAGTGATCTCCACCTTCATGTTCTTGGCCTTGCGCTGGATCAGCGTCTGGGTGGCCAGGACATGTTCAACCTCGGAGGTGCCGATGCCGTGGGCAAGGCTGCCGAACGCGCCGTGGGTGGCGGTGTGGCTGTCGCCGCAGACCACGGTCATGCCGGGCAGCGTCCAGCCCTGTTCGGGGCCGACGATGTGGACGATGCCCTGGCGGACGTCAGAGACCGGGTAGTAGTTGATCCCGAAATCACGCGCGTTCTTGTCCAAGGCCTCGACCTGGATGCGGCTGTCTTCGGTCATCGTCGCGGCATTGGCGCGGTCCAGCGTGGTGGGCACGTTGTGGTCCGGCACGGCGATGGTCTTTTCCGGCGCGCGAACCTTGCGGCCGGTCATCCGCAGGCCTTCGAACGCCTGCGGGCTGGTCACTTCGTGGACAAGGTGGCGGTCGATATACAGCAGGCAGGTGCCGTCTTCGGCGGTGTGGACGACGTGGTCGTCCCAGATCTTGTCGTAAAGGGTACGCGGAGCGGTCATGGCTCTCACCTTTTGTTCGGGATGGCTTGGAAACGGGGCGTCAGGTCACAGGGCGCGCGTCAGGCGCGGGCGAGGACCGAGCGGGTCATGCCGAAAAAGCGGGCCGGAAGCCGCGCGTGATCGGTGATGTCGAAATAGATGAACCCGGACATAGGGGCCGATATACGCCCGAATCCCGGGTCAGGCAAGCGGGCGCACTGCTTCGAGAATATCGCCGGGCTGGCAATCCAGCACGTCGCAGATCGCGGCAAGCGTGTCGAAGCGGATGCCCTTGACCTTGCCGGACTTCAGCAGCGAAAGGTTCTGCTCGGTGATGCCGATCCGTTCGGCCAGTTCGCGCGACCGCATCTTGCGACGGGCCAGCATCACGTCCAGGCGGACGACGATCTGCAGCTTTGCGCTGTCCATCAGACGAATCCCTCATTCTCGGCCTTGATGCGGGCGGCTTCGGCCATGGCCCAGCCGATCACGGTCAAGAGGCCCGCCGCGATGGCAAAGCCCAGGGTGCCACTGTCCAGCGCGATGGACAGCACCCGTTGCGGGGCGTTCCAGCTGAGAATCAGCGCGTGCAGGGTGGGGACGGCGATGGTGAAGGCCGCGACGGCCAGAAGCGCGCGCCCGATGGTCAGGATGGTGGTGGCGTTGGCGTGCGACAGGACCTCGCCCATGCGGTAGCGGTCGAAGAGGCGGGTCATGGCGCGCAGGGCGGCGAGCATCGGCAAGAGCGAGGCGATGGCGACGGCGGCGACAAGCCCGGCTTGCGCGCGCGTCACGATCAGATCGGCGGGCAGCACGGGGGCCTGAGTCAGAAGCGAGCCGGGGTCGGCCACGCCCTTGCCAGCGTAGTACAGGACGATCAGCGGCAGCACGACGGACAGGGCCAGCGTGGTCCAGTACAGCGTTTCGGACAGCCGTTGCAGGCGGGACTGGTCAGGCATGCGATACCCCTTTTCACGATGATGTTTTAATGTAAAACAATAAACTTTATCTGTCAAAGGAGATTCGAGATGATCAAGACCCTTCCTGCCCTTGCGGCTGTCCTGTTGTCGGCCTGCGCATCGGTGGTGCCGGGAACGGCGGCGCGGCTGGCGGCGCTGGACCCGCTGATGGCGGACCCGTCGGCGATCGAACTGGTGATGATCCTGCCGGAGGGGCTGGCGGTGATCCCCGGCTCGGCCCGGCTGGAGTTTGGCGCGGTGCGCGGGGATGAGAACCGCAGCGGCAGCTTCGTGCTGGAGGACCGCCCCGTCACAACCCCGGTCGCTCTGCCGGACGGAGCGACGGCGCGGGGCTTTGCCTTGACGGATGAGGACGCCGATAGGATGCGCGCCTTGCAGGCCGAGATTGCGGCGTGGAAGCGGGAAGGGGCGGCGCAGGGCAGCCTTGGCATCGGTCTGGGCGGCTGCGGGGTGGGCGACGGACCAGCGGCGGATGCGGTGGGGTCGGTGCTGATCCGCACGACCCAAGGAGGCCCGTTCCTGCCCTTGATCCGCGACGGAAAGCTGGCCGATCTGCTGGGGGCCGAGGTTCTGGCGGCGATCAAGCCTTGCAAAGGGGCGGAATAGGGCGTACCGGCCCTGCCTTCGGTTGAGATTGGCGGCACCCGATGCTAGTCTTGACCGACAGGCCCGGCGCGGGGGCCGTTGTTCCAGTTCCGTCCGCGTCTGTCATGGAGGACCTTGTCCTGTCGCATTCCGATCCTGCCACCGGCCTGCCGGTCGGCCCGCGCCTGAAACCGTCCGAAGGTCATGCCTCGGACGCCCTGTTGGCGCTGGTCCTGAAATCCGTCGACGACGACAAGGCCGAAGATATCGTCCAGATCGACCTGCGTGGCCGGTCGGACGTGGCCGACTATATGGTGATCTGCTCGGGCCGGTCTTCGCGCCAGGTCGCGTCGATCTCGGAAAAGCTGGCGGACCGGCTGAAGCAGGAGATGCGGATCATCGCCCGCATGGAGGGCAAGGACACCGGCGACTGGGTGCTGATCGACGCGGGCGACGTGATCGTCCATGTCTTCCGCCCCGAAGTGCGTGAGTTCTACCAGCTTGAAAAGATGTGGCTGCCCGGCGCGATCCACAGCGCCCAGGGCTGATGAAGCTGCACCTTTGCGCCGTTGGTCGCCTGCGGGCGGGGCCAGAGCGCGCGCTGGTGGATGACTACCTGCAGCGGCTTGACCGGACGGGTCGCCCCCTGGGCCTTGGCCCGGTGACCGAACACGAGGTCGAGGACAAGCGCGGCGGCGGCATGGCGGCCGAAGGTCAGTTGCTGGCGCGGGTGATCCCCGACGGGGCCGCGCTGTGCGTGCTGGACGAACGCGGCAAGCTGATGTCCAGCCCCGAGTTCGCACAGGCGCTGGCCGGGTGGCGCGATGGTGGGAGGCAGGATGCGGCCTTTGTCATCGGCGGCGCGGACGGGGTGGACCCCGCCTTGCGGGCGCGGGCCGATCTGGTGATCAGCTTTGGCCGGATGGTCTGGCCGCATATGCTGGTGCGGGTCATGCTGGCCGAACAGCTGTATCGGGCCGCGACGATCCTGTCGGGGTCGCCCTATCACCGGGTCTAGGGCTTTGGCGGGAACAGCCGGTAATACAGCCAGTCCGGCAGGACCTGCCCGCCCCGGAACAGCCAGCTGAACAGCGTCGGAAAACTGACCTTGAAGCGGTCGGACTGCATGTGACGGAACATGATGTCCGCCGCTGCCCCGGGTTCCATGATGAAAGGCATCGCAAAGTCGTTCTTGGCGGTCAGCCTGGTGCGGATGAAACCGGGGTTCGCCAGTTGCACCCGGATGCCGGTCTTGCGCAGGTCGGCATACAGGCTTTCGGCCAGCACCATCGTTCCGGCCTTGGACGCGGCATAGCCGATCGCCCCCGGCAGGCCCCGGAACCCCGACAGCGAGCCGGTGATGACCACATGCCCCTGTCCGCGCGCGACCATGCCGGGCAGGACGGCCCCGATCACGCGGACGCAGCCGGTAAAGTTGACGTTCGCCATCGCCTCGGCAGCGGGCGCGTCCCAGTCTTGGGCGCGCATCGGCGTGTAGACCCCGGCCAGGAACACCACGCCGTCCAGCTGGGGAAGCTGTGGCACGGCAGCGGCGACACTGTCGGATGATCCCACGTCCATCGGCAGGGCGACGGCCTTGCCGGGCAAGCTGGCGACGGCCTTCTGCAACGCCTCTGCGCCGCGCGCGGACAGGATCAAGTCGGCCCCGGCGGCGGCCAGCTTTTGCGCCAAGGCCAGGCCAAGACCTTCGGAGGCGCCGACCAGCCAGTAGCGCTTGCCGCGAAACTCTCTCATTCGGCGGGACCAAAATCGGGAACCTTGCGCATGGTGGCCACCAGCTCGGCCACCTTGATGCCGAACTTGCGGAACTGCGAGCGGTTCATGATCGTGCCGTTCTCCAGCAGGTACATCCAGTCGACCACGTCCAGCACATGACCCCCGGCCTCGGGCGTAAGGCGGATCCGGTAGCGCAGCATCACGGTCGGCCCTTCGGCCCGGCCCGTTCCAGTGCCGACCACGTCGGGCGCGGTGGCGGTGATGTCGCCTGCATTGCCCAAGGCCAGCGTCCAGGCGCGGTTCTGCACGCTGCCGCTGTCGTAATGGAACACCTCGGACAAGGTCCCGATATTGCCGGTCCAGCTGCCCTGCATCTGCGCCACAAAGCGCGAGGTCACCCGGCCGGTCGGCCCGAAGATCACCCCGTCGCACTGGATCGGACCCGACAGGTGGTGGCGCAGGTCGAACTGCGGACCCTTGCCCGCATAGTCCGCCGGGCGCTGCGCGGGAAAGGCGGCGCGGCGCTGCCGCAGGATCACAAGCGTCAGGACAAGCATCGCGCCGAAGAAGGCATAAAGCAGCGGTGTCACGGGGCGGTGTCCTTGATTGGGGCGGGGTCAGGAAGGCGTGTCAGTCCAAGCGCCAGGATGGCGGTCAGTTTCAATACGCAAGGCAGGCCCGCATAGATCAATGTCAGACTGCGAAGGGCGCTTTCGCTGTTGTCCGCGCCCGAGGCAAAGCCCGCCGACTGCAGCGCGGGCAGGGCGGTCACCGCGACCAGCGCCAGCGACAGCTTGGACATGAAGGACCAAAGGCTGAACGCCGCCGCCTCGCCGCTGCCAAGGCTGGCAAGCCGGGTGGCAAAGATCGCCGGAAGCAGGGTCAGATCCGCGCCAAGGGCCGCACCCGAGGCGGCACAGATCAGGGCAAAAGCGATCAGATCGCCAGGGCCAAGCGTCAGGGTCCAGAGAAATGCCAGAATCGCAAGGGTCATGGCGGAAAGAAGGACGCGCTTTGGCCCGTGACGGCGGGCAAGGGCGGTCCAGGCGGGCGTGGACAGCGCGGCGGCAAGGAAGAACAGCAGGAGAAGCGGCCCCTCCCATCCTGGCAGGGCCAGGCGGCTTTCGACAAAGAACAGGAACAGGGTCGAGGTGACGGCGACCGGGGCGGCGTTCAGTAGCGCGATCAGAAGCAGGCGGCGTGACAGCGGGTCGGCAAGGACGGGCCGGAACAGGGCCAGCGGGTTCGGCGTTGGCGGCGCGGCATGGCCCTGCCACTGCCCGCGCATCGCCAGCGTGGCGGCCAGGGCGACGGCGGCAAACAGCGCGGCGAAGGCGGCGAAGGGCTGGTCGGTCAGCGGCATCAGCGCGACCGGGGCGACGGCCGCAAGGCAGATGCCGATCAGCGAGCCGCCCTCTCGCCACCCGGCGAGGCGAAGGTGGCCTTGCGGCCCCAGGGCCTGCGCCTTGGCAACGCCTTCGGCGTAAAAGCAGATGGTCAGGAAGGAAAAGCCGCTGAACAGGCCGGTCAGGCACAGGGCGAACCAGATCAGCGGGGCGACCGGGGGCGGAACGGCGAAAAGCCCGGCCAGCGACAGGGCCATCAGCAGCGTGGCAAGGGTGGTGCCGGTCTGGCGGTGGCGGCGCGTCCTTTCGGCCAGCCAGCCAAGCGCCGGGTCCTGCACCACGTCGATCAACCGCAGCGCGGCCAGCGTCAGGCCAAGCGAGGCGAGCGGGACGCCGTACAGGTCGGCATAGACCTTGGGCGCGTGGATGTAGATCGGCAGGCCCGCCATGGCGATCAGCGCGGCATAAAGCGACCAGGCGGGCAGGCGCGCGGTCATCAGCGCGCGGCGCGCGGGTTGGGGCGGTTTTCGAATTGAGCGCGTTCCGCGCAAGTCTTTTGTCTCGCGCTTGTGCGTGAAGGACGCACAAGCGCTCGGCGGCCTTCGGCGAGGATATTTGGGCAAATGTGAAAGGCCAGGGGCATCAGCGCGAGATGTCTTCGGCGGGCGGCGTCGGGCGGGAGTTGAACCCGGCGCGCTTCAGCCACAGTTTCAGCGCCTGCCAGTGGATCAGCGCCAGCACCCGGCGCGAGCCGAAGGGGCGGCGCAGGGCCGAGGCGAGGATGCCCGCGTTGGTCAGCGGTGCCCGGGGGCCGATCAGGTTGGTGTAAATCCCGCCGGAAGGCGTGGTGTAGTCGATCCAGATGCCAATCCGGTCGGGGCGGATGTCGAAGCGGAAGTCATAGCGCCCCGCGACCGGCTGGAACGGCGAGACGTGCAGAAGCTTCGTCGCGGTCAGGGTGTCTTCGGGCTTGATCGGGCTGCGGTCGGGGTGGTGGCACAGATAGGAGTGCCGGTCGCCGTAGGTGTTCGTCACCTCGGCGATCGTGGCGCGCAGGTGGCCCAGGTGGTCATAGGCCAGCCAGAAGCTGACCGGGTTGAAGACATGGCCCAGCAGGCGGGGTTGGGCCAGAAGCAGCACATGGTCGATGGGCAGGCCGTGGTCGGCCAGCACCTTGCGCGCCCAGGCGACACCGGTCCCCTGTCCGGGTGCGCCGCCGTGGTCGCTGTCGTGCAACGCCATCAGGTTCGCAGCATTGCGCGAAAAGAGCCGGGGGCCGGTCGCGCGGTCGGGATCAAGCAGCACGTAGTCGACGGAATAGCGGAAGGCGTTCTTCACGGGGCCCTTGCGGCCGTGGAACGTCTGGGCGCGGATCCGCTGGACCTGCATCATGCGACCAGCCGGAACGCGTGGCGTTCGGTCAGGGCCTGCACCACGTCGACCGCCGAGGCGAAGCCGTCTTCGTGGAACCCGTTCTTCATCCAGGCACCGCAGAACCAGGTGTTGCGGCTGCCGTTCATCGCGCGCAGCCGGTCCTGTGCGGCAAAGGCGGCGACGTCGAAGACCGGGTGGTGGAAGGTGTTGACGTCGTGGATCAGGTCCTCGCGGATCGGCCGGTCGGTGTTCAGGGTGACGAACAGGGGATCGTCCTGGGGGATCGGCTGCAGCGTGTTCATCCAGTAGGTCAGGTCGATCCGGTCGCCGGGGCCGGTCTTCGGCTCGACATAGGACCACGACGACCAGACCTTGCGCGATTTGGGCATCAGGGTGGCGTCGGAATGCAGCACCGCCTCGTTCGGCTGAAAGCGGATCGCCGACAGGGCGCTGGCTTCGGGCGGCGTCGCGTCGGAAAGCAGCTTCAGTGTGGTGTCGGAATGGGTGGCGAAGATCACGTCGTCGAACAGCTCCCACTCGCCCCCCGTTGCACGGACCAGGACCGACCCCGCCTCGCGCCGGACACCGGCGACGGGGGTGCCGGTGCGGATGTCGACCCCCTGCGCGGTCAGGGCCGATTGCAGGCGGCGGACATATTCGACCGAGCCGCCCTTGACCGTGTACCACTGGTGCTGGCCGTTCACGTCCAGAAGCGCGTGGTTGCGGAAGAAGCGGACCAGCGGTTCAGCCGGGAAATCCAGGATGCCGGCGGTCGGCGTCGACCAGATCGCGCCGGAAAACGGCGTGATGTAGTGGTCGCGGAACCAGGCCCCGGTGCCCAGCCGGTCCAGCAGGTCGCGGATCGTCATGGCGGGATCGTTGGCCACCGCTTCGGCGTTGCGGTTGAAATGCAGGATGTCGGACAGCATCTGCAGGAAGCGCGGTGAAAAGGCGTTCTTGCGCTGGGCAAAGATCGTGTCGACCGAGGCCAGCCCGTATTCCAGCGCCCCGCCCCGGATCGAGGCGCCGAAGGACATGGTGCTTTCAGCCGTCGGCACGCCCAGCTTTTCGAACAGCCGGACCAGATGCGGATAGTTCACCCGGTTGAAGACGATGAAGCCGGTATCGACCGGCTGGTCCTTGCGTTTGCCCGCCAGCACGGTGCGCGCATGGCCCCCCAGCCGGGGGTCCGCTTCCAGAAGGACGACCGAGTGCCGGTCTGCCAGAAGATGCGCCGCTGCCATCCCGGAAATGCCGCCCCCGATAACGGCGATGCGGCGGGGGGCCTGGCCCAGGGTCTCGAACGGCATTCCGGCAAAGTCCTTTCCTTGTTTGGGTGGGTTACGCAGACGCTTTGCAGTCGGATCACCCGTCACCCTGCCTTTACGCCCGGTCCCGGCCGAAAGTTTCGCGGCGCGGGCTGGCCCTGCGCTGCAGACTGACAGAAGCCGCAAGACTGTCAAACAAGGTTGACACCTGCCCTTGACAGCTTGGGGTCGCGATCCAATTCGCGGTGCAAGTGATCCGATCCCAAGGGCGTTGCGTAAAGATGGCATGATGCTTGATACAGGCAGAAGCGCTATGACGGAGCAGGTCGGTCGGCTGCCACCCATCGGTGTGGCGGCGCGGGCTGGACTGGCTTGGAAGAAGGACGGGTTTGTGGCGAAGGAGACGGACGAGCCGGACTGGGCCGGCCTACTTCTGAGGGTGCGCGACCATCAGGACAGGGCGGCCTTCGCGGCGCTGTTCCGGCACTTTGCGCCGCGCATCAAGGCGTTCCTGATGAAATCGGGGGCGGGGGCGGCGCTGGCCGAGGAATGCGCGCAGGATGTCATGGCGACGCTGTGGCAGAAGGCGCATCTGTTTGATCCGGCGCGGGCCGGGGTGTCGGCCTGGGTCTACCCCATCGCCCGCAACCGGAGGATCGATGCTCTGCGCCGCGCGCGCCGGGCCGAGCCGGAAGAATTGGACTGGGGACCCGCGCCCGAGCCGGATCAGGCCGAGGTGCTGGAGGCCCAGGAAGAAACCGCGCGTCTGGGGCAGGCCTTGGCGGCCTTGCCCGGAGCGCAGAGAGCATTGATCGAACGGGCCTTCTACGGCGACCTCTCGCACAGCGAGATCGCGGCAGAGACCGGGCTTCCCCTGGGGACGATCAAGTCACGGATACGGCTGGCGCTGGAAAAGCTGCGCCACCAGATGAGCTGAAGGACGAGACCGAAGATGACGATTCGCCACCATTTGTCAGACCCGCTGCTGATGGCCTATGCGGCAGCCCAACTGCCCGAGGCGTTCAGCCTGGTCGTCGCCACTCATGTGTCGCTGTGCGATGACTGCCGGGCGCGGCTGGCCTCGTTCGAGGCGGTCGGCGGCGCGGTGCTGGACGAGGCCGAGGAAATCGCGCTGGGCGAGGATGCCCTGGCGCAGACCCTGGCCCGGATCGAGCGCCTGCCGCAGGAGCCTGCGCCCAAGCCCGCGCCGCGGTCGGGGGTGTTCCCCGGACCACTGGCCGATTACGTCGGGGGCGATCTGGATGCGGTGCGCTGGCGGCGTGTGGGCGGCGGAGTTCGTCAGGCGATTCTGCCCACGGGCAAGGGCGCGACGGTGCGCTTGCTGCACATTCCGGCAGGCACGGCGGTTCCCGACCACGGTCACCGCGGGATGGAACTGACGCTGGTCCTGCAAGGCGCCTTTGCCGATGCGAACGATCGCTTTGGTCGCGGTGATGTCGAGATCGCGGACGAGGATCTGGAGCATACTCCGGTCGCGATGGCGGGTGAGGATTGCATCTGCCTGGCCGCCACCGATGCTCCGCTGCGGTTCCGGGGGCTGATCCCGCGCCTTGCCCAGCCGTTGCTGCGGATCTGACCGGACGTCGGGTTGAAGCCCGGCCTATGGCAGCAGATCGACGCCGGATATCCGGACGACAAGGACGGGCCCGTCGCCTGACAGCGTGACCGGGCCGGTAGTCAGGACCAGGTCATCCCGGCTGAGGGCATGGCCGTTCATCTGGCACGGTCCCAGCGCATACAGGGCAAGCTGGCCTTCTGTCGGCAGGGTGGCGTTCCGGGCCAGCGTCACTTTGGGCTGGGCCAGGTGTCGCGCGGTCATCACGTTGAAATCGTCAGACGGCAGGCCGCCGGTTTCAGAGGCCGTGACCGGAACATCGCCGGGGAAGGCCACCGGCACCAGCGGATCGCAGCGCAGGTCGATGCCGTCGCCGGTCAGTCGAAAGCCGGGGCCCGAAAGAACGGTGAGGTTTCGCTCGATCCCCGGAAACAGCGAAAACGGCCCGTCCTCGACCACGCTGGCGCGGGACAGGCGCAGGACAAGCTGCCCGTCCCGGTCGATCCGCAGCATTTCGACGGTCGTCCCACGACCGTTCTTCCAGGGCTGGCGGGTGTAGTCGGCGGGGGTCAGGTGGATCATCGTGGTCTCTTGTTGAACAATGGTGGGCGGATCGCCCACCCTACGCCTGCGCCTTGCCGCCCCCATGGGATCGATCAGGCCCGCGCGACACGCGGGGCCGGGTCGGGCGGCGTGACGGTGGAGGGGGCCAGTTCCTCGAAGTCGAAATTGTCCAGCCGCCGGGCGCGTTTGCCGGCCTTTTCGGATGACACCTTGATGTCCTCGATGTCCTTGGCGGCCTGCCCG
>ERZ724516.2517-NODE-2517-length-10308-cov-5.738028_pt1 | contig 10308 bp, 10 predicted proteins | sample MGYA00376049_ERZ724516 | MGnify/ENA primary metagenome ERZ724516 (study PRJEB28724, sample SAMN07190886) | activated sludge metagenome | isolation source: activated sludge of sewage treatment plant in Hong Hong | place: USA: Christiansburg, Virginia | collected... | reverse complement strand
CCATCAAGATAATTGCCGGCGGCTGCGTGTTAAAACTGATGCCCTCATGCGCCCCACCCATGATTTTGGTCAGTTCGCGATGAACTACACCAACCAGCGCCTGCCCAGGACTCAGCGATCCGATGACTTCCTCGCCAACCGCCTTTTCCTTGACCGCGGCGATAAAGTCCTTGACTACTGGCAAGGCAACGTCAGCCTCAAGCAAGGCCATGCGCACCTCGCGCAGGGCATCTCCGATATTGGACTCGGTCAGGCGAGCTTCGCCTTTGAGCGTCTTCATGACGCGGGCAAGGCGATTGGTCAGGTTATCAAGCATGGGCAATGGGCTTCTAGTAGAATTCAAGGATGGCCGACATTGTAATTCAGCTTCTGCCCCACATTATCGCTGCGCTCCTTTATGGTGGCCTCGGCTTCCACTTTTGGAACACCCGCTGGCGCGAGAGCGAGCATCAGTGCGTTGCCTGCCCCATGCAAACCTGGGAGCGCGGCGCCATAGCGCTCGCCCTGATTATCCATGCCGCCGGCCTGTACACCGCACTCTTTGCCGAAGTCGGCATGCGCTTTTCCTTCAGTTTTGCCTTGTCCCTGATGATGTGGCTGGCTGTACTTATATACTGGCTTGAAAGTTTCATGGCACGCATGGAAGGTATGCAGCCACTGGTGCTTCCTCTGGCTGCGATGTGCACGATTCTTCCCGTTTTCTTTCCCAATGTGCATGTGGTTGCCCACGCCAAGGCGGTCGGATTCAAACTCCACTTTCTTGCAGCCATGCTGGCTTATAGCTTGCTCACGCTATCCGCACTGCACGCAATCTTTATGGGCTTTACCGAAAACGCACTGCACAAACGCTCAGTCAAGCGCAGCCTGAACAGCCTGCCCCCCTTACTGACCATGGAGTCCCTGCTCTTTCGCATGTTGCTGGTCGGCTTCATTCTTTTGACCATCACGGTTGGTAGCGGCGTTTTTTTCTCCGAGGCCTTGTTCGGCAAGCCGCTGACCATTGATCACAAGACACTTTTTGCCTTTGCATCCTGGGGTATCTTCGCCATGTTGCTGGTTGGCCGACATGCCTGGGGCTGGCGTGGAAAAAGGGCCCTACGTTGGACTCTGGTCGGATTCGCTCTGCTGATTCTGGCTTACGTTGGCAGCCGTTTCGTCGCCGAAGTTGTGCTCGGGCGCCTCTAGTTAATGGACGAAATCCCGCTTTCAGCGCTCTCGGCAACGCTGATCGTCTTGCTCGCAGTCTCCGGTTTTTTCTCACTCACTGAGACTGCGATGATGGCAGCAAACCGTTTCCGCCTGCGTCATTTGGCGCAAACCGGTCACCACGGCGCCATCAAGGCACTGTCATTACTAAACCGCACCGACAAGATGCTAGGCGTAATTCTGCTTGGCAACAATCTAGTCAACTCGGCAGCTGCAACACTAGTCAGTGTCATAGCTATTGAATTATTTGGTGACGACAAATGGGCTCTAGGTATTGGTACCCTGGCAGTTACCTTTGCCATTTTGGTCTTTTCAGAGATCACACCAAAGATCATTGGCGCCACTTATGCTGACAAACTAGCGCTTTTCCTCGGTTACATACTTACACCGCTACTACGACTTTTCTACCCAATTGTCTGGTTCATTAATTTGTTCGCCAGTGGTTTACTTGGTCTGTTGCGACTATCCCCCAAACCGGGAGCTGAATCCACAAGGCTTTCACCGGAAGAGTTGCGTAGCTTGGTCCTTGAGTCGGCACATCTGATTCCGCAGAAACACCGGACTATTCTTGGCAGTCTTTTCGAACTCAACAGCATTACTGTTGAAGACCTGATGACCCCGCGTGGCAGCATAGAAATTCTTGACATTGACTGCTCGTGGGAAGAGGTACTAACTCAACTCGGTACAAGCCACCACAGCCGCCTGCCAGTTTGTCGTGGCTCACTTGACCAGCTATTAGGCGTTCTTCAGGCGCGCCGATTAATCGGCCCACTGCGCGACGAAGATTTTGATGAAGCTGGACTGATTAGCCACTTGCAGCCCCCCTATTACATTCCCGCAGGTACCGCCGTTTTTTCTCAACTCGCTTTTTTCCAAGAAAACCACCAGCGTATCGGCTTTGTCGTAGATGAATATGGCGAAATTCTCGGCGTACTTACCCTGGAAGACATCATCGAAGAGTTTGTCGGCGACTTCACAACCTCACTACCAGGACTAGGCAACTCGTTGATGTGGGATGGAAACGGCAGCAGCATGGTTGAAGGCTCACGTCTATTGCGTGACATCAACCGGATGCTGGGCCTCAATTTTCCACTAGATGGCCCTAAAACACTCAACGGCCTGATTCTCGAACACTTTCAGGATATTCCGGAGTCTGGTGTCAGCATCAAATTGACTGGAATTCCAGTGGAGATTGTGCACACCCAGGACCGTAGCGTAGTCACTGCACGCATATTCCGTCCCGACATCACCACTGCGCCAAACTAGCAGTCTTTACAAACCAAGGCCCACGTAGCATCATGGCCCGATTACAAGACATCTGACTAGCATCGATGGCAGCCACACCACAAGCAAGCTCTCTCAGCGGTCTCGCTCGAGCACTGGTTCAAGCTGGTCGCCTGAAAGAAGCAGAAGCCGAGCAACTGCTTGTCCAGGCAACCCAAGGAAAGCTATCGCTGATTGAACAGATTATCGCCAGCAAGAAGGCCACTGCACTCGATATGGCCCGCTTTGTTGCTGAAACTTTCGGCTATCCGCTGCTTGACCTCGAAGCCTTCGACGAGAGCCATATTCCGGTCAGTGCGATTGACCGGAAATTAATTGCCACACACAAGGTTATCCCGTTAAACAAGCGGGGCAACAGGCTATCTGTCGCTATTGCCGACCCAACCAATCTTCGCGCCCTGGATGAAATCCGTTTTCAGACAGGGCTTGCTGTAGACCCTATAGTTGTCGAGCACAACAAGCTGATTCCGCTAGTCGCCAAGCATTCGGAATCAGCAGAGGACGCCCTCAAAAATCTCGGCGGCGATGACATTAATCTGGACTTCCTTGATGAGGAAGCTGCAACCAAGGCAGACGAAGCGACCGGACAGGACATTGATGACGCACCAGTCGTCAAATTCATTCAGAAAATGCTGATGGATGCGATTAATGACGGTGCCTCAGACATCCACTTTGAACCTTACGAAAAATTCTATCGCATCCGCTTCCGCGTCGACGGCATCCTGCGTGAAGTGGCAACCCCGCCCTTGGCCATCAAGGAAAAAATCGCGTCGCGAATCAAGGTTATTTCGCGCCTGAACATTGCCGAAAAGCGCGTCCCACAAGACGGCCGCATGCGACTTGTATTGTCAAAAACCCGAGCCATTGATTTCCGGGTCAGCACCTTGCCAACCTTGCAGGGTGAAAAAATCGTCTTGCGTATTCTCGATCCCGCCTCTGCCACGCTGGGTATTGAAGCCCTCGGCTACGAGCCGGAACAAAAAGCAGCCTTGCTTGATGCGGTCAACCGCCCCTATGGCATGGTTTTGGTAACAGGTCCGACCGGCTCGGGTAAAACTGTTTCGCTTTATACATGCCTGAATATTCTGAACAAGGACGGTGTCAATATTTCGACAGCGGAAGATCCGGCTGAAATCAACCTGCCCGGAGTCAATCAGGTTAACGTCGATGACCGCGCTGGACTCACGTTCCCGGTTGCACTCAAGGCTTTTCTACGCCAGGATCCAGACGTCATCATGGTCGGTGAAATCCGCGATCTGGAAACCGCTGAAATTGCCATCAAGGCTGCCCAGACCGGCCACATGGTGCTATCAACACTGCACACCAACGACGCACCACAAACACTCACCCGTTTGATGAACATGGGAGTTCCGACGTTCAACATAGCATCAAGTATCCTTCTCATCACTGCCCAGCGCCTCGCACGGCGCCTCTGTAACTGCAAACAGCCAATAACCGTACCTCGTGAAGCACTGGTTGAGGCCGGGTATCCAGAGGAAGATCTGGATGGCACATGGAAGTTATATGGTCCCGGTGCTTGCGAACGCTGCAAGGGAAGCGGCTACAAGGGACGAGTCGGTATCTATCAAGTAATGCCTGTTACAGAAGCAATGCAGCGACTGATCATGAGCGGCGCCAATGCGCTGGATCTAGCCGTCCAGGCAAAAAGCGAGGGTGTTAAGAGCCTGCGCGAATCCGGCCTGCTTAAAGTTAAACAGGGTGTCACCTCGCTTGACGAGGTTTTGAGCACCACGAACGTCTAACGGGAAGATAACGAGGATGGCAACTCCGTCTAAGAAAAACACGCTAGTCGTCAAAGAAAGCTCTTTCCTATGGGAAGGCAAGAGCCGCGATGGCAAACAAATGCGTGGGGAAATGCGTGCCGCCAGCGAGGCTGTTGTGCAAAGCACCTTGCGTCGTCAAGGCATCACCAATGCAAAGGTAAAAAAGCAGCGCTTCAAGTCCGGCGGAAAAATCGTCGAAAAGGATATTGCCCTGTTCACTCGCCAACTTGCGACCATGATGAAATCTGGCGTACCTTTGCTACAAGCCTTCGACATTGTCGGTAGAGGCCATTCCAACCCATCGGTCGGCAAACTCCTTCTGGACATTAAGGCTGACGTAGAGACAGGCAGTTCCTTGTCACAGGCATTCCGCAAGTTTCCGCTTTACTTCGATAATCTTTATTGCAACCTCGTCGCCGCTGGCGAACAAGCCGGTATTCTTGATACCTTACTTGATCGTTTGGCCACCTATAAAGAGAAAATACTCGCCATCAAGAGCAAGATCAAATCAGCTCTTTTTTACCCTATTTCGATTATTGTGGTTTCCTTCGTCATCACAGCAATCATCATGATCTTTGTTATTCCAGCCTTCAAGGAAGTGTTCAAGAGTTTTGGTGCGGACCTCCCTGCACCCACACTAATTGTCATTGCAATTTCTGATTTCTTCACTGCATACTGGTGGGCAATATTTGGCGGGATTGGTGGTGGAATTTATTTCTTTATCCAATCCTACAAGCGCTCAGAAGCCATGCAGTTTGCCTTTGATCGCTACTCCCTCCGCATACCGGTATTCGGCGACATCATCAGAAAATCAGTCATCGCTCGCTGGACGCGCACACTTGCAACCATGTTCAGCGCCGGCGTTCCCCTAGTTGAGTCGCTCGACTCTGTTGGTGGGGCGGCTGGCAATAATGTTTACAAAGTTGCCACACGCCAAATTCAAAGCGAAGTATCAACCGGAACGAATCTGACCCAAGCAATGCAGAACAGCAACCTTTTCCCGAACATGGTCACTCAGATGGTTGCCATTGGCGAAGAATCCGGTGCTCTGGACTCCATGCTATCCAAGGTCGCTGACTTCTTTGAGGCAGAAGTCGATGACGCCGTGGAAGCGATGTCCAGCCTCATGGAACCAATGATCATGGTGGTTCTTGGCACACTCATCGGCGGCATGGTTATTGCCATGTACCTGCCAATCTTCAAACTGGGTGCCGTTGTCGGTTGATGATTGACTTATCCGGCTTTAACTGGTTTTTCTTGGCTGGCGTTCTTGGCTTATGCATAGGCAGTTTCCTGAATGTCGTTATCCATCGCCTCCCCAAGATGATGGAGCGCGAATGGCATGCACAGTGTGCCGATCTTCGCGGGGAGGCGCCGGAAGAGCAAGCGGCACTTAACCTTTCAAAGCCACGCTCACGTTGCCCGGACTGCGGCCATCAGATTACCGCCCTTGAAAACATACCCGTATTTAGCTATTTGTTCTTACGTGGGCGTTGCTCGGCTTGCGGCAAGGGCATTTCGCTCCGCTACCCGTTAATTGAGCTTCTGACCGGGGCGTTGTCAGCCTATGCCGCCTGGCACTTTGGTTTTGGCTGGTCAGCCTTAGCTGCACTGATCATGATCTGGTCATTGATCGCACTCGCCGCCATCGACTTTGACACCCAATTACTACCCGACGCCATCACTCTCCCACTACTGTGGGCGGGATTGGCCTTCAATTTGAATGGCTCCATGACTGACCTTCAGTCCAGCGTAATAGGTGCCATAGCAGGCTATTTATCACTTTGGAGCGTTTTCTGGCTGTTCAAACTGGCAACCGGAAAAGAAGGCATGGGATACGGCGACTTCAAATTGCTGGCAGCTTTGGGTGCCTGGCTGGGTTGGCAGATGCTCCCCGTGATTATTCTTTTATCATCAGTCGTCGGCGCCATTGTTGGCGTCGCTCTGATTATTTTTGCCCGCCACGGCCGGAACAATCCCATCCCATTCGGTCCCTATCTGGCAGCTGCAGGAATTATTGCCTTGTTCTGGGGGCAGCAATTGACGCACACCTACCTCGGTCTGCTCTCTTGAAAAAATCGCCCAGAATGCCGATATAGTCGGCTCAACCTATCAGTTATAATTCAAGGTTTTGGAGGACTCTGATGCCGATTTACGAATATCGCTGCGACTCCTGCGGTTCCCAGAAAGAACATCTGCAAAAGATGAGTGACCCGCAGCTCACCACCTGCCCAGCCTGTGGCAAAGAAAGCTATAGCAAAATGCTTTCTGCAGCCGGCTTTCACCTCAAGGGGAGCGGCTGGTACGCCACTGATTTCAAGGGGGGCAACAAGACTGCCCCCAAAGCTGAAAGTACTCCGCCTTGCCAAGGTGGATCGGGAGCCTGTACTCCGTGCGCGGCCAGCTAATCAAACGCTATTTCATCACTGGGCTGCTGATCTGGGTGCCCCTGTCGATCACTTTCTGGGTACTTTCCCTGATCGTCGGCACACTGGATCAATCGTTGCAGCTGCTACCTGAAGCCATTCATCCACAACGACTGGTTGGCTTTGCCATTCCTGGTGCCGGCGCAGTGCTCACACTCGCCATGATTTTCCTCACCGGCTTGCTGGCGGCCAATTTTATTGGCCAAAAGCTCGTCAGTTGGTGGGAAAAATTGCTGGCCAGGATTCCTGTTGTCAACTCGGTCTACAACAGTGTCAAACAGGTTTCGGATACGATCTTCTCTCCGAACGGAAATGCATTCCGCAAGGCGGTTCTGGTCAACTACCCGCACCAGGAAAGCTGGACAATTGCTTTTCTGACCGGTCAACCCGGCGGGGATGTGGTTAATCACCTAAGCGGTGAATACGTTAGCGTCTATGTTCCAACTACCCCCAACCCGACCTCCGGCTTTTTTCTGATGATGCCTGCCAGCAAGGTTGTCGAACTTGATATGACGGTCGACGAAGCGCTCAAATACATTATTTCAATGGGCGTCGTGGCCCCTCCACCACACCCCCGAGTCATCACCAACACTTAAAAAAATTAACGGAAAGTTTCATGCGTACCCATTATTGCGGACATCTCAATGCCTCCCTCGACGGCCAGACAGTCACTCTTTGCGGCTGGGCTCATCGTCGGCGTGACCACGGTGGCGTCATTTTTATCGACTTGCGTGACCGCGAAGGCTTGGCCCAGATTGTCTGCGACCCTGATCGTGCCGACATGTTTGCGATCGCTGAATCCATCCGCAACGAGTTTTGCCTGAAAATTACTGGCAAGGTCCGCCCACGCCCTGCTGGCACGACCAATGCCAACCTTGGCTCTGGCGAGATCGAAATTCTTTGCCATGAAATTGAAGTCCTCAATGCCTCGGTCACTCCTCCGTTCCAGCTCGACGAAGACAATCTCTCCGAAAACGTCCGCCTGACGCACCGCGTGATTGATTTGCGCCGTCCACAGATGCAGAACAACATGATGCTGCGTTACAAGACAGCGCGCGCCTTCCGTCGTTTCCTCGACGATAACGGTTTTATCGACATTGAAACACCGATGTTGACCAAGTCCACCCCGGAAGGCGCTCGCGACTATCTGGTCCCATCGCGCGTTCATGACGGCCAGTTCTTCGCCCTGCCGCAGTCGCCACAACTGTTCAAGCAGTTGCTGATGGTGGCTGGTTACGACCGCTACTACCAGATCGTCAAATGCTTCCGCGACGAGGATCTGCGCGCGGACCGTCAGCCTGAATTCACCCAGGTCGATATTGAAACATCGTTCATGACTGAGGATGACATCACCGCCTTGATCGAAAAATTGATTCTTTACGTCTTCAAGGACGCGATCAACGTCGATCTGCCCAATCCCTTCCCACGCATGAGCTACGCCGAGGCAATGAGTCGCTTTGGCTCCGACAAGCCGGACCTCCGTGTCACCCTCGAACTCACCGAAGTTACCGATGCCGTCAAGGACGTTTCCTTCAAGGTATTCGCCGGTGTCGCCAATAGCGAAAACGGTCGGGTTGCAGCCATGCGCATCCCCGGTGGGGCCAGTCTGACCCGTGGCGAAATTGACGAATACACCAAGTTCGTCGGCATCTATGGCGCCAAGGGCTTGGCTTACATCAAGGTCAACGACGTCACGCAGCTGAACGAAAATGGTCTGCAAAGCCCTATCGTCAAAAATCTGCACGAAAATGCGCTCAAAACCATCGTCGACCGCACCAAGGCACAATCCGGTGACCTAATTTTCTTCGGCGCTGACAAAGCCAAGGTAGTCAACGATGCACTTGGCGCCCTGCGCTCAAAGATCGGCCACGAAAAAGGCTTCCTCAACGGCAAGGCCTGGGAGCCGCTGTGGGTCGTCGATTTCCCGATGTTTGAATACGACGAGGACGACAAGCGCTGGACCGCTTGCCACCATCCCTTCACCAGCCCCAAGGACGAGCACATTTCTCTGCTGCAAAGCGATCCCGGCAAGTGCCTGGCAAAGGCATACGACTTGGCGCTCAATGGCTGGGAAATCGGCGGTGGTTCGGTGCGTATCCACAAATCTGAGATTCAGGAAACCGTCTTCCAGGCACTCAACATTGGCCCGGAAGAACAGCAAGCCAAGTTCGGCTTCCTGCTTGATGCCCTGAAGTACGGAGCGCCTCCACACGGTGGCCTGGCCTTTGGCCTGGACCGCATCGTCACCATGATGACCGGGGCCGAGTCCATCCGTGACGTCATAGCCTTCCCGAAAACCCAGCGTGCGCAATGCCTGCTCACCGATGCACCCTCTGCGGTCGATGAGAAGCAACTGCGCGAACTGCACATTCGCCTGCGGCAGAAGGTGGAAGTCCAAGCCGGCGCAGGCGATCTCGGCAAGGCCTAAGCAATCGTGCGAGGCTGTTTGCGCTTTATTCTGATTGCCTGGCTGGCAATCTGGGCGTCACTCGGCTTTGCCCGCGAAAATGTTGCGGTCGACTGGGTTTTACTCGCTGATTTACCCGTTCAAGCTCAGCGCACCGTTGCATTGATCAAGCAGGATGGCCCTTTCCCCTATAGCCGCGACGGCGTTACTTTCGGCAATTACGAAAAGCGCCTGCCTTTGCGACAACGTGGCTACTATCGCGAATACACGGTTAAAACCCCGGGCAGCCGTGACCGCGGAGCCCGGCGTATCGTCGCCGGCCGCGAAGGCGAGTACTTTTACAGCGATGATCATTACCGTTCGTTTTTGCGCATCCAGGAGTAAGCAATGAACGAAAAGCTATTGAAAAATCCTGATCTGGCTGGCGTATATCACCTGCCCCCACTACGTCGTGCCGCTTTTGAAGCCGCCGCCCAAAAATTTCACTTCCCTATTCTGACCGCCGACATCAGCGGGCATCAAAAGATCGAAGCCACGCTGCGCAAGATTGGCACCGCCCTCCATTTTCCGATCTGGTTTGGTGCCAACTTCGATGCACTTTTTGATTGCCTGGCTGACCCTGACTGGTATCCAGCCAAAGGCCATGTGGTGATTTTCAAGGGCATAGACAGCCTGCGCTCCGCCGACCCTGACGACTTCACCACCCTGATCGAAGTTCTTCAGGCCGCCGCCGAAACGCGCTGCGCCGCTGCTACGCCACTCTGGATATTGCTCGACACCCCAGCCCGCGGCATAGCCCCGTTGCCAGAGGCATGAAGCAACCCAAACAACCGGTTTCCGTTTTAGTTGTCATCTACACCTCGGCACTTGACGTACTTTTGCTTGAACGTGCCGCACACCCCGGATTCTGGCAATCCGTTACCGGTAGCAAGGAAGGCCAAGAGACACTGTCTGCCACAGCGGCCCGCGAAGTCGCCGAGGAAACCGGCCTCGACGTCAGCAGCTTCGTCCTCAGCGATTGGCAGCAGACCAACCGTTACGAAATTTTTGCCGAATGGCGCCACCGTTACGCGCCCGGCGTAACCGAAAATACCGAGCACGTTTTTGGGCTACTCCTGCCTGAGCGCCAAGCGATCACCATTGCCCCCGGCGAGCATAGCCAATGGCAATGGCTAGGCTGGAAAGAAGCAGCAGAGAAGTG
>ERZ724516.2512-NODE-2512-length-10315-cov-3.553314_pt1 | contig 10315 bp, 9 predicted proteins | sample MGYA00376049_ERZ724516 | MGnify/ENA primary metagenome ERZ724516 (study PRJEB28724, sample SAMN07190886) | activated sludge metagenome | isolation source: activated sludge of sewage treatment plant in Hong Hong | place: USA: Christiansburg, Virginia | collected... | reverse complement strand
AGTTAATTTATCATAAATATAAGCTCGAGGACTATTGATGAACATACCATCCCATTTAATAAATGGTCCAAATCTTCCTTTGCCTTTGGTAATAGGTTTTTCCTCATAATGTGCAATAGGCGCATCTTCTATTTGCTTTGATTTAATGACTTCAATTGCTCGTTCTAAGTTAACATCTGTCGGGTCTTCACCTTTAGGCAAGGAAATAAATGCTTCACCAAATTTTACATAAGGACCAAATCTACCAGTATTTACAGATACTTCCAGTCCTTCATACGTTCCTAATTGCAAAGGCAATTTGAATAAATCCAATGCTTCTTCCAATGTAATTGTCTCGATGCTTTGAGTGGGTTTTAGTTTTGCATAACGAGGTTTTTCTTCACCATCACTGTTGCCCATTTGTATCATTGGGCCATAGCGACCAAGCTTTGCAACTATTTTATTTTTTGTTTCAGGATCATTGCCTAATTCCCGCTCTCCAGTAACATAATCTGTTCCTTCTGATGCTTCAATTTCTTTGTGAAATGGGCCATAAAATTGCTTTAATGTTTTACTCCATTGTCTGTTGCCTTCTGCAATCTCATCAAAATCTTTTTCCATTTCTGCTGTGAAAGAATAATCCATCACACGGGTAAAATTATCCATCAGATAATCGGTTACTAAAATTCCAATATCCGTTGGAATTAATTTTCCTTTTAAGGAGCCTGTATTTTCAGAAAGTGTTTCTTTGGAAATTTCTTTCTTATTGTTCAATTCTAATTTTCTGTATTCACGTGGTTTGCCTTCTGCTTCGCCACGCATTACATATTCTCTATTTTGAATGGTAGAAATAGTAGGAGCATAGGTGGAAGGACGACCGATGCCAAGTTCTTCCAGTTTTTTAATTAAGCTTGCTTCTGTATATCTTGCAGGCGGTTGAGTATAACGTTGGCGTGCTTCTATTGTTTTATATTGAAGAGATTGCCCCACGTTTAATGCTGGTAACATTCCACTTTCTTCGGTGTCTTCATCGTCTGTACTTTCTAAATATACTTTTAAAAAACCCTCAAATTTTAAAACTTCACCTTCTGCAATAAATTTTTCTTTTCTGGTAGAAATATTAATTTTTGCAGTAGTTTTTTCCAATCTGGCATTGCTCATTTGAGAAGCAATGGTTCGTTTCCAAATCAAATCGTACAAACGCTCTTCATCGCGGGTATTGCCTTCATTCATGTTTTCAATATACGTTGGGCGGATGGCTTCGTGCGCTTCTTGAGCGTTGGAACTTTTGGCGGTATATTGTTTGCGATTAGAATATTCTTTTCCGTATTCTTTATTTATATGAGATTGAATGGTATTAAGTGCCAAATCGGATAAGCTAGGAGAGTCTGTTCTCATATATGTAATCTTTCCACTTTCATATAATTTTTGTGCAACAGACATGGTACGAGAAACGGAAAATCCTAATTTACGAGATGCTTCTTGTTGTAAAGTAGAAGTTGTAAAAGGGGCTGCTGGGCTTTTTTGAGTTGGTTTTACTTGAATATCTTCTACTTTAAAAAGTGCTTCTTTTACTTCCTTTAAAAAGGTATCTGCTTCTATTTCTGTCTTTAATTTTTCAGATAATTCTGCTTTAAAAACTTTTCCATCCGAAATAAAATAGGCTACTACTTTGTAAAAACTTTCGGTATCAAAATTATTGATTTCACGTTCACGTTCTACTACTAAGCGCACTGCTACGGATTGCACCCGACCGGCAGATAAAGTTCTTCTACCTAATTTTTTCCATAAAACTGGAGAAAGTTCAAAACCAACTACTCTGTCGAGAATACGACGAGCTTGTTGAGCATAAAATAAATTATGGTCTAATGTACGAGGATTTGCAACGGCTTTCTTAATTGCGGGTGCTGTAATTTCATTAAATACAATTCGTTTCGTTTGGTGTTTATCTAAGTTTAGTACTTCGCATAAATGCCATGAAATTGCTTCTCCTTCGCGGTCTTCATCCGTTGCTAACCAAACTTCAGCGTTTTTGGAAAGTTTCTGTAATTCTTTTACTACTTGTTCTTTATCTTCAGAAATAACGTAGGTAGGTTCAAAATTATTTTGAATATCTACGCCATCTTTTTTTGCCAAATCTCGAATATGTCCATAGCAAGATTTTACAGTAAAATCCTTACCGAGGATTTTTTCAATGGTTTTCGCCTTTGCAGGAGACTCAACTATCAATAAATTTTTTGCCATAATATTTATTTATATATAGTAGTGTATATCTTATAAATGGAATAATTTTAATATCCAATACGTTGTACTTAGTACGCAATATGCAATACGAAAGCGCAAATAAAGCTAAATTTTCCATTTTGTTTACTATATCTTATTGGTTTTTAAATTCTTTTTACGCTATTATCCTTATTTTTGAGAAAAATTTATTGTTATGCATACATTACTTTCCATTTCACCCATTGATGGAAGATATAGAAACAAAGTTGACAAATTAGAAAATTATTTTTCTGAATACGCACTTATTAAATATAGAATACGAGTAGAAATCGAATATTTTATTACCCTTTCAAAAGAGATAAATGAAATAGGAACTCTTTCAGATAATCAAATAAATGCATTGCGTAGTTTATATCAAAATTTTACCATTGAGCATGCACTTCGAATAAAAGAAATTGAAAAAACAACGAATCACGATGTGAAAGCTGTGGAGTATTTTATAAAAGAAAATATTACAGATGAAACACTTTTGGCTAAAAGTGAATACATACATTTTGGATTAACTTCTCAGGATATAAATAATACAGCAATTCCTTTGTCTTTGAAAGAAGCATTTGACGAAGTTTATAAAAAATTATTTATTACATTAGAAAATTCACTTTCAGTAAAAGTAGAAGCATATAAAAATATATCATTATTGGCGCGTACGCATGGACAGCCGGCATCGCCTACAAGATTAGGGAAAGAGTTGTATGTTTTTGTAGAAAGATTGCAATATCAATATTCCTATTTTAATCAAATTCCTTATTCGGCAAAATTTGGTGGTGCAACAGGAAATTTTAATGCGCATCAAGTTGCTTTTCCCACACATGATTGGAAAAAATTTGGAAATCATTTTGTGAATAATGTTTTAGGCTTGCAGCGTTCACAAACTACCACTCAAATTGAGCACTACGATAATTTAGCGGCATTGTTTCATAATTATGCTCGCATCAATACTATTTTAATTGATTTGTGCAGAGATATTTGGAGTTATATTTCGATGGATTATTTTAAACAAAAAATAAAAGAAGGTGAAGTGGGCAGTAGTGCGATGCCGCATAAAGTAAACCCAATTGATTTTGAAAATGCGGAAGGAAATTTAGGAGTAGCAAATGCTTTGTTTTATCATTTAGCAGAAAAATTACCTGTTTCAAGGTTACAAAGAGATTTGACAGACTCCACGGTATTGAGAAATATTGGTGTTCCTATTGCTCATACAATGATTGCAATAGAATCTATTTTGAAGGGATTGGATAAATTATTAGTCAACGAAGCTAAAATACAACAAGATTTAGAGAACACTTGGATAGTGGTGGCAGAGGCGATACAAACGGTTTTGCGCCGAGAGGGTTTTGATAAACCTTATGAAACGTTGAAGCAATTAACCCGCACTAATACTAAAATTGGTGAAAAAGAAATACATGCTTTTATAGATGAATTAAATGTAAGCGAAATAGTACGCGCAGAACTAAAAATGATAACACCGTTTAATTTTACCGGTATTTAAAAGGTAGTTTTATTTCTTTTTTTTCTTGCATTTTAATTTACACGTTTTCTTCTTTTTCTCTTTTGTTGGTTGAACAAGGTTGGAGTCTTTTTTCTCTTCTTTATCGACCAGAGGCGTTGCAAGTTTTGATGTGTTTTTTACAATAGTTTTAATAGTTTTATTGTTTCTGTTGTGTGCATCATTTGTCCAAGAATTATAGATATTTGGAACTCCAATTTTTGAATTATAATTTTTATTGATAAGTGAATTTTCTATTACAGAACCATTTTGTGCACTGCCTTTTATATTATTGGCAATTTCTGTTTGATTGCCACTGAGGCTGTATAATCCTTTTAAAAATCCAGAGCCTGTAATTTCATTAGCAATAAAATTCATATCGTTGCCACTATTGCCATTCATTACTATTCCATAATTTTCAATTCTGTTGCGAAAAAATGTATTGTCAGGACCATTAATACCATGTGAATTATCAATCACTAAATTTTGAATAATGTTGCCTTCCAATAAATTAGCATAAGGGAAATTGCCATGCAATACAATATCTCCGGCAGAATTTGTGGGGAAAAAACCTTGCGTCCAATACGGATCATACGAATAATTATAAGCAATTATATTTCCATTGGAGGTAGCTTGTAATAAAAAAGAATGACGTAAGTGTTTGGCAATATTATCAAAAATAAAATTATCGCTTGAGCCAAATTGCAAAACAATTCCGTACCCTTTTCCACCATCACCATAGTTAAATGCATCGTGTATGTAATTTCCTGAAATAGTAGTAAATGCAGTGCTTTGCAAAGTAATGTGTGCATAGTTGGTGCTTTCAGATTCTACACCGCTTATCCAACAATTCACTGCATAATTAAAGAAAATATTGCTGGTTTGGGAAGAACTTGCATCTATACGTTTTATTTTCAACGATTCAATTCCAACATTCTGTACGGGATTTATCTTTTGTACGATTGGATTATTAGAAAGTTGAAAATCTAATCTCAAAGGGTTTTCAAAAGTAATTTCATTTCCATTTATTTTAGTGATTCTTACTATCTGAAAAAAATAATTATATGCCCAATCGGAGGCTAATAAATGATTGGCAGTTTGTTTTATTTGAATGAAATCTCCAACAAAAAAATTATCAACGCTTTTTACTTTAATGGATTTACTTCCCTTGTTACTTCCTGAAATAATAGGAGAGGAGACATTATTTACCAAATTGCCTTGAATAGAAATTAAATCACTATTTCCGTTTAGGTTAAATTGTAAAATAGTTTTATCACTACCAGCGCCTTTTAAAATAATATTAGAAGGAATGTTGATAGTTTTCTTAAATGTATAATTACCAGAAGGAATATTTATTATTGTTGGTTTCCCTTCGGCAGATTTTATGGCATTTTGTAAAGCTATAGAGTTATCGGTGTTGTTATCCGCCTTGCCACCAAAATCTAAAATTGAAATAGTTTTTGCATTAGATAAAGTTGGAATAGTTGCGCCTGAGTTACTCCAATCTGTATTAGTATAAGTTGGACTAGCTGGAAGATTTAAGAAGAAAATTATGGATAAAATACTTGATAAAAAGATGCGAATCATTGAATGAAATTTATTAATGAAATACTATTGTTGTGCCATATCTTGATTATGGTATAAATATTTTGACAAATAAAGAAAAAAGTTTCTTAAATAATGATTTAATTTACAAATTAGAGCATAATACGTATCTTTGTAAAATAAACACGTGTGTTATGACTACAAAACTAACTTTAACTATAGAAAAATCAATAATCGAACGTTCTAAAAAATATGCCAAACATAATGGTAGAAGTTTATCTGATTTGGTAGAAAAATATTTAAATAATATTACACAAGATGATATATCAACTGCGAAATTATCTAAATTAAAAAAAATTGTAGGAGCAGTTAAATTGCCAGAGAATTTTGATGAAAAAAAAGAATTGAGTTCTTACTACGAAATGAAGCATTTATGAAACGTATTTTTTTAGATACTAATATTTTAGTTGACTTAATTGCAGACAGGAAGCCTTACAGTAAATTTGCAATTCAGATTTTTGAAATTTCTGAAAGCAAAAAAATAAAACTATACACTTCCTCTCATGCCTTTGCTACAACATATTATCTGTTGAAGAAATATGTAGCAGAGAAACAATTAAGAAAAATATTATTTGATTTGTTGGATTTTGTACAAATTATTTCTGTCAATCAGGAAACCATAAAGAAAAGTTTAAAATCTATTCATAAAGACTTTGAAGATGCTATACAAATAAATGCAGCTTGTAGTATAGAAAATATGGATGGTATTGTTACTCGAAATCCAAAAGATTTTAAACTTTCAGAAGTCGATGTCTTTACGCCTGAGGATTTAGTACGACAAATTCAATAAATTATTAATTACTTTCTAATCGCATACCAAACGCCATTGTTTCCAGAAGCAATTAACGTCCCCGATAAACTGTCGGGATTTATAGCATTTCCGTTATATTTATCGCCATTGTTAAAAGTAATAGAGAGGTTGTTTCCTCTGGATTCCCATTCTCCATGCAATGTGTCAGCATTTCTGAAATTGGTAACTTTTTTATCAGAATCAAAGTATAAATGTGATTGAGCATAAAAATTGAACGTGCTATTGTGTTTGAAATACAAATTCCACGAAGAATTACTTAAAAGTAATCCGTTTTCTTTTTTTTCTTTTTTACAAGAGATTATACTCAATAATACTAAACTTGCAATTAATATACGCATATTCAAAAGTATTTAATTTATAAACTATCTAGCAAAGCATTGTCTTCGCCCATCAATGGTGCGCCCCAGCTTGGTTTTGCGGGCGTTTCAGAGAATTTGAATGGTTGATTAATGCCTTTAAATGTTCCGTAATCTGTATGCTCAACTTCTACAAACATATCTCGCTGATTCAAATGTTCATCTTTTTCTACTTCATCTAATTCGAGTATGGGTGAAAGACAAATATCCAATGGTTTTGCTAATTCTACCCATTCATCTCTCGTTTTAGTCAAAAATATTTCTTGTAAATCTTTCTTTAATGCTGTTACCATTTCAGGAACAGGCATCATTCTTGGTATCCAGTCTGGTTTTCCTAACATCGCACAGACACCTTGCCAAAATTTAGGTTCTAAAGAACCTAAAGCAATCCATTTTTCGTCTTTACATTTGTATAAATTATAATTAGCCATTCCACCGCTGAGCATTGGTTCTTCTCGTTTTTGTTTAATTCCTGTATTTAAGAATTCACCCAATTGCATAGACAATAATGGCATTACACAATCTGTCATAGCCACATCTACAAATTGTCCTTTTCCTGTTCGCTCGCGTGCCCATAAAGCTGCCAAACAAGCAACTACTGCTGGGTAACTGCCGCCTGCAACATCAGCAATTTGACAAGCAGGAATTATAGGTTTTTCTTTATCTCCTGTTAATCCCAAAATGCCAGAATATCCCAAATAATTCATATCGTGACCTGCAAGATTTTTATAGGCACCGTTATATCCATAGCCTGTAATGGCAACATAAATTATTTTTCCATTGTGTTGTTTGGCATTGTCATATTCGATTCCCATTTTTTGCAAAACGCCTGGACGGAAAGAGTCCACAACAATATCAGCAGTTTTTACCAATTCAAAAAATTTACGTTTCCCTTCGTCAGATTTCAAATCTAATGTGATGGATAATTTACTGCGGTTGATGCTTAAATAATTTAAGGACAAGGAGCCTTTTAATGGCGGGAAAAATCGCGTGTAATCGGGTGCTTTAGGATCTTCAATTTTGATAACCTCTGCACCTAAATCCGCCATCAATTGAGTAGCTAAAGGGCCTGGCAATAATCGACTCAAATCGAGTATGCGAATACCTTGCAAAGGTCCTTGTTGAGGTTTCCTATACATCCTGTTTATTTTTTATTTTTATCTGCAAACGAGAATACTTTTTTCAATATTTCAGTAGTTCTAGCCAATGGATTAGCTCGTATATTATTTTCTTCTTTTTCTACCATTTTAAAAACTCCATCTAATGCTTTTTCAGTTACAAAACCCGTCAGGTCTGTATTAACGGGTTTTACCAAAGGAACTCTGTTGTAAATAGTAGTAGCATCTGTCCAATATTTAGTAGCATTTACTTGTCCTAATGATTGATCAATGATGGGTCTAAATTTTTCAGTTAATATAGGAGTAGTTGTCTTTTTTAAATAAGCTGTACCGGCACCATTTCCACCAGTGATAATTTGAATGGCATCTGTTACCGTCATTTGTTTGATAGATTGTAAAAAAACATCTATCGCAATACCGGAAGCCTTTTCGGCAGCCCGATTCAAAGAAGTTGTAACATTTTCTACTTGTTTGTCCATGCCCAGACTTAACATAATGTCTTTTACTTGTTTGGCTTGTTCTGGCCAAGGAATACGTACTAAATCATTTCCTAAAAATCCATCTGTTTGAGAAAGCAATCCCATGCCTTTTGTAATCCCAACACCTAATGCATCTTTTAAGCCTTGTCCTGCTTCTTGTTCTGTTGGATCACCGTAAGTAGTACCTAATACTGCGCTTACTGTTTGTTGAATTTGCTGTGCAGTACAGCCAAACATTAAAATAGAAATTAATAAAATACCTGTTAATTTTAGTCTTATCATGTTGTTAATTTTCTAGAAATAAAAAAAAATATTTTGTCAAGATAATAATTAAATTGCAAAATAAATACCAAAGTCAAAATCTATAATGTTAACGATAATTTTTTTAGACATTGGATAAATAATTAAATGAGATAAATCATATTGATGTTATGTTGAAATGTACAGTTTTGAGTATTGGCGATGAATTATTAATTGGTCAAACATTAAACACGAATGTTCATTGGATTTCACAAAGAATGAATGAAATAGGTATTGATGTAATTCATCATATAACGTTGAGTGATGATAAAAATGATATTATTCATAGTTTGGATAATGCATTAATATCTTCTGATATAATTTTAATTACAGGTGGTTTAGGACCAACTTCCGATGATATAACGAAAGATGTACTTTGTGAATATTTTGGAGGAAAACTAGTGTTTAATGAAGAAGCATTTAAAAACATAGAGCGTATTTTTTCTTTGCGACAAAGATGGATAAATGAAGCCACTCGACAGGTCGCATTTTTACCCGATATTTGTGAGGTTATTCAAAATAAAAATGGCACGGCTGCCGGAATGATTTTTACAAAAAATAAGAAAACAATAGTTTCCATGCCGGGCGTGCCTTATGAAATGTATGCTATGGTTACGGATGATGTAATTCCATATTTGAAAAACAATTATCGTCTTCCTTTTATTATTCATTATAATATTTTAACAGCAGGAGTGGGGGAAACTCTATTAGCAGAAAGATTAGAATCTTTCGAAAAAAATAAAGATGCAAGAATTAAGTTGGCTTATTTGCCAAATGTTGGAAAAGTACGTTTACGTTTAACAATAAAAGGTGATGATAAAGAAGAAATAAAAAAAATTATAGACGAAGCAAAAAAGGAAGTTGTAAGCTGCATTGAAAAATATATTTATGGTTATGATGATGACTTATTGGAAGCCAAAATAGGAGAGTTACTTTTGGAATGCAATCTAAGCATTGGTACGGCAGAAAGTTGTACCGGTGGATATATTGCACACCTCATAACTTCTGTAGCAGGCAGTTCTCGATATTTTAAAGGTAGTGTTGTTTCATATTCAAATGACATAAAATCGTCTATTTTGAAGGTAAAAGAAAGCACTTTAGAACAATTTGGTGCAGTAAGCGAACAAACAGTTTCAGAAATGTTGGACGGTGCATTACAACAATTAAAAGTTGATATTGCCATTGCAGTTTCCGGTGTTGCGGGGCCAGATGGAGGAACACCCGAAAAGCCTGTAGGTACCGTATTTATTGGTATTGCATCCAAAGAAAAAAAAATTATAAAGATGTTATCCTTTACAAATAACAGAGAAAGAAATATTCAATTGTCGGCAATAAGTGCATTGGTTTTATTGCGTAATTTTTTATTAAATGAAATAAAATCCTAAAATTTCAGTTGAAGTCTTGTAAATTGCATGAATCTATAAATACATACTATGGCAGAATATAAATTATTAATGCCCAAAATGGGTGAAAGTGTTATAGAAGCAACTATTTTAAGTTGGAATAAAAAAGTAGGAGATAAAGTACACGAACAGGATACTATTTTGGAAGTTGCTACCGATAAAGTAGATACTGAAGTTCCAAGTCCTGTGAATGGCGTTATTAAACAGCTGCTGCACGATGTGAATGCAACGGTGCCTATTGGAGAAGCGTTAGCAATTATCGAGATTGAGGGGAATGCTACTATTCAATTTATGCCTGAAAAGAAAAAAGAAAATACAGCAGAAATAACACCACCAAATGATGAGAAAAAGAAAGAAGAATTAGTTATACAGGAAACTACCAAAGCAGCACCCGAAATTAAACAAGAAGCAATACAACCAGTGCAACCACCAATTGAGAAAGCTAAAACTTATGTTGCACCAGCTATTTCTTCAGTTGGAAATAAATATTATTCT
>ERZ724516.2508-NODE-2508-length-10326-cov-11.589232_pt1 | contig 10326 bp, 9 predicted proteins | sample MGYA00376049_ERZ724516 | MGnify/ENA primary metagenome ERZ724516 (study PRJEB28724, sample SAMN07190886) | activated sludge metagenome | isolation source: activated sludge of sewage treatment plant in Hong Hong | place: USA: Christiansburg, Virginia | collected... | reverse complement strand
CAAGTTTCGTTATGTCGTTTAGATCTGTCATTGGCGATTGCATTGCTACCAACGACCAAGTATTTGCGAAGGCATGGAATAGTAGTTTGTCCAGCCGGAACAAAAGCCTGATTGAAAATATAAAGTTGAAGTTAAAATTAAATGCTCAAGATTGAACGTCCAGCCCGAACCGCTGTTGATGCTTGCAAATTGCTGAAGTTACATTGTCCAGCCATGCTTTTGCAAATACTTTTGTTGTAGGCAGTTTTATTGTCGTACTTTAAGCTGGTATCTGTTTTTAATATTCTGATTATAAAACTGTCCAAACGAATTTGCTGATTTAAAGCTATTCCAAATTTCAATTGGCAAATTTTGATGGGTATATTCTTGCTTATCGGTTGCTATAATTAAGAATCCGGTTTTATTGTCGCAACTATAAAAACTTGCTCCTCTTATCCAACTACTTTTGCTTGTATTCAATTTGTCGCTGTATGCGAATGAACTTTTCTGAATTAAGTTTTTGGCTTGTTGATATGAACTAAATACACTGGGAATGTCTCTACAATTCTGTGCTGAACAAGAATAAAGTGTCAGGCACAAACAAAAAAATAGAAATTGTCTAAGCATAAGTTTAGTTGTCATTATTATCTTCCATTTCATCAACTTTATCTTCAAGGTCTCTTACTTTTCGTTCCATATCCCACTTGTCGTAGTAGTTATCATCAATTTGATTTTTCAATTCATCAACATTATCTCTGGCTTCTTCAATATTAGATTGCAAATTTTCTCTTGCTTCTTCCAATTCAGAAACTCTGTCTTCCAACTCTGATTTTTCATCTTCAAGATTGTCAACTTGTGAAGTCAAGTCTGAAATTTCGGATTTTAATTTCTTATTTTCCTTTTGCTGTGAGAAATTGAAAATTACAGATGCAAGAAGGCAAGCTGAAATTAGCCCGATGATTATTTTGTTTCTCATACTATTTAAAAATCTTTTCGTACCATTTTGCAACGTCCTCTCTGATTAAGTCGTAAAACTTATAGATTGTCAAAGCAAGTTTAAAGTCCGCTCTTTTGTCTTTGTACTCATTAATGGTAAAGTAGCCATAAAAGCCTCCATCTTTGTCAACAATTACGGGTGGGTCGCTGGCATAAGAGTTAAAAGGAGATGTACTACTGTATTCACTTCCATAATTACCATAAGAATTCCAAATTGATTTTGAATTATAACTTGAACCGTAGGTTCCATAGGAATTCCAAATTGAATTGGTGTTGTAGTTGTCACAGTTTAAGCAACCTAAATAAACATCGTGGTCTTTGCCGCCATAAATATGTAATTGCTTTTGTCCAAAGGTGATAATCGCAGTCAAAATTAATACTGCTGTTAAAAATATTTTCATTGCTGTGAAGTTTTGGGTCTTTAAAAATTGCCTACAACGTTCAGGTATTTATGCAGGTGTGGGATTGGCAGCACTCCTGCTGATTGAAAATATATGGATGCCGTGATATTCGTCCGCCCAATTTGTAACATCCTGCCACACTTGCATAAATACCCATGTTGGCTGTAGTGTTATTCAATCTTAAGTCCTGTCAATGATAAATCTTTTTTGTCGCCCACTTTCGTTTTCGTCATTAGAATTTCTGTGTCTTCACGGTTCAAATAAGTTACACGAACATTAAAAAACACATTGGCTGTGTCATTGATGAAATACTTTCGTATAATCGTTCCTTTTAAAATCAAATCTTTTCCTTCGTCAAAGTTCCATACAGTAGTTGGACAATCATAAAGAACGGCATTGCGGTAATTGTCTGCTGTGTCAACAGGCATATATATAGTTATATTGTCACCAATTTTAAACTTATTGTAATTAGAAACTGCATGTGCTTTCTGTGTCTCATTGCAGTCTATTATCGGCTGCCAATATGCTTTGTAAGCTTCAACCTGTTTGTCGAGTTCTATGTCCTTTTTATTTAAAGTCCGATGAAGAGAAGTCAAGATGATTGATGAAATGTCATCGGGAGCATAAATGCCTAATGCTTTAAAGTAGTTTCTCAATGCCGTGTCCCTGTCGCCGTAAACCCAAGTATTTCGTATCCACATTCCTGTCCCACGATGTAACTCTATCACAGCGTTTCTTTCAGGTTTGTTTTTAAAACTGTCAAGTTCTGCCTGTGTCCATTGCTGCTGAAAGTATAGAACTGCTTCATCCAAGTTTTTCGGCAATTTGATTTGTGCCTTGCAACTTGTCAATATGAGCAAGCATAAAAAGAAAATTGTCAGTCGTGATAAATTCATTTTGAATTTTAGGGTCTGTCCGAACATTACAGCCAACGAGCAGGGCTTTATGCAGGTTGGGAATTAGTATTCCGTCTGCCGATAACCGCTGCTGATTGAAAATATATTGATGAAGTTAAGTACAAAAGCTGATAGTTATTCGTCTGACCGAACTGAAGCTGGGATTTGCAATTAGTTGATGTTTGATTGTCAAGCCCAACTTGCATAAAACCCAATGTTAGCGGTTGTTTTTCTTCGCTGCTTCCACATAGTCGTCTTCGCCAAAGTGCAATCTCAATCCAACAACTTTTCCATTGTCGTCTCTTCTAAACCTTATAAAAGTGTTACTAAAAGACCAAGACTGAAACTCGTCTTTAGCATTCCATCCAAGTTCGATAGTTGGATAAAACGATAACTTCATAAACAATTGGTTTTTTTTATGAGTTATTTCAAAGTCAAAGTTGGTTACCTCAATGCCCATTGCTATTTTCATAAACTTCTGCATGTCAAATGGAGCATTTTTTAAAGTATATTTTCCGATATACTCTTTAAGTACTTTTTCTGGCAAACTACCTTTTTGAACTTCATCTAAAGTAATATTGAACTCAACTAGCTTTATATCCTCTTTGTCTATTAGTGGTCGGGTAATCAGTTGTTGTTCGTCATGAGGAAATGAGCTTAAAATAAAATCCTTGCTGTTTTTGGCTTCTCCTTCAAAAAATAGTTGTGTTGTAAGTTCATGATAGTTTCTTTTAGAAACTTTATAGTGAATGTGTCTCGTTCTTGAACCATACGGACCTGGATATATTGTCTTGAATTTATACTCTCCCAATTCATTTGTAATTGCTTGCCCCCAACCTTGAAAATTTGGGTCGTCTTGCCGTTCACTTTTATCATACTCATGATGATATTTTCCATAGTGATTGGCTGACCATATTTCTACAATAGCTGAATGTATTGGCTTGCAATTCTTGTCTGTTATCTTTCCATATACTATTATAATTTGTCCAAATGCAACACCTGCATTCCCGTCTATTTGTGTCAAATCAATATCGTGGTCAGCTTGCTTTCGGTATTTCATTACTGCAAATGGCCCTAACTCTAAAATAGGTGTTGTCTTGCAATCTTCGGCAGGTAAGTCTGGAATGTGTTTTATAAAGCTTGACCCAATAATTCCTACACCGGCTGTCAAGCCCAAATTGGTAAGAAATTTTCTTCTATTTTGTTCTTTGTCTGCCATGTCTTTTATGATTTTTAGGATGTCGCTATAAAATAACCGCTAACGAAAAAGGCTTGGCGTTGTTGGGGAATTAGAATTCCGTCAGCCCATAACCGAAGTTGATAATTGCAATATTGCTGATGTTTTATTCATAAGCCAAATTTATAACGTCGAGCCCGAACTGAAGCACATTAAAGAACAAATGTTGAGGCAATATTCGTCAAGCCCCAATAATGCCAAACCTAATGTTGTGTGCAGTTTAATTTTTTATACAACGCACTGCTAAACCATTTGTCTTACTGTTATAGTTTCTTACTACACCTGACTGATTGTAGCTCAGTAAGTGGGTCCAAGCATAGACTGTATTGTAGCTCGTAGAAGACCAAAATAAGCCCGAGATACTCATATAAATGTATAAGCCATCATTGCCGTTACGGATACCTGCAGGAAGCCCTGAGAAACCACTGCTATTAGTTGCATCAGTATTCGGATTGTTCCACGATGTAGCCGTTTTCATTTTTCCGCCAGCAACAGTGTATCCACCTAAATAATTAATGAGTATTGTCCATTCTGCGTCAGTTGGTATATGCCAACCTGTAGGTGATAACTTGCCTGTATTTACTGCATACCAATTGTACAACTTGCCATAGGTGGCATTGTTTGTTACATTGTCATTATATATTGCATAACAACCTATAATTGTATTTCCCCATGCATTATTGCTTATCCCTGTTGATATAGAACTACCATCATTGTATCGTGTAGTTTTTAAGTTCTCGACCAACCATGTTTGGGTGCCAATCGTTATTGCATGGTAAATGTTTCCATCTATGTCAGTAACTATACTGCTATTGCTATTTCCAGTAGGATATTGAGGTGTTCCAATAGGATTTGGAATAAACCTGCTTGAAGGACTTTGAGGTGGATTAGTATTAATACCATAAGTTTCTTCATACGAATTTATTGGAATAGAATTATTCGTACGTGCTTTTACAATATTTTCTCTAATTGATGTTAATGTTCTTTCCAATCCAGCATCAATAATTGCTGCATTAAGCACAGCCGAAGTAATAGTATTTGTCCAAATTCGTGAAAGTCTGTTGAAGCCAGATATAGCTTTTACTTTTACTAACCCATTTGTTAATGAAGCTTTCCATTTTTCCCACAAGTCTTGATATTCTTTTTCAATTGGGTCAAGGTCAGGTTCTGTAGCGTTTACTCTACCATAAGTAATTACATTGCCTCCAGTTAGCTTATTAATTCTATTCTCTTGTAAGAGTGAATCTGTTTTAGAAACCCAATCATAATGATAAAGGCTATACACAACTGTATCAGAACTTGGATAAGAAAGTTTTAATATTACATTGTCGTTATTTCCATTTTTTTTAGTTGTATAACATAAATATGGACGGTTTTTTGAATCAATAATATAATTGCAATAAAAACTACTGTCTCTCTGGTCTAAAACGATACTTTTTATTGAATCTTGTAATCCTTTTGCATTAAATCTTCCATAAAAGTATATATCTGATTTTGAGTCTTTAATTTGTGTTTTAGCAATTATTCCATCTAATGTATTCGAGTTGTTACTAAAAAATTCCACTTTATCAATGTTTGGGTCTGTTGTAGCATTATCATTTTTTTTGCAAGATGACAACACTATTACTATTAGAGTAAAGGAAATTAACACTTTTTTCATTTTGTATAAAATTAAAATTTGCCTACTCTTTCAAAATGCAGTTTTCGGCTTCCCTGTTTGTTTCAATAAGATGTTTACCAAATTTCAGCAAAGAAAATTTATAAAGTTGATTGTAATCCGTTTTTTTCTGTACTATCTTTCTTTCACTTTTGAGGTGTCATCTGCAAAAATTGCACACAACGTTTTGCCGCTTGCCGCAGTGGGGGATTTCGGAGCACTTAACTGTCAACCAAGCACAAATGTTGATAGAAGCACTGCACTTGATTTAACTACGTCAGCCCCCATTGCGGCAAACGGCTGTTGGCAGCTGCTCTTCTTTCTCTGTCAGTCATTTGGTAATTGTTCTGTCCCATAAATTGCTTGTGTCAAGACCGTTTCTAACTCGCTAAGGTCGCCCTTGTCTGCTGTCATTAATGATTTGAGATAAGGTGTCCTATCTTCAAGAATAATCTGCTTATTAATTTTCAATAATTCTGCTGCTTGTTGTGAAAGAATAAATCTTGCTACACGTCCATTTCCGTCTAAAAAGGGATGGAGAGTTAAAAAACGATGATGGAATGATGTTAAAGCTTTAATTATATCTGATTTGTTGTCGGAAATTGATAGACGTTCATAATTAGCGTTCCATTCATTTAAAAGTTCTTTTAATGCAGCAGGGACTTCTGACGGGTCTGGTGGAGTAAATCGTGCTTCTTGAGGGTTTGCAGAACCAATCCACACTTGATGTTGCCTAAGTTTGCCTGATTCCATACCCTTAGTTTCAAATAGTATTGCTTTATGGAGAATACACAAGTTTTCAATCGTCAAATCTGAAGTAAGAAGTGTAATAGTTGGGAATGCTAAGTTAGTTTTGTCAGACCTGACTTGTTCCTTATTTAATAATGCTATTGTGCTTTGGGTCGCTTCATATAGGTTCTGAACAAAATTGAAAACCTTGTCAGTTGGATTTTTCCACCCGTCAAATTTTTGTCCTATTGATTCTATTATGTAATCGCTATTTTCTTTAAGAAGTCGCTTCAAATAATTTCTTTGCTCTGAGAAGAAACTTAGTTGTTCTTCTAATGTCATTCCAATACCCAAATACTCTAACCGTAACGCAAAGCCCAAAGGAGAGTCTAGTAAAACTCTGATTCTTTCATTGTGATAAACAATTGCTTTTTGTCCCTTGTCTGATGCTATTTTTATTAGCTCATCTCTTTCGGCAGGTGTCAATTTTTGATTAGTTAAAAAGGCTATGCCGTCAGCTTTATTTTTAGTTACGCCTTCCAAATCGTGTTCAAATTTCTCTTTGATGGATTTGAAGTCTTGTGCAGTAGTTGGGAAGTAAGCAGCACCAATATATTTCCAACCGTTCTTTTCACATACAATGTCTTTTAGTCCGTCAGGTCCCCCAAGCGGACATTGCGGGTCAATTGAATGAAAACCATCTAGGTCTAAAAGATTAGCACAAAGTCTTTCAGCTTTAACTTGTCCTTCTCTCCATATTGTCAATTTTATTTCTGTATCCATCGTTATTTGTTGATGTCGTTTAGAGTTGCTGCTAACGTTTACGGCTTGGCGATGTGGCGATATTCCGTGATTCGTCAGCCCGTAACCGATGCTAAATTTATAACTAAATATTCATTGTTTATTCTGTTGACCGGCATTTTCCGTCTGCTGAAACCTGAGCCGACAAAAGATATACAGCCGATTGTTTATCCGTCACCCCGCCATATTGCCAAACCGCATGTTGCACGCCGTATTCTGTCCCCGGCAATGAAAATGGAAGTTCAGTAAAGTACTTGCGGGTAGGGTCAACCGAAAACTATATGCTAAAAGACTGCTGAATTTTATTTGTCTACTGCAAAACACAATACAAAGCCCAAGAAGCAAAGCCTGCTGAATTTACTTGTAGCTTGGGTCTAACTGCTCGAAATAAGTCTATTGCCCAACGTCAAACAAAACACAATTAAAATACGAACATTACGAGCAGTCAACCGAAACCTGTAAAAAATTTAAAGCTACTTGCCACAACAACCAGTATCTACGCAGCCCTGGCAAAGTCCAACCAAATACCACAGTTGAGCTTTTTCCATTTTCGTCACGGTCAGCCGGAAACTGCCCGAAGAAAATTGTCTATAAAAAACGGTCTTCGCTATTGTCCTGTGTCTACTGTAAAAAGAAAAAAGTTTATCGGGCAGTGTGTCCTATGTCTTTGTGCCGCGGGCTGTCCGGAAAATGGCGTGCAACGTTACAGGTTGGCGAAGTGCGGATAATAGCGTTCCGTCCCGCTCGGCTACCGAAGTTGATTATTTAGTTAAAGTACAAGTTATAGATTTTTTGCCGATTGTTTTCCGTCTGCCAGAACAAAAGCCCCAACAAAGAACCCAAAGTTGACGAACGTATTCCGTCTGCCCGCATTTTTGCCAACCTGCCTGTTGTGTGCCGTTCTTTGTCAGTTATTAAAATCCTAAAGGTGATGGATAAGCAAATATCCTCATTGTCTTTTTACTTTTTTCGTCTGGAAAGTTGAGTTCGCCACCTCCCAATTGCGTAAAGTTCACTGTCACTTCCTTGCCGGGAGAAAGATTAATCATGAATTTATATAGAGAGTCAACTCTATCAGGCATATTTTCCTGAAACCTCATTCCGTATTTTAATTCAATGTCTTTTGAGTGAAATTGTGTTGTCACGAGCCATCCCTCCTGTATTACTGTATCTACTATTACAGTCATGCTATCAATATAAAGACCTAATGAATCAGCAAGAAAATAATGCATTTTCTCTTGGTATATATCTTGAAGTTTTTCTCTCTTTTCCAGATGATTCTCGGCATAATAATCCTTCTTATAATCTTCCAAAAGGTTAAATAAATATGTCTGAGTGTTAGAATATTTGTGATTAATCTCTTTTGGGCTGTCATTGCAAGATACTAAAACAAAGATTGTTGTCACACAAAGAACAATTTTGAATATTATAGAGTGTATTACTGTCAAATTATTAAGTTATTTATAATTGTAGGTTGGAATGGCACACAACGGGTTGGGGCTTGGCGAAGTGGGGGCATTTGAAAAACGTCAGCTTGGATTTTGCACAAATGCTTAATAGAATAACTAATGTTCAATTTAGCACTTCTGCCCCCATTTTGCCAAACCCTTGTTAGCGGTAGTTATTTATTCTTCGCTATTTTCTTCTATTTCTTCTTTTTGAATTTCTATCACTTCGTCATTGTCCTTTAATTCAACATTTTCTATTAGGTCTGTTGTTATTTCAACTTCTTCTAATTGTCCTTTAACTCGTTCATATTGACTTGCAGATGTCATAAAACTTATGAATTTATCAAAAGATTTTTCATCTTCATTTAACTTAAACTCCTTTTCAATATATTCATTTATGAATTTAAAAGTTTTCAAAATGATTTCTGTCTTTTCTTCTTCATATAGTTTTTGGATATGTAAATTAACATTTATTTCAATAGAGTATTTAAGTTTAGCATACTTTGTAAAAACAATTTTGAACAATGAAAGCAGATGGTACAAATTACTTGAAAATGTATCTTCAAAGTCAAAAGGCGTTCTTTTAAAGATTGTATCAAGTAAGTAAAAAGAAGTTAAGAAGTCCTCAAATTTTGAATTGTCATTAAACACTTTTTCATAAAGTCCATCTTTACTGTCTTTATGAGATACAAATAGTAAATCCTTTCGTGTTTTTTTGATTTGTCTAAAATTATTTAGAACAGCGACTGGCTCTTGTAAATGATACGCTAAATAACAATTTGCAAATACATTATTTGGTATTCGTTTAATGCCCTTGGGTGAAGTTCTAAATTCTCCTCTTCTTTTCTCATACCAATAATTTGTCTTAAAGAAATCGTTTTGTAAACGAACTTGGATTTCGTCATTTGCTCTAAAATCTCTTTCATTTACTGGATTTTGAGAGTTCGTAAAACGTGTAACTTTGAGGTCAAAATCTCGTCCACCCGATTTTAATAATCTTAAAGTAATTAAGGCTTCGCTATCAATAATTGTTCTTTTTGTTGGACTTGCATCTTTATAAGCCCTATAAACTGAATAAACTGTTTGAGCTCCATTAATAATTTGCAAACCTGTAAGTTCAATTGATGTTGCTTCGTCTCTGATTTCGTTTGGCAATAAATATGTTATTGCAGTCAAGCCATTGTTATAATACCAAAAATAAGCAGGATTATCAACTGTTGTTTGTTCTATTTCTTTGTTAAAATCAGATTGTATGAGTGGATTTCTAACATTTCTAAAAAATAATGAAAATCCATACTTTTCAAATAATTCAAATATCGTTTTTGGTTTAATTAAAAAGACGTATGCTTCAAAAGGCTTCTCAACTCTAATGAAATTTCCTGATGATTTGTTGATTTTTTGTATTTCTATATTTATTTTACTTTCCTCTGGGTTGTAATAATTTTCAAGTGGATTTATAGGGTCTATTTTTTTATACCTTCTTTCAATAAAGTCGATTTTTATTCGATTTATGTCGTAAAACTCAAAAGTTGTTTTTTTGTGATTATCAAGAAAGCTTTTGATATTATCATCTGCTTTTGGGTTGTTACTTGAAAGTGTAAGGTAGACAAACTTAACTTCTCCATTTTGTTTTAAATGCTCTTGAAGTTCGTCTATTTTTGATTTTAATTTAGCATTTACTTTTTCCTTCTTACCTCTAATAATTGTGTCAAAATCGTTTAATGCTTGTAAAATATCCTTTTTTTCAACCTCTTTATTGCAATTACTTTCAATATTCCACTTTGATTGTACTATATAAAATACTTTTTGTCCTTGATTATCAAGATTGTCAAATACAATATCACAAGAACTGTCTTCATCTCCATCAGTTATATAGTTTGAGTAATCAGATTTTTTTCCATAAAAATCTAAAAACCAAATCAACAAGGCATAAGCCTTTTGATTATTTATAGCACTCTTATTTTTTTTGATGTAAGCGTCATCTTTATACTTTTCAAGTATGTCCCTTAATTCAAAATCAATTTGTTTGTAAAAATCTTCTGTTAGCATTTCTGTTGCTCTTTTTTTGCAAATTTAGTTAAAATTTCTGATTGATATAAGTAGTGGTGTCGCTTTTATAATTACCGCTAACGTCTTCGGCTTGGCGAAGTTGCGACGGATTTATTCCGTCGCCCTTGGCTTA
>ERZ724516.2507-NODE-2507-length-10332-cov-3.698745_pt1 | contig 10332 bp, 7 predicted proteins | sample MGYA00376049_ERZ724516 | MGnify/ENA primary metagenome ERZ724516 (study PRJEB28724, sample SAMN07190886) | activated sludge metagenome | isolation source: activated sludge of sewage treatment plant in Hong Hong | place: USA: Christiansburg, Virginia | collected... | reverse complement strand
CCCAACCGCTGTTTGCCGGTCCCTATCTGCAAAACCGCGGCACCGGCGCTTTCATCATCATCGACGAAAGCAATAACAATACGGTCGGCGCCGGGATGATTTTGTAATGGTTTCTGCGGTCGAGCGCAGCAAACAACCCAAAAGCAAAACATCTCCGTCATCGCCCTTCGAGCGCATTCAGGGCTAACATAAGCGTTGTTTGCTGGCGATTCCTGCCGGCGACTTCCTGTGAGAGAGATTTCAATGCGTGTCCTGATCGTCGACGACAATGCCTCGATGCGAAACCTGCTCACCGCCCTGCTGGCCAGCCAGGGCTACGAGGTAATCGGTGCGCTGGAGGAAGGCAATGGGGTCATCGAGACGGTCGAGGCCCAGAAACCAAACATTGTCTGCCTCGACTACGAATTGCCCGGTCGCAACGGCCTCGATATTCTCAAGGAAATCAACCGTCGCTTCCCCGAGATCGACGTCCTTTTCATCACCGGGTCTCAAGAGAGCGATATCGAGGAGCGTGCCGCCGATGCCGGTGCTGCCGGCTTCCTGCGCAAACCCTTCGGCCAGATGCAGGTGATCGAGGAATTACGCGAGGTTTGCGATGCCCGCCACAAGGCCTCGCAAGCCAATCTGAGGGAACCCTCGCCAGAAACACCTGTTCCGGCGATTAACGGCACGCCCGCCGGCATTTCTCGAACCGCCGTCATTGTGGATGACAACAGTTCAATCAGGCTACTGCTCAAAGGCATCATGATTGACCTCGGTCTGACGGTGATCGGCCAGGCCGGTAATGGCGAGGAAGCCATTCGTGCGGCAGCGAAATTGCAGCCGGCCGTACTCTTTCTTGACGTCAATATGCCGGTTCTCTCGGGACTCGACGCCCTGCCCAAAATTCGTCAGGCCAGCCCGGGAACGGCTGTCGTCATGGTCACCGGCGACACCTCCAAAAAACTGGTTCAGCAGGCGGCCAGCCTGGGTGCCCGAGGCTACATCGTCAAGCCGGTGCGCCCGGCTTACGTCGAACGTTTCCTGGAAAAGCTGTTCAACCCATCATGAGCACCTGCGGAGAACAACTTTCATGACCCTGATGATCGACTTTCCATTCCCGGGCGCCGGCCCCTGGGTGGAACACTTCAAGGAAGTTGAACTACCGGTGTTGCGGCACACCATGCATCAGCTCGCCGAGCTTCGCGATGAGGCCGAAACCATCAACACGCGCAAACTGGCCAGCATCATCGAGCACGACCCGCTGATGACGCTGCGTGTCTATCAGTTCATGAAGGCTCGGCGCAACAAGAGCCAGATGGCGGAAATCACCACCATCGAGCGGGCCTTGATGATGATGGGCACCCATTGTTTCTACGAAAATTTCATGGACCTGCCGATCATCGAGCAGCAACTGAAAACCTATCCCAAGGCCATGCTCGGGCTGCTCAAGGTCATTGCCCGCTCCCGCCATGCCTGGACCTGGTCGCGTGACTGGGCCTTGCTGCGCCAGAACACGACGTTCGACGAAATCGCCATGGCGGCGCTGCTCCACGACTGTGTCGAAATCCTGATGTGGTGTTTTGCCCCCAACCTCTCCATCCGCGCCCAGGATCGCCTGAAGGCCAAGCCCGGCCAGCGCACCGCAACGGTCCAGAACGAGGTGTTCGGCGCCAGCTTCGAGGAAATTCTCGTCGAACTCTGCGAACAATGGGGATTACCACAACTGCTGCTCACCCTGCTCAATCCGAACGATGCCGAATCGGCCAATGTCCTCAACGTCAGATACGCAGTCGATCTCGCCCGCCATGTCGGCAATGGCTGGAACGACCCGGCGCTACCCGACGATTACCGGGCAATCGAAGCACTGCTCCATATCGGCCACAGCAATTTCCTGGAGCGGATCGGTGCTCCGGAGGAACAGATTATTGCTGCGAGAGCGGCCGAGATGGCTGAGGATGAGGGGCTTTCGTTCTGACGCGGCGATCTCCATGAACCGGATACTGCCTTTCCTCTTGCTGCTGCTCGCGTTGCCCGTCTCGGCCGATATCTACAAATGCCGCCAGCCGGATGGCACGACAAAAATCTCCAACTCACCTTGCAGTGGTGGTGCCGCGACCCTCAAGACAATGCCTGACGATGTCGTTCCGGAAGCCAACCGCCTGCAGGCGGAGCGCGATGCCGACCGCCTCGAGGAATATGCTGACAAGCTGGAGGCCAAACGCAAGGCCGACGAAGCGATCGAGCGCAAGGAACGGGAAAAACAGCAGGCTGCGGCAACGGCAGCAGCGGCCGCCGCTGCAAAAGCGGCTGCTGCCCAACCAACGCCTCAGCCGGTTCCCTACTATTACGCCGTTCCGGTTCCCGTTAGGCCACAGCGTCCGGTGGCCCCCTTGCCGGAACCGGTCAATCCGCCTGCCACCAAACCGGGCAAGCCAGCGAACGTCTATAACGCGCCGAAAGGCTACTACCAGGCGCGTTAAGGGCCGACACAGTCATCAGGCCGTATGGTGCTCGCCGCCATCCTTGCTCTGACTGCCCAGCGTCAGTTCGGTATTTTCGCTGAGGGCGAAAAAGAAGGCATCGACGGCCTTCGGTTCGCCGGTTGCCGCAAAGGTGGTATGGCCGCAATCGCACTGCCCGACCCAGATCGCATCCAGCCCGCGCAAACCGCGCGTGCTGACCGGGTTGATCTGGCTGACGTCGGCGCCGCAACTGTTGCAGACCAGTTTTTCCGGACGGCTTGCTGCGACCTTCGCTTGTGCCTGCGCAATGCGCTCTGCCTGACTTCCCCTGTTTTTTGCCTGTCCCATGCCTGCCTCAACCGCGTCGAAAAGGCGGCAGGATAGCCGGCCACCGCCGAACTGTCGAATGCCATCCGCCTGTGGCACACTGGCGATGCCCACTGGACTTTCGCCGGAAACCGCCATGTCACTGTTCAGATCCCTGTTCCTCCTGACCACCCTGCTTGCCGGTAGCGCGCAAGCAGCCAGCATTCAGCAGTTCCAGCCGCAAGGCCGGGTTGCTGACCAGACACGGGCGACAGTTCGATTTAGCGCACCGATGATCGCCTTGGGTGATACCTCGGCGGCGGCACCGTTCAATATCGACTGCCAAGGCATAGCCGGTGAGAGTCGCTGGACAGACGAACGGAGTTGGGCCTGGCAGATGAGCCGGCCGCTTCAACCCGGCGAGCGTTGCATTTTTGCCCTTAAATCCGGGTTGACCGCAGCCAGTGGCGAAATAATCGCCGGCAAGACGCGGTTCGAATTTTTCGGCGCCGCCCCCCGCCCGTGGCGAATTCAGCCGGTTCCCGGCTCAGGAATTGAAGAAGATCAGGCTTTCATCATCAACGCCGGCGGTCCGCTTGATCCGAAATCCCTGACCGACAATCTATGGTGCGAGGCCGATGGTATCGGTCATCGTCTGCCGGCCAGACCGGTAGCGGATGCCCTGCGCAAGGAAGTCCTGCAAATTAATGGTGGCATGGGCAGCGACCCGCTTGTCGTCACCTGCAGTGAACGCCTGCCCACCGGTAGCAAGATGAGGCTGGTCTGGGGCAAGGGTCTGCGCGCTGCCAACGGCACACCGACAGAAAAGGAAGAGGCATTCGTCTACAAGGTGCGCGAACCCTTCACTGCAACCCTGAATTGTGAGCGCGAGAAAGCTGGCGCATCGTGCTCACCGCTATCGGCGATCAGCCTCAATTTCAGCGCGCCCTTCGATGCAAAGCTGATCACCAAATTCCGGCTGCTGACCAGCGAGGGGCCACGCCAAGCAGTCGACCCGAACAAGGACAATTCCAATCGGGAATCGACCCTGCAAACCGTGACCTTCGCCGGCCCACTGCCGCAAAACACCGAGTTCACGCTGGAGCTCCCCACCGGCCTGAAGGATGATGCCGGACGCCCGCTGGCCAACGCCGCCAGTTTCCCGCTCAAGAGCCGTACCGGCAGTCTGCCGCCGCTGGCGAAGTTTCCGGGCAATTTCGGCATCGTCGAACTGAAGGAAGGCGGCTTGCTGCCGGTCACGCTGCGCAACGTCGAAGCTAGCCTGAAAACGAGTCGCCTCGCCCTGCCCGGCAGCCATCGCTTCAGCGAGCAAAGGCTGACCGAAGACGCCGATGTGATCGCCGCGATGCGGGCGCTGGAAAAGTTCGAACAGCAGAGCAAGCGGGTACGCATGACCATCGACGGCGAAAGCCGCGAATTGCACGACCCCTTCCATGCCCGGGAACTGTCCTTCCTCGCCGGCCGCAACGGTGTCAGCCGGCAGGAACTCCCAAAACCCGGCGGCAGCAACGCATTCCAAGTAATCGGCATTCCGCTCGCCAAACCCGGCTATCACATTGTCGAAATCGAAAGCCAGCTGCTCGGCAACGCCCTGCTCGCCACGCCGAAACCGATGTACGTCCGCGCTGCCGCACTGGTCACCAATCTGGCAGTGCATTTGAAGGTCGGCAAGGACAATGCGCTGGTCTGGGTGACGGCGCTGGATAGCGGCAAGCCGGTGGCCGATGCCGAGGTCAGGATTTCAAGCTGCGAGGGCAAGTCGCTTTGGCAGGGTAAGACCGATCAACTCGGCCGCGCCCTGGTCAAACAACGGCTGGAGAATAAAAGCTGCCGCGATGCCAGTTTCCTGTTCGCTAGTGCCCGCCTGAAGGAGGATTACAGCTTTGTCCGTTCCGACTGGAACGAAGGCATCGAGCCGTGGCGCTTCGGCGTCGAGACCTGGGGTGAAACCGGCGATTTCAAGATCCACAGCATTGTCGACCGCAGCCTTTTCCGTCCCGGCCAGACGGTGTCGATGAAACACATCGCCCGCCAGCGCAGCAGCAAGGGCTTTGCCCTGCCCGAACCGGCCATGCTGCCCGGCAAGCTGCTGATCCGCCACAGCGAAAGCGGCACCGAATACACGCAGCCGGTCACCTGGGATGCAACCGCTGCTGCGGTCAACGTCTGGAAAGTGCCGGAATCGGCCAAGCTGGGCACCTATCAGCTCACCCTCGTCGGCGGACCGCGGGGCGAAATCACCAGCGGCGAAATTCGCGTTGCCGACTTCCGCTTGCCGGTCTTCACCGGCAGCGTAGCGGGCGTGCCGGCCCGCCAGATCGCGCCAAACAAGATTCCGTTGGCCCTCAGCCTTTCTTTCATCAACGGCGGTGCTGCCAAAAATGCCGAGGTGCAGGTCTCGGCCACCCTTCGCCCGCGCTGGCCGATCTACAAGCATTACGAGAACTACAACTTCCAGATCGACTTCGATGATGAGGCCAGAGCCGCCTTCAAGGTGGATGACGGCCGGGAATCGGAAACGCTGATTCTCGACAAGCAGGCGGTCACCCTCGACAAGGCGGGGGCAGGCACGCTGGATGTCGCACTGCCGGCAAAGCCGAAGGGGCCGAGCGAACTCTATGCCGAGATGAGTTTCCCCGACCCGAATGGCGAAATTCAGACCCTGCGCGGCCGTGTCGAACTGTGGCCGGCGGCGCTGACGGTCGGCATCAAGGTCGCCGATTGGGCGGCTTCGTCAGGCAAGAACCGCGTCGAGGTAGTTGTCCTCGATACCACCGGCAAACCGCTCGCCGGCCAGGCGGTCAGCGTCAAGGCCAAGCGCCGCATCGACAGTAGCCATCGCCGGCGCATCGTCGGTGGCTTCTACGCTTATGAAAACAGCAGCGAATACAAGGAAATCGGCGAGGTCTGTACCGGTAGCACCGACAGCCGCGGCCTGCTGCTCTGCGAGCCCAAATCCACCGAATCCGGGTCCATCTACCTGCTCGCCGAAACAAGGGACAGCACCGGGAATGTCGCCCGCGCCAGCACCAGTTACTGGGTCACTGGCGCCGGGGACCTGTGGTTTACCGCCGGCAATCAGGATCGCATCGATGTCATTCCCGAAAAGAAAGCCTATAAGGCCGGCGAAACGGCCCGCTTCCAGGTGCGCACGCCCTTCCGCGACGCAACGGCGCTGATTTCCGTCGAGGCCGGCGGCATCATCGAAACCTTCGTCCAGCCACTGTCGCGTTTCAAGCCAACCATCGAACTGCCGGTCAAGGCCGAATGGGGGCCGAATGTTTTCGTTTCCGTGCTGGCGGTGCGTGGGCGGGTCGAACCGCTGAAGTGGTATTCGCTGTTCCAGTGGGGCTGGCGCGAGCCAGTGGCTTGGTTCCGCGAATGGTGGAACCCGGATCAGCCGACAGCCATGGTTGACCTCGCCAAACCGGCCTATCGCCTTGGCCTCGGCGAAATTGCCGTCGGTACCGAAGGCTTCAAGCTCAAGGTCGACGTCAGCACCGACAAGACCGACTACCGGCCCCGCGAAGAGGCAACGGTAAGAATCAAGGCGACCACGCCAGATGGCAAACCGGCACCGGCCGGCAGCGAGATCGCCTTTGCCGCCGTTGATCAGGCTTTGCTCGAATTGCGGCCCAACGACAGCTGGAACCTGCTGGATGCCATGTTGCAGAAGCGCGCCTACGAGGTAGAGACAGCCACCGCGCAGTCACAGGTTATCGGCAAGCGCCATTTCGGCAAGAAGGCACTACCCCCCGGTGGCGGTGGCGGTCGCGCCCCGGCCCGCGAAATGTTCGACACGCTGCTGCTCTGGCAACCGCGCGTCGTGCTCGACGCCAACGGCAGCGCCACGCTCAAGCTGACCATGAACGATTCGCTGACCGAATTCAGGCTGGTCGGCGTCGCCACCGCCGGTGCCGGCCTGTTCGGCAACGGCAGCAGCAGTATCCGGACGAAACAGGATCTGCAGATCATCTCCGGCCTGCCGCCGCTCGTCCGCGAAGGCGACAGCTTCAAGGCCATGCTGACGCTGCGCAACGGCACCGCGCGCCGGATGGTTCTTGCGGTCAACGGCAAAAATGGCAGCAATTCCCTGCCCGAACAAAAGCTGACGCTGGAACCGGAAGGCGCCGGTGAATTGAGCTGGCCGCTCACGGCTGCGGAAGGTGTCAGCAGTCAGCAATGGGAATTCAGCGCCCGCGAAGACGGTGGCAACGCCCAGGACACCCTGCGCATCAAGCAGCAAATTACCCCCGCCGTGCCCGTTACCGTGCAACAGGCAAGTTTCACCCGCATTGCCGGCCCGTTCGAGACTCCCGTAACGCAACCGGTCGGCGCGCTGCCCGGCAAGGGCGGGCTGGAAATCAGCCTGTCGCCGAAACTGGCGACGCCACCGCCCGGCCTGAAACGCTTCTTCGAGGAATACCCGTTCAGTTGCCTGGAACAGAAAACCTCGGTGGCCGTCGGCCTGCACGACGAGAATCGCTGGCAGGCCATTGCCGAGACCCTGCCCGGCTATCTCGACGCCGCCGGCTTGGTCAGCTATTTCCCTGGCACACCGGGCAGCGCGACGCTCACTGCCTATCTGCTCGACCTCGTCACGCTGGCCGGCTTCGCCATCCCCGATGACACCCGGCAGCGCATGCTGCACGGCCTGACCGCCTATGTCGAAGGCCGGATCAAGACCAGCGAATGGGCACCGGGGGATAGCCTGCTCCATCGCCGCCTGAATGCGCTGCAGGCCCTGACCCGGCAGGGCCAGAAGCCGACCCGTGCCGCCGCAGCGCTTGACATCGACCCGCTGCGCCTGCCCACTGCCGCCCTGATCGACTGGTTGCAGATTGTCCTCCGCCTGCCGGACCTGCCGCAGCGCGACCGAAAACTGGCCGATACGAAGCAGGAACTTCGCAACCGCCTGAGCTACGCCGGTAGCCGCCTGGTTTTCACCACCGAGCGCGAAGACTACTGGTGGTGGATGATGCTGAACGCCGATGCCAATGCCTTCCGCCTGATCGAGGCGATGCTCGACGATGCCGAGTGGAAGGACGACCTGCCGCGCCTGCTGCAAGGGGCGATGGAACGCCAGGTTCGTGGCCGCTGGCTGACGACCACGGCCAACGCCTGGGCACGCGTCACGCTGGATCGCTTTGCAGAAAAATTCGAGCGCGAAACGGTCGCTGGCAGCACCGTGGCAACACTCGCCAACGCACGTACTGCGGTCGACTGGGAAAAAACGGTAAATTCTCAGCCCGCACCGCTCGCCCTACCTTGGCCGATGCCCGCCAGCAAAGGGGATAAGCTGGCCATCAGCCACACCGGCAGCGGCCAACCGTGGGCGACCGTCCAGGTGCTCGCCGCCATTCCTGACGGCCCGCCACGAAGCGCCGGCTATCGCATCAGCCGCAAGGTGACACCAATCCAGGAAAAGACGCCTGGCAAGATCAGTCGCGGCGACATCTGGCGGGTGACACTCACCGTCGACGCCGACAAGGACATGACATGGGTGGCGCTAACTGACCCGATCCCCGCAGGGGCAAAGATAATGGGCGATGGCGACGGCCGCGATTCAGCCATTGCCAGCCTTGGTGAAAACCATAACCAGCGCGGCGTCTCGCCAACGTACGTCGAACGCAGTTTCAGTACCTACCGCGCCTACTACGCCATGCTGCCAAAAGGCCGTTTCAGCATCGACTACACCCTGCGCCTGAACAACGCCGGCAACTTCGCGCTCCCCCCGACCCGGGTCGAAGCGATGTATGCACCGGATGTGTTCGGTGAGGTGCCGAACAGGCGGGTAACTGTCGCCGACTAAGCCTGCGTCGGGGCGACTTGCCGGACAAATCGCAGGTTTGCCTTTACTGATTCATCGAAAACGTATAAAAGCTGCTGCCCATTGAAAATTGAGAATCAAATGCCCGAACACGAAGCAGAAAAAGACCTGGACCAACTCGCTGACCGCATGCTGGAAGCGGCGCTGAATGGCCGCACTCCGCACGAAGCCCTGGTTGAATCCTCACGCGCCGAGAGCGCCAATGTCGATGAACGGGCCGCAGCCATCAAGAAGAACCGCGAGCGCGCCCTGAAGTTGCTGGAAGCCCTCGAAAAATCCGGAAAGTAACTGCTGCCGGCCGAAACTGGCGACTCAGCGTACTTCGTCGACAATCTGGATCATTCGCTCCTCGATCTCTGACCCCAAACGCGCCAGCACCTCTCTGCATGGCAGCTCTGCCAGCATCGCATTCGGTCGCAGCAGCGCAATTTTCGTCGCCCCGTTCTGGGTATAGACCGAGATTCGCCAAGGCAGGACGGCGCTCAATCGCAAGTCATGGGTTAGCAGCTTTTCGAGATGCCGGACATTGACGATGTCGAACGTCTGGCACTCTTCGTCGAACTCGATATCCCGCCGGCGCAGCATGTCGCTGAAATCGTGAGCATGCAGAATGGCGAAACCCAGACGCTGTACCACCGGTTCCAGATCGAAGATGACTTCTGCGAACGATTTGTCGCTTTCAACAAGGTAAAACACGACGTCTCCATAACAAATTGGGGGCCAGCCCGCATGATAGGCGAGTTCGCCATCTCGCCACACCAGCGGCGTCCGGGGCACGATAGAATACGCGGCCCTTAAGCGCCTCCACGGATAGACACCATGCTGCGCCTGACTGAAATCAAGCTCCCGCTCAAGAAATACAACGACGACGATTTGCGTAGGGCTATCGTCGAACGACTGGCCATTGTCCCAACCGAACTGCTCAACTTCACGGTTTTCCGCCGGGGCTACGACGCCCGCAAACGCAGCAACATCCTGTTTGTGTTCACGCTCGACGTCGAACTGAAAGACGAAGCGGCCGTCGTCAATCGACTCAAGACCGCCAATAACGATGCGCATATCAGCCCGACGCCGGATACCCGTTACAAGTTCGTCACCCGCGCCCCCGAAGGACTGAAATCTCGCCCTGTGGTGATCGGCACCGGCCCCTGCGGCCTGCTCGCCGGACTGGTCCTGGCCCAGATGGGTTTTCGCCCGATCATCCTGGAGCGCGGCAAGGCAGTACGCGAGCGGACCAAGGACACCTGGGGCCTGTGGCGCAACAACAAGCTCAATCCGGAATCAAATGTCCAGTTCGGCGAAGGCGGTGCCGGCACCTTCTCGGACGGCAAGCTCTACAGCCAGATCAAGGATCCGCAGCACCATGGCCGCAAGGTGCTGGAGGAATTCGTCAAGGCCGGTGCGCCGGAAGAGATTATCTATGTGAGCAAGCCGCACATCGGCACTTTCCGGCTGGTCAAGATGGTCGAAAACATGCGTGCCACCATCACGGAACTGGGTGGTGAGATCCGCTTCTCCAGCAAGGTGGACCGCATCAATATCGAAAAAGGTGCCGTCACCGGCGTCACGCTGGCGGACGAGGAAAGCATTGCGGCAGAGCATGTCGTCCTCGCCATCGGCCACAGCGCCCGCGACACCTTCCAGATGCTCTACGAGCAGGGCGTCTTCATCGAAGCAAAGCCCTTCTCCATCGGCTTCCGCGTCGAGCATCCGCTAGCGATGATCGATCGC
>ERZ724516.2506-NODE-2506-length-10333-cov-5.361744_pt1 | contig 10333 bp, 9 predicted proteins | sample MGYA00376049_ERZ724516 | MGnify/ENA primary metagenome ERZ724516 (study PRJEB28724, sample SAMN07190886) | activated sludge metagenome | isolation source: activated sludge of sewage treatment plant in Hong Hong | place: USA: Christiansburg, Virginia | collected... | reverse complement strand
CGACATTCTGGCGCAGATCGAATCCTACGTGCCGGCGAGCGTGCTGATTTGGTTCGCCGTCTCGTCCGTCGTCATGTTCGTAGGGACCCTGATCGCGATTCCCATCATCTTGATGCGGTTGCCGGCAGACTATTTCGATACCCGTATTCCCCGCCCGTGGATGGAAAATCATCACCCGCTGCTCCGGGTACTCGGGCACATTGTAAAGAATGTGGTCGGAGCAATTTTTCTCTTCGCGGGATTTCTCATGCTCTTCCTGCCCGGTCAGGGTGTGCTGACCATGTTGATCGGCCTGTCGTTGATCGAGTTTCCCGGCAAGCGGAGCGTGGAAGCCAAAATCGTTGGACAGTCTACCGTCCTGAACACGATCAACGCGATGCGAGCCAAGTTTGGCAAACCGCCGCTGATCATTGCTCCGGACTGACTCCGTCGGCGTAGACATCCGTCACGCCAGTTATCCATAACCTGTGTGCCGATTCCCCCATCATGCCCACTCTCTACCTGATTGACGGCAGCGCGTACATCTATCGAGCGTTTTTTGCCCTGCCGCCGTTGAGCAATTCCAAGGGGCTGCAGACCAATGCGGTCTATGGATTTACGACCATGTTGCTGAAAGTCCTGCGGGACCATCGACCGGATTATGTGGCCGTCGTATTCGATGAAAAAGGTCCGACCCACCGGCATGAAGCCTACAAGGAATACAAGGCGCAGCGGCCTCCCATGCCGCAAGGCATGAGCGCGCAGATTCCCTACATCCATCGAGTGGTGGAAGCGTTGTCCCTGCCGGTGATCCGGCAGGCCGGGTACGAGGCCGACGATTTGATCGGCACCTTGGCGAGAAAAGGGGAGGGCGAAGGCCTCGATGTCGTGATCGTGACGAGCGACAAGGACATGTTTCAGCTGCTGACTCCCAAGACACGTATTTACGATCCGGTGAAAGATAAGTGGTTTGGCGAGGCAGATTCGCAGGTGCGGTTCGGCGTGGAGCCGGCCCGTGTCGTCGAGATTATGGGCCTCATGGGAGATACCAGCGACAATATTCCCGGGGTCAAAGGGATCGGCGAGAAAACGGCCGTGAAGCTGATCACCCAGTTCGGCACGATTGAAGAGTTGCTGCGGCGTGTCGAGGATGTGACGCCGGCAAAAACCAAGAAGCTGCTGCTGGAGCAGGGCGACAATGCCCGCATGAGCAGGCAGCTGGCGACCATCCAGCTGGATTGTCCGATCGAATTTGCTCCGGCTCAGTTTCACGCGAAGGCGCCGCAGACGGAGACGCTTGTGAGTCTACTGCGTGAGCTGGAATTCATGACGTTGGCCAAGGCCTTTCAGGGGGAGACCCCGGAGCAGAACCGCTTAGGCGCTGAGATCGAGCAGATTCATGATGCCCGTGGAGCGGAAGATTTTCTGAAACGGCGACAACCGGATGCCATGTTGGGGGTGGCCTGTGTGTTGAGTGGTGAGGCCGGCGTGCGAGCGAATATCCAAGGCTGCGCGTTTGGCTGGCCTGACGGCGCTGCCGCGTTCGTGCAGGGTGAGCCACAGGGCTGGCCGCACCCGTTTATTTCTTATGTGGGAGATGGCCACAAGCCAAAAGCCGTCCAGGATCTCAAGCCGACCCTATTGGCGCTCCACCGGCAGGGAATTGAGATGCCGGGCCCCTACTTCGATACGATGGTCGCCGATTATTTACTCAATCCCAATCGACGCGCGCACACGTTGGAAGCGATTGCGATGGACCTGCTGAGTTATCAGCTCGGCGCCGATGCTGCTGAGGAATCGAGCACGCGTCCCCAATCCCTGTTCGATGTCGATGAACAGCTCGTGCGTCGAGTCGGCGAGGCAGCGGCGGTGACGGCCAAAGTTGCGCCGTTGTTGCGCGAGCGGCTGAGAGCGCAGGGCAGTCTGTCGCTCTTTGAGCAGGTGGAAATGCCGCTAGTGCCGGTCTTAGCCGACATTGAGCGCAACGGATTTTTGCTCGACGTCGAGGGGCTGCGCGCGTTGAGCAAGGAGCTGGAGCGGGAACTTGAGCAGATGGTCGGAACGATCTACCGGCTGGGCGGCGGCGAGTTTAATATCGGCTCGCCGAAGCAGTTGGCCACGGTGCTGTTCGACACGCTGGGCCTCAAGCCACTCCGGAAAACGAAGACCGGGTTTTCCACCGATGAAGACACGCTCACGCAACTCGCGAATCAGCATGAGCTTCCCGCGCAAATTCTCAGTTATCGGACACTGACCAAACTCAAATCGACCTATGTCGATGCCCTGCCGCAGTTGGTCAATCCTGAGACCAGACGGCTGCATACGTCGCTCAATCAGACGGTCGCCGCCACGGGACGACTCTCCTCGACCGATCCCAACCTCCAGAACATTCCGGTGAAAGGCGACTACGGCCTGCGGATCCGCGAAGCCTTCATTGCGCCGCCCGGCCACCAGCTGCTCTGTGCCGACTATAGTCAGGTCGAGCCGCGTATTCTGGCCCATCTTTCCCAGGACCCCCGCTTGTTGGAGGTGTTCGAGAAGGGCGAAGATATTCACATGGCGACGGCCATGGAAATTTTCAACCTGCCCGCTGGCGAGGTCACCCGCGAGATGCGGCGTGCGGCGAAGAGCGTGGTGTTCGGGATCGTTTATGGCATCAGCCCATTCGGTCTCGCGTCGAACATCGGTGTGCCCCAGGCCGATGCCAAAAAATACATCGAGACATTCTTCGAGAAGTTTGCCGCCGTGCGGGCCTTGATGGATCGCAACATCAACGATGGCAAGACGAAGGGCTACACGACCACGATCATGGGCCGTCGCCGTCCCATTCCCGAATTGCAGAGCGGGGATCCCTCTCAACGCGGCGTCGGGGAGCGCATGGCGGTGAACAGTCCGATCCAAGGCTCGGCGGCAGATCTCATTAAGGTCGCTATGATCAATGTTCATCGACGTCTGCAAGGCGAACTGCCCAATTGTAAAATGATCCTCCAAGTGCATGACGAATTGATCTTCGAGGTGCCGGACGAGGAGCTGGAGCAGGCGAAGCACCTCGTGAAAGCGGAAATGGAAGCGACCGGCGCGGCATTGGGCCTGTCGGTGCCGCTGAAGGTGGATGTGGGGGTTGGGAGTAACTGGCGTGCCGCCCATCCCTAGGCGGCTGTTGAACCAAGCTGCTGGCTGCGTTTTCAGGCGCACGCCTCAGTTGACGTGATCCCTGCGGCTTTGCCGGCAGCCCGTTTGAGCATCGTGACATCCTGCGGAGGGTGTACAGCGCGTAAGTCGAACCAGATCAGCCATGTCACCGCGAAAGCGTACACTCGCCATCACGGAGCCTGAATTTCAAGCCTTGGTCCAGCAGGCGCTGGACGGCCTTCCTGATGAATACGCCAAGCGTATTACCAACGTCGCCGTGGTGGTGGAGGATGAACCTTCCCCCGACGTCCTCGCCGATCTGGAGATGGACGATGACGAGGATCTCCTCGGTCTCTATCAAGGGCTCCCTATCGATAAAGAGTCCTTCTTCCAGTCGGGCGGACAACTGCCTGCTAAAATTTCCATCTACCGAGGACCCATTCTCAGGCTCTGTCGCACCAAGAAAGAGGTCGTGCAGGAAGTGCGCGATACGGTCGTCCACGAAATCGGGCACCATTTCGGTTTTGACGACGACGAAATGCCGTACTAGCAGATGAAAGCAGAGGCTATGAAGGCAAAGCGAGCTTCGGACGTTTGGCATCTCGTGGTTGCTGCTGTGTTTCTTGTGGTCGTGACGCCTGGCTGTGCCATTCATGCCTGGCGGGTAGCTCCCACGGACGATGGAGAGCCGTCGATCTCTTCGTATCCTCAACAGACTGGGACAGCGATGTACTACAACGTGCCGGCAGTATTCGAGAAACGGCCGGCTATAGAGACGGGTGACTCCTATGAAAGGTTCCGATCGGCTCGGCAGTTCGCTGAACTCTTGAGAGATGCACTCACGAAAAATCCTGTCTTTGAAAAAGCAATTCTCACTTCTGAGGCGCCCGAGCGAGGCTATTACGTATCTGTTGAGGTCACCCACGTTCCTCACCTAAGCTCCTCAGCTGCACTCAAGATAGTACTGTGTTCTATGACCCTCGTTGTGATTCCTTGCTATCTCGAAGACGCAGTCGAGTATAGGATCAGTTATCAATTGTTCAAGGACGGCAAAGAGCTAGGCACCTACCGCGAAATGGTTCAACAGAAGACTCTTATGTGGAATCTTCTTTTGCTGGCAATCCCATTTATCGCTGATTCCTGGACAGCAGAGTCGTGGAGCATTTCAAAGGAACAGGCGTTTGCAGAGACATCGGTTAAATTCTGGCGAGATGCGCGGGCAGATGGACATTTTTAGTTGTACGACACAACGTGAGTTTCGTCGGGACAGTTCTTTCGGACTGTTGGTTGTGGCCCTAGCGGTCGTGCTCTCGTCTTGTTCGTGGATGGGGGTCGGATCGGTGAGCCCTTTGTGGAGAGACGGAGATGCTCCAGCTGTCGAACCCTCGAGCAAGCGAGTCTACTATAACATCGACTTGAGTCTCGAATATGGAGCGATTGCCGGTGCCATTCGACAGGCATTCGGAACTGACGCAGGTCGACCAGAGGCGGTCTACATTTCTGAGCCACCGAAAGATGAAATATTCTACAAGGTTACGTTGGATCGCCGCCCCCGTTCGGCGTTGTCTAATTTCTGGGGGTTCCTGTCTGTGTTGAGTCTCGGAATTCTCCCCTTCTACGATCATGAAGGGGAACGAGTGACCGTGAGGTATGATCTGTATGTTGACCGTCAATTCAAACGGTCATATGCCTATTTGGCGAGTCGAAGGGGGCTATTCTGGTTGGGTGCTCCGCTGGTAAAGCCGTTGCTACCTTCCGATTGGTCAGAGAGCATCGTTGCCCGCGACGTATGGCTCAGCGTTTTCCGAACTACAGCTCGGCAGGTTATGGCGGATGTGAAGAGAGACGGGATTCTGGGCTTGCAATAAGTACGATGGGAGACAAGTCAGCGCGATCCCGGAGTCGTCCGGCCACTATCTTGAGGATGAGGAGATCTTCGATTGACAGTATGTGAAATTGTAGCGCGCCAAACACGACCGTATGTCTGCGTTCCAATGCGGTCCGAAGGGAGGCCGAGTTTTCCAGGAGGAAATCGATGACGACTTCCTGCCCGGATCGGATTCCCTCAATCCGTCAAATCGAGATCCCCTGAAAGACCATAGGGCTTGGACGGATGCTCGTGGACCGAAGAGAGATGAGACGAGCGTCTGTATGTGTTCGCGTGAAGGCGGATCCAGCACAATGAGGAAGTCGATGTCCCTAGTAGCTCGAGGTTCCAGCAGGGCGCTATAGGCCCACCCCGGCCAGCGCATAGGTCATGCTGCGTCGGTTGAGGTCGGTGATGAGGGCGGAGAACGTGCGGACTAGGATTGCCCGGCTGCCATGTCTGTTCTTTGGCCAATCGGATTTCATGCAGGACCTGGGTGATCCCCCATCCTCGCCAGGCTCATTCTGCTGCTCAATCACGGCCTGCTGCCACCTCTAGAGAGACGTGCATCGGAGATTGAGTGGGGATGAACAAATCAGATGGGGTTAGCAGGCTTACGAGTACAGCCGCCCGACGATCTGATTGAAGTTGAAGAGCATGGCGTTGGCGCGGGTGTAGGCGGCGTGACCGTAGTAGTGATCCCGAACATTCGTTGAGCTCGTACAGTCTTTGTAATCGACCAGCAGGCACTGTCCCTCGCTCGGGAAACGGGTGGCGCGGCGCGCGCATTCCACCCACCGTTCGAACCCATCGTACGGTTCCAGCAATTCCCACACGGCTTTATTGGCGGCCTTCTCGCTCTCAGAGGGCAGAGCATCGCTTCCGGCCACGGCCAGTTCCTGCACGTAGTCGCCACCCCACGCAATCGGCATTTCCACAGAGATCTGCGGCAGCTCCATTTTGGAGAGCCAGGTTTTCCCGTCTGTGCGCAGATTGCGATGGTTCACGATGTGCAGCAGCTTCCCGATGCCGGATGGGTCCCAGCCGTAACGCACGGGTGTGCCGAAGGTGACGATATCGAGGGCTGCGCCGTTGAGCAGAGAGCCACTGGCCAACAACGGATCGATGCGTTGAATAGCCTGCGCATCCGGACCCTGCGGGTTTGTCGCAAGGAGCAGATCGAACAACGCTTTGCGTCCGGTGATCGGCGAAGGGCAGAGCAGATTCGTCGCCAGCGCGAGCACGAGTCCGGAATGCCCATGGGCGTGAATCAGGATTCGATCCCCTGCTCCCAAATGGTGTTCGATCATCAAGCCGCGCAGACGATCCAAGAGCCGGCAAGCAGCCAAGGCGCGGCCGAGATGGTGGTGCTCGCTGGACCAGAGTTCCCGCACGCAGGCGATGGGTGTGGCACTTTGCTGGTTGAGGGCTTTGCGGCATTGTTCCACGATCGACGCGGTGAAGTTCCCTGCATCGCCGATCTGGCTGTCGAGCAGTGTTTTGGTCGCCTCGTCATTGGCCAGCGGCGGTTTCATCCTGCCAGGGAGTGGGGTGATGCCGTTGGTGCCTTCCCGCATGAAGGAGAGGAGCGAATCTAATCCGGAGATGCCGCGTGAATACCCGCGCTTGAGGCCTCCCACTTCGTCGAGCCGTCCAAGGCCAAAGACGTCGGTGCCGGGGATAGCCCCATGCAGAAAGACGATCAGCCGGACTCCGGCTTGCGACAACTTCTGGCCGGCCTGGCCCATGGCGGTTTGCCAGGCGGGCGAATCCATGTCAGGCGGGGGCGTCCAGTCCGCATAGGTCAGGCGCTCGCCAGGATTTTTCCGGGAGAGCTCGTCATGCTGGAAATTATTCTCGATTGGCATGGGAAGATTGTCTTACCCGAAACACAGTCCGAAGTTCAATGGATGGCGAAGGAAGCTGGACGCGCTCAACGGCGGGCGGAGGAGTCGGCGGCGGGGGATTTCGTAGCTGGTGGTTCATGGAGTGCGGGTTTCGGCATGACGGCGACTGCCGTGCAGGTCTTCGCCTCATCGTCGATGCGGCGATCAATGATGGTGACGCCCTGCAGGTATTCTTGAACGATTTCCTCGCGCACCACTTCGATATCCTGCTCTGGTTCGCGACCGGAGCGTTCCCTCAGGCGGTCGGTGGCATGCTCCTTCACCTGCACTCGGATTTGCTTGGCGATGTCAGCCCGGGCGGCTAATTCAGACACTCGCTGACATACCAGCTTCCCTTTACTCAGATCGCCCTGGCCCTGTCCGATCAGAAACTGGTTGGGGTTGTAGGATGGGGAAGACTCGCCCTGCCGCCGGTCTTTGGTTGCTGGGGCGATGCTCTGTTCTCGTGCGCGAAGCTGCTGAAAGTTTTGTTCCGCATGGGTACGAACGTCTTGGGGGGTGGATTCCCCTGCCATAGTAGTTGTGGCTGCAAGCAGAGCACCGGCCATCCCTAACGCCATGTGAATGTGGCTTGGTGTCGCCGGCATGGCTATTTCTCTCCCTGATTGCTGGTGGAACCGCGCTGTGGAGTGGATTCGGAAGGCGAAACCGGTTTCGTCTGGCGGACAAGCGGCGGGCGATTCCCATGAGTGGACGCGTCCGGTGATGCCGGTGTCGAAGGCGAGGGGAGGCCACCTGCACGATACGTGTGCAACGTCGGATGACTTGGCTGGCTATTCGGCGCCGGGATCTGTCGATAGGTCGGCATCATGCTGCGGCCTGGAACGGACGGGGAAAATCCAGGCCGGGGATGGACCTGGATAATCGTCGTGCTGTTGCCGGATTGTGGCGGTTGCCCTGATGGATTTGGCAGCAAGGGATTGAGTTGGTAGACGCTCGAGAGCTGCTTGGAATCGGTGAGTGGAGTTGTGCCCGGGGGAGCCGGTTCCTTCGGCACGACATAGTAACCCGGCAAAAACGGCACGGTATGCGGCACCGGTGGCTGCCGAGGTTGCGGTGGTGCTGGCGGTGAGTTGGCTCCGACGGTCTGTTGTGCAAGGGCGAGATGAGGATTATTGGGGTTCAATCGGCCGGCGATGCCTAGCAGGGCTTGGACTTGGGCTACGCCTGCCGAAGGGTACGGTTGCGCGAAGGGCGCGATCAGCACCCAGTCGGTCCAGGCCTGGGCTACCATGGCATCCGATTCGGCTTGATTGAGCAGGTCAGTGCGTTGCTGGCTCAGTTGTCGGGCTTGCTCGGGTGAATGCGCGCGGGCGAGCGCCTGATTGGCCTCTTCGAGTTGTTGATGCAGGTGCTCGGCGTCTTCCTTCAGCGCGACTAATTCCTGTCGCACATCCTCGTTCTGTTTCAGCGCGACGATGGCCTGCGCCGCTTCTTCGCTATCGACTTGGGCTTTGAGCGTGACGCGGATCACGACGGCCTCGCCGTCGAGCGCGGTCTCCACCTGTTGATCGAGCACGAGTACCATCCCGGCCGTGTAGCTACGAATGTCATCCTGCGTGACGTCGAGATCCCGGACGACGGTCACGCTTTCCAGATAGGAGGCGACCTGCTCCAAGGCCTGTTTTTTTGCCTGCTGCGTGGCGAGCCGGATCCCGTCGATCCTGGTTTCCCGGTCGGTCATGCGATGCTCTCCGGTCGCCGTCACCGCGCGAACCTCGGCAAGCCCTGGCCCGGGGCAGGCGAAGACGAGCAGGAGGTTTGCCGTGATGAGCCCAAGGAGGGACATGAGACGCCGATTCGGTAAAAAATCGGCGAGCAGGAGACCGCGATCGCTGGAATGACGGTTGTCGGGCATTGCTCTGCACCCGTGGCAAAAGGACTTCGGCAGCGTGGATCTGACGGGCCTAGTCTCTGTTCGCTCAGGATACCATCGAACCCGCTCATGCGCTACGAGAGCGCGGGTTCGTGCCTTGCCTTCCCGGAAAACAGCGTGCTAAGGTACTTTTTCTTCGCTTCATAATTCGATCGTGTGGTGAGGCAATCTCATGATTTATATCCGCAATATTTCAGCCGCCCCGGTTGCGTTTTGCCTGGCGGTTGTCCTGAGTATGACAGTTGTGGCCTCTTCCTCTCCATCGGTGGCCTTGGCTGCACGGGATGCGGGAAGCACTGCGCCCGCAGCGCCGGCAGGGATGACAGAACATGTGATTCTGTTTGTCCTGGAAGGGTTTGGCCAGGAATCGCTGAAGAGCGGCGCGATGCCGGTGTTGTCTTCCCTGGTGAAAGAGGGGGCCGTCACCTGGTCGGCGACCGCCGTCTCGCCTGCGCGCCGGTTACCGACCATGGCCTCGTTGGTGACGGGAATGCCTGTGGCCAAGCATGGCATCAACTGGAATGTCTTTGAATTCAGCCGCGGGTACCCGCGCGCCCCGACGGTCTTCGACTATCTCGATTTGAGCGGCGGTCGGGACAGCGCCATCTTTTATATGGACGAATCTCTGTATCAGCTCGCCAAACCGGAGCCTTATACGGACTATCAGATGTGCGGGCCCCTCCGGGCCGAGTGCAACCCCGACCGGTTGGTCGGGTATGTGCGGGACTACTTCAAGAAGGCCACAAGCGGGTCAGGATATGGCCATGCCATTCCCTCGTTGCCGCATCTTCTAGTCGTGCACTTGCCGGCTCCCGGTCGCGTCGGTGAAGCACAGGGCTGGAAATCCGCCGCATACAAAGACGCACTGAAGGCCGTGGATAAGGCCATGGGCACGGTGTTGGGTTTGTACCGTGAACTTGGCCTGACGAAACGGACGACCGTGTTTGCCACGTCGCTCAGCGCCTTCGGAGAGACGCAATTTTCTTCAGGCGAGATGTCCGCCGACCAAGCGAGCGCCGTTCCGGTGGTGCCTTGGATCGCGTCAGGTGTCGGCATTAAGGCCGGATATGCGATTCGTCAGCCGGTGTCGATTATCGATACGGGCGCCACTGTCATGCGCGCGCTCGGACTTACGACCTACACCGAATGGGAGAGCCACCCGGTCGAAGAAATATTCAAGACCGCCTTCACGGCTGCTCCTGTGAATCCACTCCTGCAATAGAGGACCGATGCGTATCTTGTCGCACAGATCATTCACGGGGCGGCAAACGTTTATCTGGTTGATCGCGTTGTCATGCGCAGTGCTCCCCGGCCATGCGGAGCGGCTCCTGGCGGCCGGTCCGCCGCCTGCTTATACCAAGGAACATACGATTACCATTGATCCGACCCCGCTGGTGCCGCAGTCCTGGTGGCAGGTGCCCGGCATCACGCCACCGCTCTGGGTGCTGGATCCGGAAACGTCCGATGCGTACCGGACCACCGAGACCCGCGAATTGCAGCTCAAGCCGGGACAATATAAGTTCATCAGTTTTACCTTCGACTTCCCCTTCACGGTGAGTTTGGACGGGAAAC
>ERZ724516.2504-NODE-2504-length-10337-cov-4.627796_pt1 | contig 10337 bp, 4 predicted proteins | sample MGYA00376049_ERZ724516 | MGnify/ENA primary metagenome ERZ724516 (study PRJEB28724, sample SAMN07190886) | activated sludge metagenome | isolation source: activated sludge of sewage treatment plant in Hong Hong | place: USA: Christiansburg, Virginia | collected... | reverse complement strand
GTCACGACCGGCGACAGGGCGGCGGTGCGGTCGCGGGTCTTGGCGTCGCGCAGGACACGCACCGTGGCGTCGTGGTCGGGGTAGCCGAGCGAGGTCTTCATGAGGAAGCGGTCGAGCTGGGCCTCGGGCAGGCGGTAGGTGCCAGCCTGCTCGATCGGGTTCTGGGTGGCGATGACCATGAAGGGCTCACCGACCTCGTGCCGGACACCGTCAACGGTGACCTTGCCCTCCTCCATGACCTCGAGCAGCGCCGACTGGGTCTTCGGGCTGGCCCGGTTGATCTCGTCGGCGAGGACGATCGTGGCGAAGATCGGACCCTTGTGGAACTCGAACTTCTTCTCGTTCGGGTCATAGATCGTCACACCGGTGACATCGCTCGGGAGCAGGTCGGGGGTGAACTGGATGCGGCTGTTCGACCCCTGCACGGTGCTCGAGAGGGCGCGGGCGAGTTGGGTCTTGCCCGTGCCCGGGAAGTCCTCGAGCAGCAGGTGCCCCTCCGAGAGCATGCAGGTCAACGCGAGTCGGATGACGTGCTCCTTGCCGAGCACCGCCTTGTCGACGTTGGCCACCATGGCACCGAAGGTGTCGGTGAACCACTGTGCCTGTTCCTGCGTGACGGTCATGTCCGTGTTCCTGTTCCCTTGCTGAGTTGGTCTGACGACGTGGAGCTCGACGGGTCGCTAACTGGTCACTCTGCCCGAGGGACCGTTGAGGATGATGGTTGGCAACCCCTCACTTCCCTCGACTCCGCACCAGGCAGAGTTGTCGTTGACGTTGTTGTTGTTGATGTTCGCGGTCCCGACGTTGTAGTCGTTGGACCAGCGACAGGTCACCGAGTAATTGCCGTCCTGGAAGTTCGAGACGTCGTACTTGATCCGATAGCACCCGTCGGTGCACGACCCGATGCCCCCGGTCGACCACGGGCCGCGACGCACATTGGTGATCTTCGGCGCCGGTGGAGGTGCGGTCGTGCCGCTGCCCATCGCGCTCCACGGCCCCCACCCGGCCCTGGTGAGCGACTGCACCTCGATGTTGCGCGTGGTGTCCCAGCCCAGGTTCATGAAGTCGTAGGACGAGATGGCCCCACCGTTGTGCAGCATGGTGCCGTTGCCCTGCCGCACCCTGGTGCCGGTGACATTCGCACCGTTCTCCCGGTTGGTCCACGTGAAGCGCAGACCCTGACCGCCGTCGATCCGTTGGGCCTGCGGCTGCGTGGGAGCCACAGTCGGCCCATAAGGGTTCACCTGGTTGCTCGTCGCCGGGCGCGAGGCGTGACCGGCCGCGTTGACGGTGGTCACCGTGACCGTCTGGGCGCTGTAGTTCGGGTTCGGCACCGAGACGGTGACCTGCGATCCTGCCGCGCACCCGCAACTGAAGGTGCCCGACTTGCCGCTACTGGTGGACCAGCGGATGGCCTGGAAACCGGCCGCCCGGGGCTGCCCGACGTTGACGACGAACTCCATCCAGTCGGGTCGGTTGTCCGGGATGGGCGTGGCCCGCACCGTGGGGTCGGAGGGTATGCCGTTGGCGGTGTAGGTCGTCGCGTTGCGCCCGGGCGACTCGTCGCCCGCGGTGTTGGTGGCGCTCACGGCATACGCATGACTCGTCCCGTCGTACGCGACCGTGTCGGTCGTCGACGTCGCCTGGCCGACGTCCTTGAGGGCCACGCCATTGCGATAGCGCTTGTAGATCACCGGGCCGGGGCCGTTCGGGGACACCGCCGGCCACGAGATGGTGAGCAGTTCGGAGTCAGCGGCCGCGCTCGGGCCACGTGGGGAGACATTGGGTGCCGCAACGTTCGGCGGGGTGCCGGCGGACTGCATCGGTGCCGTCGCATTGCCGGCCGGGCCCGGCCCGACATCGTTCGTGGCAATGACCGAGACGGTTTGGGTGGCCATGTTGTTCAGCCCGCCGAAGACCGCCTGGGTGGTGGAGCCGGGCACGACGACTTGCGCAGCAACGCCGTTGGAGTCGGTCGTGCGGGCGGTGTAGGTCTTGACCGGCGACCCGTCGCTGATCGCGGCGGTCCAGCCGACGGTGATCGTGCCGTCCCCCCGACTGACCATGTGGATGTTCGTGGGTGCCTGCGGCTTGACGTCGGGGCGCACGACATTGGAGGCCGCTGATGGCGGGGAGTCACCGACGGCGTTGAAGGCGACGACGGTGAAGGTGTAGTCCTTGTTGTTCTCCAGGCCGGTGATGAGGCGGGGCGAGGACGTGCACTGTTGGCTGCTGCCAGCCCAGGCGATCTTGTATCCCTGGATGGGCAGGCCGCCGTTGTAGGTCGGGGGAACCCAGGAGACGGTCGCCTGCCGGCCGGCGAGACGGTCCGGCTGGGCCTGGACACCCGTGGGCGCCCCGGGGGCGCCGAGCATCGTCACCGAGACACGACCGTCGGCCACGCGGCTCGGATCCCTGTCGGTGACGGTGATCCCGATGGACGCCGTCGGCGAGGGTTGCGTCGTCGCCGTCAGGGTGAGTGCGCAACCGCTGTGGGAGATCTCGAGCCCCTGGCCGGCCTCGACCCGCGCCGCCGTGATCGCGCGCTGGGGCGCGGCGAGTGGACTGTCGAGGTAGGCCGAGACGTCGAGCGTCTGGGAGCGGCCTTGCTGCAGTCCGGTGACGGTCATCGGGCGCAGGGTCGGGGGTGGCACGTTCGCCGGCTCGGTCGGGTCGCCCGACCCGGCGTCGCCGCTGGCCTTGGGCTTGCCGAAGACGCGCACACCGATCTCGGCCGGCTTCTCCATGCCGGCGGTCGTCACCGAGATCGTCCCGGTGCCCGAGGGCGCGCTCTCGCCGGCGCTGACCGCGACCTGACGGCCACCCTTGCCCTCGACCTCCAACTCGGTGCCATCGGGCTGGACCGTCCAGGCCGACTGGAAGGTGAGGTCGTCGAGGGTCATGCCCGGGGGCAGCCAGGCCCGGCAGAGGGTCGGGATGTCGATGTGGCGCGAGCGACCACCGGCGGAGACCGAGATGTCGGCCTCGGGGCAGCGCATGAGCGGGACCTTCGGCCCGATCTGCACGGGGATCGACACGATCGCAGTGCCGAAGTCCTGCTGGTCCAGGCTCTCCTGGTCGGTGACCTCCACCATGACGGCGGCCGGGCCCACATAGCCACCCGAGGAGGTGAGGGTCAGGTCCTTGGTGCCATTGGCGACCGCCTCCAGCTTGTCACCCGGGGAGGCGCTGACCGTGTCGGCCGCCACGATCCCGACGACCCGGCTCCGGGGAGACTTCACATGGTCCGCGAGCGCCACCTGCTTGGTGGAGTCCTTGTCCATCGTGATGAGGGCGCTCTGGACGACGAAGGGGATGCCCTTGTCGCCGGTCGGGACGTAGATGACCGCCATCGCGGGCAGGCCGTCCTCGTCCTCGATGACATAGGGAACGGTGTAGGTGTGATCGAGGATGTCGACCTCGACCTTGCCGTCCACGACCCGCGCATGCTCGCTGAGCACCTCGGCGATCGTCAGATCGGCACCATCGATGTCGTCGTCGTTGGCCAGCACGTCGACGATGGCCGTGGCCTTGCCCGACTCCGGTTTGGCGACATCGTCGCGGGCCACCGGTGGGTTCTGAAAGCCCGGGATCGCGTGGACGAGCACGCTGGTGCGTGAGGGGTCGAAGAGGCCGTTGTCGATGCCATAGGTCAGTTGGCGGATCGGCTCGTCGGGTGCCGGCACGACCGTCTGGACGGTGTTGTCCTCGGTGTCGACCGACCACTGGGCGAGCTTCTCGGGAGCGTTGAGTTCCTTGACCTCGAGGCTGATGCTGTCGCCGCGGGCGATGAGGTCGTTGCGCAGGATCTTGACGGTGACCTTCTTGCCCGGCGCCGCCATGACCGTGTCCTGGACGGCCACCGGCGGCTCGGGGTCGCCGGGCGGCACCACGCCGATCCGGATGAAGGCACGACTCTTCTCCCCGAAACGGTCGACCACCTCGTAGTTGAGGATCTCCGTGCCGCTCGCGAGAGGGTAGGCCTCGTAGCGGATCGTCGACGGGCCGAAGGACATGACCCGGCCGAACTTCAACTCCACCGGGCCGCTCTCCGAGCCGACGATCCCGGCCACCGTGACCGAGTCCCCGTCAGGGTCCACCCCGAAGGTCGGGATGGTGATGGTGAGCGGGTCCCCCGAGGTCACCGACGCCGAGAACGAGCGGGCCGCTGGCGGTTGGTTCGGGATGGTCTCGGTCGGCAGCGGGTTGACGGTCACGGTCGCACGACCGGTCTGGGCACTCGCGGCGTCCTGCCCCTCGGGGTAGGCGGCATACTCGATCGTCACCACGCGAGGCGCGGTGAGGCCGGTCGCCTCGGGGACGTAGCGGATGACGTTGCCGGACGCGAAGGCTCGCGGGGCATCGCCCGCGCTGATCACCTTGACGCTGGACGGCTCCACCTTCAGGGGTATGCCGTCGGCCATCGAGTCGTTGTCGAGCACCGGGATCGAGACGGTGTCGCCCTGGCGGACCGTTGCCACGTCGTCGACGACGATCGGCACCACACCCTGCAACGCCGGGCGCTGGATGACCGCGATCTGCCCGGTCGTGCGTTTGGTGCCGTCGCTGATCGTGTAGGAGATCGTCCCCGGGCGACCGCTGGTGTCGGTCAGAGGAGCGGGTTGGGTCGCCTCCACCCGGACCCAGCGGCCCTGGAAGATCGAGGGCCGCAACCAGGAGTTGGCGCTGTCCACCGACACGGCCGAGGTGACGAGCACGTCGCCGCGGGGGCTGTAGTCGTTGGCGAGGACGTCGATGAGCACCGGCGCTTGGTCGTGCAGCGTCCCCGAGTCGGGGACGGCGACCGGTGGAGCCTCCCCCGGCTCGGCCACCAGGTCGACGCGGATCCGGCCGGGGGCGATCCCGCCACCGGTGCGCGCGGCATACGCGAGTTCGAAGGAGCCCGCGCCCGTGCCCGTGATGGTGACCACTCCGGTCGTCAACTCGGTGTCGACCTGCATCGGACCGACCGCGCGGACGGGTGACTGCAACACCAGCCCGGCATCGGGGTCGGCGGTGTCGGCGCCCGCGATGTCGTTGCCGAGCGGCTCGATCTGGACCGGTTTGCCGACGATGCCGCGCACGACGTCCGGCTGCGACTTCGGCGGCACCATCTGGGTGTCCGACGGGTCCAGGACGTTGATGCTGAACTGGCCCTCGCTCTGCCCCCCTCGTCCATCGCTCACGGCATACGCAATGGAGCGGGGACCGGGCTCGACCGGGGCGAGCGCGGTGACCTGCCCACGCCCGTCGATCATCGAGGTGGCGTCCGTGGCGAGGGGGCTGATGCTGTCGTTCTCGGCATCGCGCCAGTCGGCGAGGACCGGGACCGAGAGGCGTTTGCCGGCGACGACGGGATAAACAGTGCTCGCCAATTCCTTGGCGCCCTCGCGGAGTTTCGGCGCCGTGTTCGTCTCGTCCCCGACGACCCGGACCGTCACCTTGCCCTGGGGGCGCTCCTTGGACTTGCCGTTGTTGACCTTGTAGGTGAACGTGAACTCGGTGGCATCCGGGCGCACCGGGACGGTGACGTCGATGGTCTGCCCGTCCGCGCTCGCCACCGCCGTGATGTCCTGGACATCGGGCGGGCTGACGTCACCGGGGTCGACGGCGAGCACCGAGCCGGCGACGTCGGTGTCGTTGTCCAGGACGTGCAACTTGCTCGTCCGCCCGGGGCGGACGGTGAACTGGTCGTCGACCGCCTTCGGGGGCTGGCTCAACTGGACGTCATCGACGAGGTTCTCGTCCTTCTTCTGGGTGTCGTCCTGGCGTTGTGGCGGCGGGATGAGCGAGTCCCAGTTGTCGAGCTTCTTCGGCTTGTCGTCGAGGTCCCAGAGCGAGCCGTTGTCGAGGTCGTTGAGGACGATCTGGTCTCGGTTGACCCGGAAGGCCACGCCCTCGCGGGTCGGCACCTCGTTGGCGTTGTCGATCGTGCCCGTCGGCACCTGACCGTCCCGGCCGCAGTTGGCGCCGTAGAACACCTTGCCCTGCTGGGCCCAGGCCGCGTGCAGGCAACCCTTGAGGACAACGGGTCGGGCGATGAAAGTGCCCTTGACGTCACGGTTGACCTGGTCGTCGATGATGACGCCACCGCTCGGTGTGCCGCCGTCGAGCCGCACCATGGTCGTGCCGACAACGCTGGAGATCGCCACGGCGTCGGCCGTCGGGCCGGGCTGCTGCAGGGCCGCACCCGGGGAGTCCTTGGCCGTCGCGTGCGCCTCGACCCCGTCGAGCTGCTCGGCGGTGAAGATGCGGTCCTTGGTCGCGTCGAAGGCAACCCATGTGGTGCCCAGGGTCGTGATGTCGGGGTTCTCACTGCGCAGTGCGGTCTTGACGGTGACCGGTTTGGCGAAGCCGTCGGCACGCGCGGCGAGGGTGACCACCTGGCCGGTCCGTCCCGAGACGACGTGCACATTGCCCTTGTCATCGACGGCGATGGCTGGGTTGGCACCGACTGTCGCCAAGGGCTTGGTGGTGGGCGCCAACTCGCCGAGGTCACCGAGCGGCGCCTGGGGGTCGAAGCGTTGGGCCCAGACCTTGCCGGTCTTGGGGTCGACGGTGGCGACGGTGCCGGCGCGCAGGTCGATCGGCAGAGGCTTGAAGGTGCCGGCCTCGGTCACTGGGAAGGCCGGTGCCTGGGACCCCGAGCCGGCCGAGCTCACCTTGGGGTCGATCGGCAGCAACTGCCCGGCGCCCTTGGCCAGGCCGAGGACCGCCGAGCCGTCCTGCAGCACGTCGAGGCCGCTGCCCTCCGGGACGTCGGTCGAGACGCCGGCGTCGAGTTGCTCGATCGGCGTGTTGAGCCGGCCGAACTTCGCCAGGGCCGCCGACGTCACCCAGACCCCGGAGTCGTTGAGCCTGGCCTCGTGGACCTTCTCCCCCGAGCTGGCGGTCGCGGCATAGAAGAGCCCGACGACGAGGGCGGCAACCACGGCGACCGAGACACGGCGAAGCCGCCGCTGTCTGCGGTTCAACTCCACGGCAACCCCCGGTGCATGCTTCAGCCCCCACGCGATCGTCGACACGCGTGCCCGAGGCACTGTACGAAAATTGTCGGGTCCGAAACAAAGTAGGGCGCGGTTCTCCAGCGGGGAGCACTCCCCACGTGGTATGCCGCGGGGCGCCGGATCAGTCGAGGAGCGCCAAGTCCACTTCGGTCACCATCCGGGTCGACAGGGCATGCTCGACGAGACGGTTCTTCCGGTTGCTCGCGAGCTTGCCGGGGCCACCGTGCAGGCCGCGGATGCCGGCATCCGCGAGTTTCTGGCAGACGTTGTCGAGTTTGCGGTTGAACTTGGTGACGGTCCACCCGAGCCGAGCCGCAGCGTCGGCGGACGACGGGATGTGGCCGGACCCGGCATACGTGGTGCGCAGGAAGGATTCACACAAGGCGATGACGAGAAGGCGCTGGTCCGGGGTCATGCTGACCCGTCCGACCGTCGTCTCCCCCGAGGTCGGGTCGGGCTCGACGGGAGCGTCCGGGACGACGGCCTCGAAGGCGGGACTGTCGACGAGGATGTCGAAGTCATAGGTCGTCGGCCCGGCGGTGAACCACACGGTGAAGGCGTCGAGGGCGAGGGGGATGCGCGCCCCCGGCGACAGCCAGGCCTGGAAGAGTCCCTTCTTGTCGGCAACGGTCGCGGTGAGCGTCGATCCGACATTGGTGAGCCACCAGAGATCGTGCTCACGGTGGATCTGCAGGAAGACCCGGTGCAGATAGGGGTTGTCGTCGATGTCGAGGTCAGCGTCACGGCCGATCGTGAGCGGCTGCTCCTCGGTGGCGTGGAACTGCTCGCCGCAGTAGTCGACGGTCACGGTCATGGTGCTCCCCCTGGGTGTGCCGGACCGGGTGTGCCGGTCTGGATGGTCCGATCAGCCTGCGGACAGGCATTTGGCGTTCGAATAGGGTCCGGCAGTGCCCTGGGCGCGGCTCACGGCGACCTGCGCACAGACGAGGGACCCAGAGGCGGCCGGGACGCGGTAGGTCCCCTCCTTGACGGTGGTGACGGCGGCCTCACCGAGCTCGACCTCGCTGGCGGCGACGCGCAGGCGATAGAAGTCGCCGGTCCGGACGCCGGCATAGTTCCACGTGAAGACGACGCCGCCGGGCTCGGATCGGCCGTCGAGGGCGGGCTGCTCGGGCAGGTCGATGATCGGGGCGCCACCGTCGGTCTGGGCGACTGTCGTCGGTGTCGGCGAGTCGCCCCCACTGCCGCCGGAGGGACGGATGCCCAGGGCCCACACCAGCGCACCCACGAGCGCGACGAGGAGGAGCCCCACCACGGCGAGGAGCCCGCCGCCGCTGATCGTGCGGGGTGCCTGGACCTCGGGTTCGACCCGGGTTGGGACGGTCGGGTGCGAGGTGTGCGCCGGCGACTGGGCGCTGACCGACTGGGGCGTCTTGACCATGGTCCGGTCGTCGTCCGGCGTGACCGGGTCGGTCGTGGGCGTGGCCTCGGCCAGCACGCTCCCACCGGCTTCGTCCAGGACGACGAGAGGTGTGCGGGCCAATCGCTGCTCGGTCTCGACCGCCTGCAGTCCCCGCGCGAACTCCAGGGCACTCTGCGGGCGCGCGTCCGGCTTCTTGGCCATCCCGTGCGCCAGGAGACGCTCGAGGGAGAGCGGGACGTCGGCGCGCCCGGTCGGGGGCACCGGGGTCGCACGGATCCGCGGCATGAGGGCGTATGCCGAGTTGTCGCCACCGGGTTGCTCGAAGGGCGAGCGCCCCACGAGCAGGTGCCAGAGGGTGGCCGCCAGCGAGTAGACATCACTGCGCCGGTCGCCATTGCTCTGGCCGTAGAGGATCTCCGGCGGCGCCCACGGCACCGAGACCCCGACGTCGTCGTCGTGGTCGTCCTGCCCGATGCCGCGGCCGGCGATGCCGAAGTCGGTCAGGCCGGGTGCGCCGTACTGACTGATCAGGACGTTGGCCGGCTTGATGTCACGGTGGACGATGCCGGCCCGATGGGCGGTCTCGACGGCGCTCGCCAATTGGATGCCGGTGCGCAGGACCTCCTCGACGCCGAACCGCTCCCGCTTGGCACGCACCGCCAGGTTGGGCGGGGGGTAGTACTTCATGACCAAGTAGGCACCGCCGTCGGGCGTCTGCTCGGAGCGGAACACCTGGACGATGTAGGGATGGTCCGCGAGTTGGGCCATCGTGTTCGCCTCTTCGACGAACTGGCGCCGGATCGCCGGGGTCAGACCGTCACGCTTGAGCACCTTGACGGCGACATTCATCCGCGGCGACTGCTGCTCGTAGAGGTAGACATCGGCATACCCACCGGAGCCGAGCGGCTGGATGTGGACGAGACCTGGGATGTGGGGAGCGGGAGGGGGTGCGCTCACGCGTCGACCTCGTAGACCAGGGTGACCTCGTCGGCCAGGCTGATCACGGTGCCGGGCTCGATGCCCTGATCCTCGGTGGGGCGCAGCCGCACGGGCTCCTGGCCCGGGAGCGCGATCGTCGTGCCATTGGTGGAGCCGAGGTCACGCACGAGCACGTGCCAGCCTTCGAGGACGACCTCGGCATGGTTGCGGGAGATGTCGTTGTCCACGCTGCCGAGGCGGACCAGGTGCGGGCGGGCGTTCGGGGGCAGGTCGGAGTTGACCCGTGGCGCGCGTCCGAGCAGGACCCCACGATCGAGCGGCACGACGCCGCCGGTGCTGATCCGCAACTGGCCCAAGCGGGGGCGGGGGGTCTGGAAGGGCTGCTGCGGCGGGATGTCACGCCCGCAGACGCGGCACGCCCCCGAGTGGGGGGACGAGGCATGACCGGCCGGGCAGAGCACGGCCAGGACGATCGGTCCTTCGGCACCGGCGGTCGCGTCGGCCTGCGGAGCCAAGGAGGCGCGGTCGGTGGTGAGCTCGGAGGCCGGCTCGTCGACCGCCACCGGTGCGTCGACGGGCGCCGCCTCGGGGGGCGCCACGTCGGGAGGCGGAGGGCCGGGGATGGGAGGGCCCGTCGGTGGCGGCGGAGGTGGAGGTGGCGTTGGCGAGACGGCCTCGACCGGGGTCTGGTAGATCGGCGGGGGTGGTGGCTCGGCCGGTGGGGTCGAGGTGGCGCGCCAGGGCACCGAGTCGATGACGGCACTCGACGGTGGTGGGGTCGGCGCGACGCGCTCGACGGGGGGACGGGCTTCGCCGTCGGCCGGCGGCGGCAGGGTGAGGTCGGTGGGCGTGGGCGCTGCCTCGGGCGTGGGCTCGGGCTCGGCGCAGAGTCCACCCGGGCCCCCATCGCTGTTGACCGTGCTCGGCGAAGCGTTGCTCACGCCGCTGGCAGGTTCGTCAAGGTCGACGGTGGCTGTGAACGGCGGCGCCGTTCCCTATGCCGCGCC
>ERZ724516.2503-NODE-2503-length-10337-cov-5.448551_pt1 | contig 10337 bp, 11 predicted proteins | sample MGYA00376049_ERZ724516 | MGnify/ENA primary metagenome ERZ724516 (study PRJEB28724, sample SAMN07190886) | activated sludge metagenome | isolation source: activated sludge of sewage treatment plant in Hong Hong | place: USA: Christiansburg, Virginia | collected... | reverse complement strand
CTGTTGCTGCGCGCCACCATCGGCAAACCGGCGCGCGTCTAGCCCAGCACGCCGCGCCGGCGCAGCGCCACCGCATAGACCAGCAGCAACGCCGCGACCGCGACGATACCGGCGGCAAATCCGGTGCTTCCGCCTGGCGCGGGATAGACCAGCGCGACCAGCAGCATCCCCGCCGCCCCCGCCAGCGACAGCGCGAGCAGCGACACCGCGGCGCTGCGGCGCAGCAGTATCAACAGGCTGCCAGCCAATCCGGTCCAGGTGGCGATGCCCCAGATCGCGAACGTCCAGGACGGCAGCGCATAGACATGGTCCTTCACCGCCTGCGCGACGCTTTCCATGTACGGCTCATACTGGGTTGCGGTGGCGGTGAAATCGACCGCCGCCATGCCGTTCCACAGCACAGCGATCACGCCGATGACCCACAGGTGCCACGGTGTCCGGACTGTCATCGCTGCCTCCCGCGATCAAGGACCGGAGGATACGCCTTTCAGCCGCGCAGAAACAGCCCGATGGTCAGCCCGATGCCGATGACAACGACGCCGACCTTGAGCACCATCACCGGTACCCGCTTCAAGGCATGTGCGCCGAGGTAGCCGCCGATCATCGAACCGCTGCCGATCGCCAGCGCATAGCCCCAGGCCACAGCGCCCGAGAACACGAACACCAGTGTCGCGGTGAAGTTCGACAGTGACACCAGCACGTTCTTGGTGCCGGCGGCATTGCGCACCGGCATGCGCGCCAGCGTCAGCGCCGCCAGCGTCATGATGCCGGCACCGCCGCCGAAAAAGCCGCTGTAAATCGCAATCACGGCCTGGATCAGCCCTGACACCCAGGCTGGCGGCGGCACGCTTTGCGCGTGCGGCTTGGGGCCGAAACTGCTCCACGCGAACAGCCCGGTGGCACCGAGCACCAGCCACGGCACCATCGCGGCAAACACCTTCGACGGCGTCTGCAGCAGCAGGAAGGCGCCGGCGACGCCGCCGATCAGCGTGATGATCGCCATCGCCTTGAACGACAGTCGTTCGGCATCGGCCACCAGCGACCGGCCCGCATAGCCCGTGGTCACCTGCCCGGGAAACAGCGCCACCGTCGAGGTGATATTCGCCAGCCGCGGGTCGAGTCCGGCAAAGATCAGCGCCGGCAACGTGACGAACGAGCCGCCACCCGCCAGCGCATTCTGCACGCCGGCCCACAGCCCGGCGCCGAACAGCAACAGGAACGTCAGCGCCACGCTATTGTGCCGAAATGCCGCCGTCGATGAACAGCCCGTGCCCGGTGACGAACTTCGCCTCGTCGGACACAAGGTACACCGCGCCCCAGGCGATATCGTCGGGCTCGCCGACGCGGCCGAGCGGCACTTGCCGGCCAAGCTTGGCCAGCCCCTCCTCGCGGCCCATCGCGCCGGTCAGATTGTCGAGGATCGGCGTGTCGACGAACACCGGATGAATCGAGTTGCAGTTGATGTTGTAGCGGCGCTTGGCGCAGTGCAACGCCACCGACTTGGTCAGGTGGCGGACGCCGGCCTTCGCCGAGTTGTACGCCGCCATGTTGTGGCCGGCGATGACGCCGGCGATCGAGCTTATGTTGAGGATCGAGCCGTGCTGGTTGTCGCGCGCGCAAGTGGCAGCCATCAGCGGCAGCGCCAGCTTGCAGCCATAGAACACACTGTCGAGATCGATGCGATGCACCTTGTGCCAGGTTTCGAAGCTGGTTTCCTCGACCGTGCCGCCGTCGCCGACGCCGGCATTGTTGACGAGGATATGCAGCCCGCCGAAGGTTTCTTCGGCATAGGCCAGCGCGGCTTCCCACTGCGCCGGATCGGTGACGTCATGGCCGAACGACGCGGCGTTGGCGCCAAGCTCGGCGGCTTTGGCAGCGGCGCCGACGGCATTGATGTCGGTGAGCAATACCCGCGCGCCCTCGGCGATGAACTTCGTCGACATGGCGGCGCCCAGCCCCGATGCCGCCCCGGTTACCAGAATGATCTTGCCTGCCAGTCGTGCCACTGTCGCTCTCCGCCAAGTTTGTTTGCTTGGCGACCATGGCCATCGTGGCGACCAGAGGCAAGTCGGTTCAAGTGATGCGGGACTGCAACACTGCCGTTTACGTCAACCGCCGCGACAATGCCGACGCCTTGCCCGTCTGCCAGTGTTAACGTAATGGTTGCCGCAACAACCAGCGGTAGCGCTGGTGGCGAAGTCCTAGGGGAGAAGATCATGAAGCGTATTCTTTTGACGTCGGTGTGTCTGCTTGCCATGCCGGGTGTGGCATTGGCGCAATCGACTGCTGGCGACGCACCTGCCACCAACTCGTCGCGGCCGACCGATGCGCAGGACGCACTGACGCCCGATTCCACCGGCAACTACCAGGGCGACATCATCATCACCGCCACCAAGCGCAGCCAGACGCTGAGCGAAGTGCCGATCGCCGTGTCGGCTGTCACCGGCGACCAGCTGCGCAATTCGGGCGCGGTCGATATCCGCGCGCTCAACCAGCTCTCGCCGTCGCTGCTGGTGTCGTCGGCTTCGGCCGAAACCTCGGGCGCCGCGCGTATCCGCGGTATCGGCACCGTCGGTGAAAACCCCGGCCTCGAAAGCTCGGTCGCCACCTTCATCGACGGCGTCTACCGGTCGCGCACCGGCGTCGGCCTGTCCGAACTCGGCGGTGTCGAGCGCATCGAAGTGCTTCGCGGTCCGCAGGGCACGCTGTTCGGCCGCAACGCGTCGGCCGGTCTGATCAGCATCACCACGCTGCGCCCCAAGTTCGATATCGGCGGCTACGCCAGCGCCAGCTACGGCAACTATAACGCCATCCGCCTTGAAGGCGGCGTCACCGGTGGCATCACCGACAAGGTCGCCGCGCGCCTCGACGGTGTATACTTCAAGCGCGACGGCTTCATCGAAAACGTCATCGACGGCCGCGACGTCAACAACCGCGACCGCTGGCTGCTGCGCGGCAAGGTGCTGGTCGAACCCAATGACGATGTCAGCATCCTGCTGATCGGCGACTATAGCAGCCGGTCGGAAGAATGCTGCGCTTCGGACTATAGCCCGGCGCAAACCGCAACGCGCGATGCCCAGGGCAATCTGCAGATCAGCGGCACCAACAGCGTCATCAACCTGCTGCGCAGCCCGGCGCTCGGCGGTATCATCACCGATACGCCCTATTCGCGTAAGACCTCGATCACCCCGGGCCGCACCTATAATTCCGACGTCACCGACTGGGGCTTTTCGGGCCAGATCGACTGGAGCTTCGGCGAGGTCAACATGACCTCGATCACCGCCTATCGCGACTGGAAGCTGACGCGCGGCCAGGACAGCGACTTCAACAACGTCGATATCCTGTACCGCACCGCGGCGACCAACGAGTTCAAGACCTTCAGCCAGGAACTGCGCTTCCAGGGCGAGGCCTTCGAGGGCAAGCTCAACTGGCTGGTCGGCGGCTATTACGCCAACGAAAAGCTTAACACCTTCGACGATCTGAAGTACGGCAACCAGTACCAGCAATATGCCAACGGGCTGATTGCCGCGACGGGGCTGAGCTACGACGCCATCGGCCTGGCGCTCGGCCAGCCGTCGATGAACGGCACCGGCATCGTGTCGGATACCTATGCGCAGAATTCGAACAACTGGGCGCTGTTCACGCACGACGAGTTCAGCATCACCGACAAGCTGACGCTGACTGCCGGTATCCGCTACACGCACGAAACCAAGTCGCTCGATGCCAATTTGCTCGCCAACAATACCTTCTGCACGGCCATTGCAGCGTCGCCGTTCGCAGCCATTCAAAACGGTGCATTGCTCGCACTGCCATGTGCGATCAACAGCCGCGTCAACGGCATCTACAGCGGTGAAATCAGCGAGGGCGCCTGGTCGGGCACTGCAGTGCTGAGCTATGAGTTCAACAAGCAGCTGATGACCTATGCGAGCTATGCGCGCGGCTACAAGGCGGGCGGTTACAACCTCGACCGCGCGGCGCTGATCACCGGTAGCCCGAACATCACGCAGTTCGAGTTCGAGCCTGAAACCGTCAACGCCTATGAAATCGGCGCGAAGTTCAACGGTCACAGCTTCAACCTCAACGCAGCGTTGTTCTACTCGACCTTCAGCGGCTTCCAGCTCAACACCTTCAACGGGCTGGCGTTCATCGTGGCCAACATCCAGGCCTGCAAGGACGACCTCAACGGTCTCAATGCCGACGCCATCAACAGCACCGGCCAGTGCGCCCCGGACAACATGAAGTCGGGCGTTTCGACGCGCGGTATCGAACTCGAAGCCGCCGTCTACCTGACCGATACATTCCAGGTCAGCAGCGGCTTCACCTATGCCGACGCCAAGTATGACCAGCAGATCGTCAGCTCGGCACCGCTGGTCGCATTTCCGGGCAACCCCAACGCCAACGCCGTTTTGCCCAACCCAGAGCTGGCATTGCTGCCCGGGCAGAACCTGTCGAACGCACCGAAGTATGTCATGACCGGGTCGGCGACCTGGACGCCGCCGATCCCCGGCACCGACATGACCGCGCTCGCCTATGCCGACTTCCGCTATCAGTCGGGTTTCAACTCAGGCTCGGATCTATTCCCCGAAAAGGAAACGCAGGGCGTGGTCGTGGTCAATGCACGCGTCGGCATCAACGGTGCCAAGGACCGCTGGTCGCTCGAGCTCTGGGCGCAGAACATCTTCAACGTCAACTACAACCAGGTGACGTTCAACACGCCGGTCCAGGGCTCGGGCTCGCAGGGCCTCGTCGCCAAGGGCCTCGCCGCTTCGGCAACGACGCTGTTCGGCAACTTCGTTTCCGAACCCCGCCTGTTCGGCGCGACGATCCGCACGCGCTTCTAAGCCGCGGCGCAGAGCAAGCTATCAGGGGCGTCCGCACTTCGGTGCGGGCGCCCTTTGATTGTTTGAAAGGACCTCCGGCGGGCAGGCGTGACGCCTGCACCCGATTGCTGCCGGTGCTGCAAGGACCGAGGGTGGGTATTGGTCGCGGGTAACAATGGGGTGCAGGGACAAGTCCCTGCCCGCCGGAGGCTCCTAAACCTTCAGCCCCCCGCCGCAATCATCGCCGTCACCGCCTTGATGCGCGCATCAAGGTCGGGCAGCCACGGCGCGTCCGACGGGCTGCTGTCGCGCAGCGTCTGCCACTCGCGCAGCGCCGCCTTGGCGTCACCGGCCTGCAGCCACGCCAGCCCGAGGAAGTAGCGCGGCGCCGGATTTTCGGGGGCGAGCTTGCTGGCATTGTCGAACGCCAGCCGCGCCGCCGGGGTTACCATGCCGCCGGCGTGCATCATCATCGCCTGCCCCAGCCCGACCCACAGGTCGGCATCATTGGGCATGGCGCTCAGCGCGACCTGCAGCCCTGAAATGGCGTCCTCGGTGCGGCCTTCGCGGGTCAGTGCATCGGAAAATGTCAGCCACGCGCCGACATCGCCCGAGTTGGTGAGCAGCGCCTGCCGCGCGGCTTCGAATTCGGTGGTCGAGGCGCGGTCGGCTTCGGGGCGCGGTGCCGGGACGGCGGGTAAGTCGGGTCGCCCTGCCACCAGATAGCCGGCGACGCCGAGCGCCAGTATGCCGAGCACGGCAATCACCCGCGGCCGCTGCCGCCAGCTGCCGCGCAGCATCAGCCCGGCAATCAATGCGGCGAGCAGCGCGACCGCTGCAAGGCTGACAATCAGCGGGGTCATGATTTACTCTCCGTGCCGCGTCGCCGGAACAGTCGCAGCGCCAGCAGCAAGCCCACCCCAAGGAACAGCAGCGGTGCCAGCCACAGCCCGAGCGTGGCGCCGGCTTTGGGCGGGTCGAAGCTCACCCAGTCACCGTAACGCGTTATCAGCCAGGCGCGCACGTCATCGGGGTTTTCACCGGCGGCGATGCGTTCGCGCACCAGCGCGCGCATGTCGCCCGCCATATCGGCATGGCTGTCGGCGATCGACTGGTTCTGGCAGACGAGGCAGCGCAATTCGTGCATCAGCGCCTGCGCCTTGGCCTCCTGCGCCGCATCGGGCAGCGGCGTGTCGGCGAGCGCGGCCGGCGGCAACGTCGGCTCGGCAGCGAGCGGGGCCGCGAACAGCAGCAACAGCGCGAGGAAAAGCGCCCTCATCGTCCGGCCTCGGCGAGCTTGGCCATCAGCAGCTCGATATGTTCGGGGCGGATTTCGCCGATGTGCTGGTAACGGATGATGCCCGCGCCATCGACGACGAAGGTTTCGGGGACGCCGCTCGAGCCCAGCGCGATCTGCGTCTGGCCGGTCTTGTCGAGCCCGATGCGCGCGAACGGATTGCCGTTGGTGGTGAGAAACGCCGCGACATCATCGGGGGCATCACGCACCGCGATACCGTTGACCGTTACGCCCATCGCCGTCAGCTGCGCCAGTTGCGGTGCCTCGACGCGGCAGGGCACGCACCATGACGCGAAGACGTTGACGAGCACCGGTTTGCCGGCTTTGAAGTCGGCGCTGGTCAGTCCGGGGGCGTCGCCAAGGCCCGGCAAACTGACCGCCGGCATCGGCTGGCCGATCAGCTTCGAGGTCACGGTGACGCGCGTTTCGCGGCCGAGCTGGCTGCCGACAAACACCACGAACACCGCGAACAGCAGCAGCGGGCCATAGATCGCCAGCCGCGTCAGCCAGCTGCGTGCGGGGGGGGTAGGAGCATCGGTCATGCCGCCACCAATGCGCCCACTGGCTCTGCCGCGCTGCGTCGCGCACTGGCACGCGCCGTCATCGACAGCCCGCCGCCGAGCGCCATGATCAGCCCGCCCGCCCAGATCCAGACGACGAACGGCTTCCACCAGACATGCAGCTGCCAGCGCCCCGAACCGTCGGGCTTGCCAAGCACGGCGTACAAGTCACCGTTGAGGCGCGTGTGGATTGCGGCCTCTGTGGTGTCCATCATCGGCGACGTGTAGAGCCGCGCCTGCGGGTGCAGCACGGTGACCGGCTTGCCGGCGCGCGACACGTCGAGCGTGGCCTCCAGTGCAGTCCAGTTGGCACCCGCGACGGGGGCGACATCAACCAGCTTCATCGTGTAGCCCGCGACTTCGGCGCTTTCGCCGAGCCGCAAATTGACCAGCAATTCGCGGGTTAGCGCGCCGCTCGCGGTGATGCCGAACAGCGTGATCGCGACGCCGAGATGCGCCAGCGCCATGCCCCAGGTGGCACGCGGCGTGCGCCACGGCAGCCGGCCCCACAGGATGGCGAGCGTCGCGACGCCAAGCCATGCCGACAGCGCAAAGCCGATCAGTGAAAACACTGCGCGCACATCCCAGACCGCGACGGCAAACGCCACCAGACCGACAGCGAACAGCGCCGGAACGGCCAGCTTGCGCGCCAGCTTGTCGGTGCGCGCCGCGCCCCAGCCGAGGAACGGCCCGATCGCCATCAGCAGCACCAGCGGGATCATCAACGGCCCGAAGGTGGCGTTGAAATACGGCGGCCCGACCGAAATCGGGCCGGCCCCCATGACATCGACGAGCAGCGGATAGCCCGAGCCGACGAACACCACGCCCAGACCCGCCGCGAGCAGCAGATTGTTGGCGACCAGCGCACCTTCGCGGCTGACGGGGGCAAAGCCTTCGCCGACCGCGACGGTCGAGGCGCGCAGGCCGTAGAGCAGCAGCGCGCCGCCAATATACAGCGCCAGCAGCACCAGCAGAAACGCGCCGCGCGCCGGATCGACGGCGAAGGCGTGGACCGAGGTCAGCAACCCCGAACGCACTACGAACGTGCCGATCATCGACAGCGAAAAGCCGATGACGGCGAGCAGGATGGTCCAGTTGCGCAGCGCGTCGCGTTTGGCCAGCACCGCCACCGAATGCAGCAGCGCGGTCGCGGCAAGCCACGGCATCAGCGAAGCGTTTTCGACCGGGTCCCAGAACCAGTAGCCGCCCCAGCCGAGCTCGTAATAGGCCCACCAACTGCCGAGCGTGATGCCGCACCCCAGCGCCGCCCACGCTGCCAGCACCCAGGGCCGCACCGCCGCTGCCCAGGCCGGGCCGACACGGCGTTCGAGCAAGGCCGCAACGGCAAACGCGAACGCCACCGACAGCCCGACGTAGCCGGCGTAGAGCATCGGCGGGTGGAACGCGAGGCCGGGATCCTGCAGCAACGGGTTGAGGCCGTTGCCCTGTGTCGGCGCAACGCCCAACCGCTCGAACGGGTTCGAGGCCGCAAGCAGGAAGGCGTAAAAGCCCAGTGCGATCAGCCCCTGCATCGACAGGACGAGCGCGCGGAAGCGGTCACCGAGCGGGCTGTCGGCGAGCGAGACCGCGGCGCCTGCCACGGCCATCACCAGAATCCACAGCAGCATCGAGCCTTCGTGATTGCCCCAGACGCCGCTCAGTTTGTAGAGCATCGGCTTCATCGTGTGGCTGTTGGTGGCGACGAGCTTGACCGAAAAGTCGCTAGTCGCGAACGCCCACACCAGCGATCCGAACGCCAGGCTGACGAGCAGCGCCTGCGCCAGTGCGGCCGGCACCGCGAGGCCGGTCCAGCGCTCGGCATCACCCACGGGCGCACGCAGCCACGGGGCAAGCGCCTGCAACAGCGCGAACGCCGCCGCCAGCCACAGCGCCGCGTGACCCAATTCTACAATCACAGGGAGTCCACGATCATGAAGTAACCTTGCCTTGCACCTTGTGCAGCGAACCCTCGACTTCGGGCGGCATGTAGTTCTCGTCGTGCTTGGCGAGCACGCTGGTCGCGATGAAGGTGCCTTGCGCGTCGAAATGGCCTTCGGTGATGACGCCCTGGCCTTCGCGGAACAGGTCGGGGACAATGCCGGTGTAGCGCACCGGCACGTCGCGGGCGTTATCGGTGACGCGGAACGCCAGCGTCAGCCCATCGGGCAGGCGCTGGACGCTGCCCTTTTGCACTAGCCCGCCGAGCCGGATGGCTTCGCCGGGCGCCGGCGCCTTGGCGAACACGTCGCTGGGGGCGTAGAAATAGGTCGCGCTGCTACCCAAGGCCGAGATGCCCAGTGCCAGCGCGCCGGCCATCGCCGCGAGCGCCAGTGCCAGCAGCACGAGGCGCTGGTGCTTGGGTTTCATCGGGGCTTTGGTTGCGTTCAACGTCGGCGCTCCGTCTTGAGCTTTTCCGCGGCCGCCTCGGCGCGCCGCATCGACACCCAGCTTTGCAGCAGGATGGCCAGCAAGCCGCCGACGGTCACAGCATAGGCCGGGATGATGAATGCGGCGTGAGTCATGTGTACGCTGCCGCAATCCGCCGTGACCGCGCCGCCACGGCTTGCTGCGCGAGCGCGGCGCGCATCCGCATCAGCACGATGGCGCCGAACAACAAGCTGAAACCTGCGACCGACAGCAGCAGCGGCAACAGCATTTCGGGCGCAATCGATGATGACGCACCGGCGCCCGACAGCCGGATCGACGAGCCCTGGTGCAGCGTGTTCCACCATTCGACCGAATATTTGATGATCGGCAGATTGATGACGCCGACGATCGCGAGGATCGATGCCGCCTTGCCGCCACCGCGCTCGGCCTCGGCACTGCTCAATGCCAGATAGCCGAGATAGAGGAACAGCAGCACCAGCATCGAGGTCAGCCGCGCGTCCCACACCCAGTACGTGCCCCAGGTCGGCTTGCCCCACAGCGCCCCCGAAATCAGGCAGATCGCGGTGAACGCCGCGCCGACAGGTGCAATGGCGCGCGCAGCGATTTCGGCGAGCGGATGCCGCCAGACCAGCGCGACGGCGGACGCGACTGCCAGCCCCAGATAGCCACCGCTGCCCAGCCACGCGGCGGGCACATGGACATACATGATGCGGACGCTTTCGCCTTGCTGATAGTCGGGCGGGCTATCGAACAGCCCGATCCACAGCCCGGCCGCGGTCAGCCCCAGCCCGAGCAATGTCAGCGGCAGCGTCAGCACGCGGGCGATACGCAGGAAACGGGCAGGGTTGGCAAAACGGTGCATGGTCGGCGCCGCTCTAGCACCAAAGCCGGGGCGATTGCAGCATCATTCCATACCGCTGCGCAATGCCGCAGCTGCGGCAAACGGCGTCACCGCGACGATGACCAAGGTCGCCGCGCCGAGCAGCTGCAACCCGCCCGGCTGGCCAACGCCGACGCCGAAAATCAGCACCGGCAGCGCGAGCGGCAGCACGATGAGACCCGCGAGTGCGCCGCCACCGCGCAGGCCGGCGGTCAGGCAGGCGGCGAGCAGCGCCAGTGCGGCAAGCGCGGGGGTGCCGATCAACAGGCCGAGCGCCAGCGGGGCCAGCGCCGGCGTGCCGAGCAGCACGCCCGCCACCGGCAGCGCGACGAGCAACGGCAATGCAAAGCTCAGCCAGTGCGCGACCAGCCGTGCCGCCGCAAAGGTTTCGA
>ERZ724516.2502-NODE-2502-length-10342-cov-4.169826_pt1 | contig 10342 bp, 9 predicted proteins | sample MGYA00376049_ERZ724516 | MGnify/ENA primary metagenome ERZ724516 (study PRJEB28724, sample SAMN07190886) | activated sludge metagenome | isolation source: activated sludge of sewage treatment plant in Hong Hong | place: USA: Christiansburg, Virginia | collected... | reverse complement strand
GCGGGCTTGGCGGAGAGACATTCTTTCATGAAGGCCTTGCGCTGCTCGCCTTTGCCTTCCCCGCTGAACCCCTTGGCGTCCGCATCGGCATTGCAGGTCTTCATTTTGTTCTGTTGTGCTCCCGCGTAGCTGAGCTGCGGGGTGGCGAGCACGGCGGCCAACATGATCGAGGACAAGACTGCGCAAAGGTGTTTCATGAAGCTCTCCTGTTGAGGTGGACGGGGGATGTCGGCGGAACTATAACAAAAAATGCCGGTTCTGTCTCACGGGGAAGTCCCCTACGTGACAGGAGGGAGGGAGGGCTTCTCATAATCAACCTTGACGAGATACAGGCCATGCGCCGGCGCCGTTTTGCCTGCGGCAGGACGTGAACGGGCGTTGAGTATGGTCGGCATCTCAAAGGCTGATCGCTTGCCCCGCCCCACCTCCACGAGCGTCCCGACGAGACTGCGCACCATCTGTTTAAGAAAGCGGTCGGCGTAGAACGACAGCACGATCAGGTCGCCCTGACGGCGGAGTTCCGACTGCTGCATTCGACAGTGTGGATTTGTATTGTCGGTGGGCGCGGTTTCAAACGACGAAAAATCGTGCAACCCTCGCAGAGCGGCGGCGGCGGTGGTCATAGCTTCAATGTCGAGGGGGTGATAGACCGTCCAGGCGCGTTCGCGCAGCAGGGCGGCCCGCTCAGATCGGTTCAAGATATGGTACTCGTAGAGCTTTCCGGTGGCGGAATATCGCGCGTGAAACTCATCCGGCACGTCGTCTACCGACAGCGCGCTGATGTCTGCGGGAAGGTGAGCATTCAAGGCGCGAAGCCAGGCTCGTGGCGAAAGCCCGCGATCGGTTTTAAAGCTGGCGACCTGCCCCAGGGCATGCACGCCGGCATCCGTGCGTCCCGCCCCGACTACGGTGAGCCGTGTCTGGGAGATCGCCGCAAGCGCCTCTTCCACTGCGGCTTGAACGGTCGGCGCGTTCAGTTGGCGTTGCCAGCCTGAGTAACGGGTGCCATCGTACTCGAGAACGAGCTTGAACGTGGTCATCATGGGAGTGCAAAAAGCTGCACTCTAGCCTACTAGGAAGGCGGCTGTCATCGGGGAGGATTGGTGCGGAGATATGTTTTGACCCCTTCGAAGATCGATTCCGCGATATGCGCCAGGAAGGGCTGCGAGCGCATTTGCTCTTCCTCGGCAGGATTCGACATGAAGGCAATTTCCGCGAGAATGCTGGGCATGGTGGTAAAGCGAAGGACATAAAATGGCGCGGTCTTCACGCCATGATCGATGGTGCTGTACCGGCCATTGAGATTGGTGACCATCGCCTGCTTGGCGGTCCAGGCCAATTCCAGGGAATGTTCGATTTTCTTCGTGGTCAGCAGATCCGCGACGAGATACTCCCATCCGACGCCGGTGTTGTTCAACGGGGTGCCGTTTTCCCGTGCCGCCACTTCCAGCGCCCGCTGATCCTTCGCTTCCCCGAAGTGGTAAATTTCCAGGCCGCGAACCCCTTTATGCGGGTGGGAGTTGACGTGAATGGACACGAACAGATCCGCATCCTTGCCGTTGGCAAACTTCGCCCGGTCTTCCAGCTCGATGAAGGCGTCTCGCTCACGGGTCATGAGGACGCGCGTGTTGGGCAACGTGCTCAGCAGATCTTTCAACAACAGGCCGACTTTCAGCGTGACGTCTTTCTCCGTAGTCCCGTGCTGCCCGATGGTGCCGGGATCCTTGCCCCCATGTCCGGGATCGATCACGATCGTCTGGATCGGGCTGGCCGGTTTTGGCGCGGTCGGGCGAACCGGCTCGGTTACCGTCGGGCTTGGAATGGCCGGCGGTGTCGGAAGCGCCACGGAGGGGGCCGACGGCGATGTTGAGGCGGTGTCACCGATCTGCCGGATTTGATCCTTGGCCTTTTGGTAGATGTCGATGACGAGCCGGTCGGGATTATCGAGCGAGAAGGCTTTGTACTTCGTGCCCTGGGTACGTGCGAGGGTGATGGTGACGACCCGCGGGCGACTTTGCGTAATGTGAAACGATTGGGGAATCGTGCCGCCGGAGACTCGCTGCCGGGAGGACTTTCCCAGAATCGCATTGGCGATGTCGATGACGACTCGATCAGGGTTTTTTAAGTGAGTTTCAGTGAAGGAGGCTGAGCGATTCAGGTCGAGCACCAGGCGTGTTCCGTCGGCAGTGGACCAGGTGCGAAGGTCGCGAACGATGATCGGATAGCGCGACGAGCCGGACGAGTTTTGTTTGACCATCAGGAACTGAGGGGCCCCTGCGGTTTCGGACACCTGGGGAATCTCCGGCCAGGATGGCTCGGATGGCACCTCTGCCTGTGATGGGGATCCGGTCCCCGTCAGAAACCAGGCGAGGGTGAGGACGAGGCACAAGCGAAACAGCGAATTCACCCGGGGGAGGAGTCGGAATACTTCTCGACAAGGTACCATCTAGGCCTTTTCTCAGATGTTTATGGTATTGTCAACAAAAGGTCTCAAACTGCGTAATTGTAGATGGCGACACATCTTCTTGTCGATGGATATAACCTCCTGGGCAGCGCGCGCATGGCGGGTTCGACCGGTTCAGGCCGTCTCGAATTGGCACGCGAAGAACTGCTCCAGGCCCTCGCCGGGTATCGTCACCGCAAAGGCCATGCGATCACCGTGGTCTTCGATGGATGGCAGGGAGGCCTGGGCGCCGAACACCGTGAGTTCCGATCAGGCGTCGAAGTCGTCTATTCCAAGCGCGGTGAACGTGCCGACCAGGTCATTGAGCGTCTAGCGCGAGTTTATGGCAAGGATTGCGCAGTAGTGTCGTCGGATCACGAAGTCATCAATGCGACAAGGGCTGCCGGGGCATTTGTCATCGGCGCGCCTGAGTTTCGGACCAAACTCTACGAGCGGCCCACGCGCTCGCCGCTTCCGGCATTCAAAGAATTGGATCGGGGTGAGGCCGAGCTCGTGAAACGGTCAAAAGAGAAGGGCGGGAACCCGCGCAAACTCCCCAAGTCGCAGCGCAAGCGAAACCAGCAACTCAGGGAATTTTGAACAGCCGACGCGCGTTGTCGCTGGTGAGCCGGCCAATGTCATCGGCTGTCAGCGTGGCGCCGTTGGACGTGATCGTGGCCAACGTTTCCGCGACGTGTTTCACATAGGCCGGTTCGTTGCGTTTGCCTCGATGGGGAATCGGCGTGAGGTACGGGCAATCGGTTTCGATGAGCAATCGATCTGCTGGAACCGTCTTCGCAATGTCCCGCAACATCGTGGCGTTCTGAAAAGTCAGGATACCGGAAAACGACAGGTAGAATCCCAGGTCCAGCGCATCCTTCGCCAGCCAGGCATCCCCGGAAAAACAGTGAAAGACCCCGCCGATCTCTGACGCCCGTTCTTCTTTCAAGATACGGATCGTATCGTCCTGCGCCTCCCGGGTGTGGATGATCACCGGAAGGGACAACTCCCGCGCGAGTTGCAGTTGCTCGCGAAATCGGCGACGCTGCAAGTCAGGGTCGGAGTGGTTGTAGTGGTAATCGAGGCCGATCTCCCCGTACGCCACGACCTTGTTCTCTCTCGCCAACTGCCGCAGTTCGTCATACCAACCGTCCGTGATGTGTTTCACCTCGTGCGGATGGACGCCGATCGAGGCGTAGACGAAGGGGTAGTGACCGGCAAGGGCAACCGCCGATCGGCTCGTTGCGAGATCACAGCCGATCGTAATCATCGTGTCCACGCCGCCCTCACGCGCTCTGGCGATCATCGCCTCGCGGTCGGACTCGTAACGCGCATCATCGAGATGGGTATGGGTATCGATCAGCATGGAATGGATTCCGGCATCCGGCTGTCAGCGTGGAAGTGGAGGTGACAGGACGATGTGAGCTTACACCGTCTTGGCCGCGAGCGACTCCGCCATGCCGTACAGCAGCTCTTCGGTATCGGCCCAGGCGAGACAGGAATCGGTGATCGACATGCCGTAGGTCAGCGCCTTGTTCGGATCCCAGTTCTGCCGGCCCCCCTCCAAGTGACTTTCCAACATGAGGCCCATGATCGAGCGCCGGCCCCGTTGAAATTGTTTCAGGACATCGCCGGCGACTTCCACTTGGCGTTGGTGATTTTTGCCGGAATTGTCGTGCGAACAGTCCACCATCACGCCACGGGCCAACCCTTCGCTGGCGACGGCCGCCTCCGCGCGGGCGATATCCTCGACGCTGTAGTTGGTGCGTCCGCCGCCGCCGCGCAAGACGATGTGATGATCGGGGTTGCCGGTGGTTTTGATGATCGAGGTGATACCGTCGGCATTCACGCCGACAAAATGGTGCGGGCTCCGGCTGGTGATCATGGCGTTGATGGCGACTTGCAGACTACCTTCCGTGCCGTTCTTGAATCCCACCGGCATCGAGAGGCCGCTGGCCATTTCGCGATGGATCTGGCTCTCGGTCGTGCGGGCCCCGATCGCGGTCCAGCTTAGCAGGTCGGCGAGGTATTGCGGCGTGACGGGATCGAGCAGTTCCGTCGCGCAGGGGAGGCCTTTGCCGTTGATGTTTAAGAGAATGGTCCGGGCCAGCTGAATACCTTGAGCAATGTCGCAGGTGCCGTCGAGGTGGGGGTCGTTAATGAGGCCTTTCCAGCCGACGGTGGTGCGAGGCTTTTCGAAATAGGTGCGCATGACGATCAGGAGCTTGTCGCGGACGGCGTCGGCGACCGGCTTGAGGCGGTCGGCATATTCGTAGGCGGCATCGGGATCATGAATCGAGCAGGGGCCGACAATGACAATCAGCCGCTCGCTGTCACGACCGTGCAGGATATTTCTGATCGCCTGTCTGGTCTGAAACACCAGCTCAGACACTGCGTCCGTGATGGGCAGTTGGGTCTTGACCTCGCGGGGGGAGGGCAGCGGCTTGATTTCAATGACGTGCTGGTTGTCTATCGGCCTGGTCATGGTGGTCCTTGTTGAAAGGTCTGGCGAGTTCACGTGGTAATTTGATATTACGGGTTAACATATCGAATTCTGTAGGAAAAAGTCCAGTGCGAGGAAGCGCCGGAGGATCGGCTTGCATTCGCAGCGACCCCTTTGTTACAACTCACGCCTTACGAATCTGTCGGCCTGGATGGTCATGTATCGCCATTGTATCCGCAACAGAACCTGCTCCGCCGTCGCGCTTCTCCTCGCCTGCATCCTGCTCGCGATCGCGCCCTTTGCCGCAGCGCTGGAGATTCATCACGAGCTGGCGGCAGCGGACCACGACGGGCATGAGCACTCCGATACCGACCTCTGTCAGTGGGTGCAATATCACACCAGCCATTCGCTGGTGGGTGACGCACCGCAGCCCTGCTCGTTCCTGGCGGACGCTCCGCCACCTCCTGTCTATCGATCAATCCTCAGTTCTCAGTCCCTCGCGACCACCAGAACTTCGCGCGCGCCGCCTCTGACCTAACCTCTACGCCATCGCTACGTTCATTTTGGCTTTCACCACGTCGTCTTGGCCACGGCTTTGTGTCGGGCCCTGACTTGTGGGGAACTATTTGGGGGAGGTTCGTATGTTGTCGCCGGTCAGAGGTGTGTCTCATGTGTGTCTTGGAGGGGTCTTGATGGCCCTCGCGCTTGGTGTTTCGCCGGTGTTCGCGCAGGCGCCAGGGGTTGCTCAAGGTCGAACGATTACGGGGACGGTACAAAACCAGGATCTCCGGCGGGTGCCGCAGGCGACGGTTGAAGTGAAGGATCAAGAAGGGACGGCGGTGGGGACGGCCGTCGCCAATGACGCGGGAGAATTCGCCGTCAAGCTTCAGGCTGACGGAACTTATTCCGTCAGCGCGGTGCAGGATACCTATCGCAGCGAATATGCCATCATCAAGGTCGGGGCCGATCCGGTCGCTCCGGTGACCTTGACCCTCTCGAAGACCCAGGAGATCGCGCTCGAAGTCGTGTCTCCCTTAGCGCCCATTCAGTACAAAGCCTCCAGCGAAACCTATGCGCTCAGTCGTAAAGAGATCGAAGCCCTGCCGCGCGGGAACAACAATGAACTCCACGATGTGCTGCTGACGATCCCGAGCGCGGTCTATGGGTCGCTCAAGCAAGTGCACATTCGCCAGGACCATGCCAATTTGCAACTCCGCATCGACGGTGTGCCGATTCCCGACACGGTTTCGTCGACATTCTCGGATGTCATCAGTCCCCGGGCCTGGGAGCGGGCGGACATCATTCTGGGCGGCATGGAAGCGCAATACGGAAACAAAGCGGCGGCAGTGCTGGACATCACGACGAAGAGCGGCACGAAGCCGTCCTTCGGGTCGGTGCAGATGATGGGCGGCTCGAACAAAACCATCAATCCGTCTTTTGAATACGGCGGCACGATCGGCGAGAAGTTCCGGTTCTATATCCTGAACAGCCACACGGCGACGAACCGCGGTATTGAGCCGCCCACCCTCGGCCATTCCGTGTTCCACGGCCAGAGTGAACGCAATCAAACCTTTATCCGGGGCGACTATCAGCACGACAATAAGAACAACTTCACCTGGTTGTTCCTGAATTCGGTGGCCAAATATCAGATTCCGACGTCACCGGGCGGCGAACTGGACCCGAGCGGGCAGATGTTGCCGCTCTTGCAGGCTGCTCGGCCGGGGTTCTCGCCAGTCGCCTCGCAGGCGATCGACGAGTTTCAGAAGGAAAACAACCAATACGGCCACATGGTCTGGCGGCATGATGTGAACGCCAACAACTTCTTCAGCCTGTCTGGCTACATGCGGCATACGCGCGCCACGTTCAAAACCGATCCGCTGAATCTGCTGGCGTATACGGCGGATCCCGCCGAGCCGTTCTCAGCCGCCGATCAGGATCGTAACGCCTATTCGACCGGCCTGCGATTCGATTACACCTACGTGCACAGCAAGGAGCATCTCATCAAGGCGGGTTTTCAACTTGATCGCACGCAGTCGGTCAATAAGACCCGGCTCTTCACGTTTCTCGACGATGGGGCGGGGAATCCCACCGGGGATCTGTTAAGCCTCAATGCCGACAACCGGCAGATCGGCTACCGGCAGGAGTTCTGGATTCAGGATCAGTGGAGTCCCAACGACCAGTGGACCTTCAACCTCGGACTGCGCGGCGACATCGTGCAGTATCAGCGCAATGAAGGCCAGGTCAGCCCGCGCATCGGCGTGAGCTACAAGTACACTCCCTCGAATGTGTTCCACGTGTTTTACGGCCGCATGTTCACGCCCCCGAATCTGGAGGCGATCTCGTTTGCCAAACTCAATACGCTCGGGACCAGGGCCCAGCCGGAAGACCTGACGAACAATACGGTGCGGGCTGAACGCGCGCACTACTTCGAAGTCGGCAGTTACCATGCGTTGAACCGGTACGCTACATTGCAGTTCACCGGTTGGTACAAGCTCAGCAATTTTCTTTCCGACGCGGGACAGTTCGGCACCACGCCGCTGCTGAACTATTTCGCGTTTGAGCGCGGCTGGCAGCGCGGCATCGACGGGGCCTTGAAACTCCAACTCACCGAGAACCTTACGGCGCGCGGCAACGTCGCCTGGGGGCAGTGCAAAGGCTACGGATTGCAGTCCGGGCATTTCCTGCTGGAGGCCAAGGAAATTGCCGACATCAATTCGCAGGGCGGGGTCTTCTGCGACCACATGCAGACCCTCACCAGTTCCGCGATCGTCAGTTACCGGTTGCTGGAACGAACGACCTTTACGGGGCAGATGTTGTTTGCCTCAGGGTTGCGTACGTCGGAGAATGAAGACGCCAAGACGAACTCCAGCCATAGTCCCTCCTATACGATTTACAATCTTTCGATTGCGCATGTGTTCCCGTTACCGTGGGAAGGGCAGAAGTTCCTGCTCGGCTTCGATATTGTGAATCTCCTGGATCAGCGGTACTACATCAATCAGGGAGAGGGGAGTATCGGGTTGGGAGTGTCGCACGCAGGGATGCCGAGATCGTTCTTCTTCCGGGGCCAATGGTTCTTCTAGGTCAGATGCCGAACAAGGTTGCCAGCGGCGTTCTCAGTCACTCGCCTCCCTGCGACGTACCGCAAGGGTACGCCTCAGTCGACGAGTTCCTTGCGGCCTTGCTGGACAACCTTATTGGGCATCTGGTTCGGAGCGGGAGGAGTGGCGCCTCGGGTTCTCGTGGCGCTTGCGGTCTGGCTGGACGATCTTGTTGGGCATCTGCAGCCGACTGTGGGAAAATGCGGCCTTGCTGACCGGCCCGTTGGAGCATCATCACCTTGGAGCAATTGGGGCGACGATATGAAGAACATCATTGATGCAGGAGGTCGCGTCACGAGACTGATGGTGGGTTTCTGTGTCTTATGCCTGTCGCCGATTGCGACGTGGGCCGCGACTGGGGATGAGGCGACGCATGAGGCGGATCATGCGCTGGATGCGGACATCATCGAACTGCCGGAAGTGCATGTGCACGGTTTGCCGCTGAACAAGGATCAACAGGTGGGGCCGGTACCGAAATCGACGCCCTGGCCTGCCGTGCCTTCATCGCTGGAAGGGAAACCCCTCGACGACTGGATGAAGGCGCGCCTGCTTGTCTCCAAAGACGCGCAGGTCACGGTGATCGTGCTTGAACCGGCGAAACATCGTGAGCTGACGATTGCCGGCATCATCGCGCTCAACAAATGGACCTTCGCTCCGCAGCTCAAGGGCGACAACCCGGTCGACGGTGAACTCACCGTGCGGATTCACTTCCGGTCACAGTAGGTACGCGAGCGCGAGCGAGCGCCGATGCCTCTTAGAAGGAGCCCATGATCCCAAGCCGCCGATGCCATGGGATCGGCGGCTTGGTTCGAGTCGCGGAGCGTCGCCGGTTAGAACGCGAGAGCAGCCCGTTCGTCCTGGTCCTTGATCGCCGCGGCAAAACGTTTCATCCGCTCGACCAGGGCCTTTTCTTCCGGGTCTAGTTTGTCTTCGCTCTTCAAAGGAAGCAGCACTACATACGGCACCGCTTTGACGACGGTCGCAAAAATCTTGTGCGCCGCGTCAGCACTGATCCCGCCTTCTCTTGTTTCCAGCATTTCCAGGAAGCGATTCATGCCTTTGCGCTTTCCGTTGTACTCCCCCTTGACGGCTGCTTCGCTGACCGTCTCCAACTGCTTGAAGTAGGGGGCGAAGTCTCCGCTCGTGGACAGGTTTTTTTGTTCCATTACCATCAGGGCGATTTTGTCGATCCATGGCGGCGCAACCCACGCCTTCGCGTCACGGGGATTAAGAGACACGGCCATCAATGCGGGAACAATCATCACCACTGCCATCTGCCGGAAGAATGGTGCCATGATTGGCTCCTTTCAGTTGAAGGTGGATGGTCGGAGCGGCCAGCTTGCACTTGAAGAAGTGCAACATGGGTGCCGTGAAAGGATTTGTTCGGAACACCTGGAAATGTCGTCTGTGTCCAAGAGGCACGATGTGAAGGGTGCGCGGTCACGCACAGGGCGAACGGTGCGAAACGATTGGCTCGTCGTTACAACGTCTTACGCGAGTGTAGTGTGCGGGGGATGAAGCATTCACGCATGAGGTCTACTACGGGCGAGGCCGTAACGGGATTGGCCGCTTGGTCAAATCATTGTGGAGCCAGTTGTTGTCCGCGTTGACGTCGATGCCGCGGACTGATGGTGGCTTGTCGAGATTCACGTATTGAAAGGTTCCGAAGGGTTGGATCTCGTCATCGGTCGGCAATTGATCGCGGTTCCAGCCTCCGCCGAGCGAGCGGATGAGCGCCACTGAGGTGCGAAGCAATTCAGCTTTGATCTGCACCGACTCAATCCGCGCGGTGAGCATGGCGACCTGAGCGTAAATCAGCTCGAGGCTGGAAGCCAATCCTCCTTGATAGAGCTCCATGGTGAGGTCTTGGGTCTTGAGTGTCGCTCCCACAGCGGCGTCCTGCCGATTGGCCGCGAGGGTCAGCCGGTTGGTCAGGCTCAGATTGTTTTCGACTTCCCGGAAGGCGTTGAGCACAGTCGATCGATACCGATCTTCCGTTTCGCGATAGGCAGACCAGGACTGTTGCAACTGCGCCCGACGATACCCGCCCTGGAACAGCGGCAGCGAGACACCGGAGCCGTAAGACCAGAAACTATTGGCGAGCGAAAACAGACTGAACGCTTCATCTTCGAACCCGCCGCCAAGCCGAAACGAGACATTGGGATAAAACGCGGCGCGCGCAATACCGATGGTGCGATTAGCCTGCGCCATCCGGCGCTCCATGGCGGCGATATCGGGCCGACGTTCCAGTAAAGTGGATGGAAGAGTTTGCGGGATGGTGAAGCTCGCCATCTTTAGATCATTGACCGGCGCGATCTTAAACGCCGCGGGCGCCACATTGAGCAGGATGGCGATGGC
>ERZ724516.2501-NODE-2501-length-10343-cov-3.764483_pt1 | contig 10343 bp, 17 predicted proteins | sample MGYA00376049_ERZ724516 | MGnify/ENA primary metagenome ERZ724516 (study PRJEB28724, sample SAMN07190886) | activated sludge metagenome | isolation source: activated sludge of sewage treatment plant in Hong Hong | place: USA: Christiansburg, Virginia | collected... | reverse complement strand
AGCCTCGCGGGGTGGGTTCGGCAATCGTCGGCTCAATACGTGCCACTTCTTCAACAGTGGATTTGCCGGCCATCCGCTCACGGGCAGCCATGACACCCTTCTTGGCCGGACTGATCGCCATGGGCAAGGCATTGATTGCAGTATCAACGGCAGTGGCCGCTAAGGGGCTACCGGTGGCATCCAGCGTCTTGTCTCCGGCGTACTGGCCTGCTTCGGCTAGCTTCTGGAAGGGATAGGTGGCGATCTCGGTAGCCTGCTTGCCCATTTCCCCGCGAGGCTGGTAGGTCAAGGCATCACCGACCGAATGAACGACATCGGCACCACGCCTCTCAGTCAGTCCAAAGAGATTGCCGGCTTCGGTAGCCAGGCCAGCGATACCGGCCGCGGGTAGTGCAATGGCCTGAGACCCGAGATTCAGGGCCGTTTCACCAGCAGCGGTTAGGGGGTTTTCAAGAGCGACAGTTTTAAGAATACCCGGATGCTCTGGCTCAAGTGGGACAAAGCCACGCTGTAGCGATTCAGTGCCGGTTTCGAGCGGGATGAAGCCTCGCTCTACCGTCGGCGGTTCCTTCTTGAAGCGATGGCGGTATTCGGTTTCCAGGGCTGCCCGGCTGTCATCGGGCATTTCCTCGTCAAATTCGTCTCGCACCAGTTGCTCGGCGGCTTCGTCACGTTCGGCCTGTACCTCGGGGCTGATGCGCGGAAAGCTGGCCGGGGTGCTGCTCTGCAGAGGGATGAAAGGCATGGCCGATCCTTAACGGTAGTGGCCAATCAGCTTGCCGTTGGCATCGAGTACTTCGAGACCCTTGTCGGTTTGCTTGCCCATCTTGAAGGCTTTCATGTCCGGGTCGGAACCAAAGCGGGTGGTGACATCCGTTCCCTTATTGTGGGGCTGTGCCTCTGCTTCTTCACCGGTCAGGCCGTTCTGGGTATCAAACCAGTCGTCGTCACCATATTTGCGCTTGGCGGCAATGCTGACACGCTTGGCAAGGCTTGCGTCATAGTCGGGATTGTCTCGTCCTGTATTGGTGAACTTGGCGGTCTTCTTCTTGATTTCGCCCGGATCAAGACTGCCGACGATACGGCGGGCCGCATCGATTTCCTTGTTCATGACCCGTTGCGATCCGGTCAGTTGCCCGACTTTGTTGGCGGCGATGGTTTCGTTGGACTCAATCTTGTCGGCGGCAATCCCCTCGCGGGAGGCCAGTGATTTATCCAGACGCTCGTTCTTCCCCGTTTCCTTGGTCTGGACATTTTGCTGCGTAGCATCGATCCCCAGTTGCTTGAGCAGAACAGCATTGGTCAGCTTGTCGGTGGCCGTTTCCTGGCGGGAGGTGGCTGTGATGTAGTCCTTGGCTTCCAGGTTGCCGGTACGCAAGCCGGCCATGCCGACTTCTTCGTGTGCCAGTTTACCCAGACGGGTACGGGCTTGATCGACTGCCCCCAGTCCGGCTTGCCGGTCTTCTTCGCTCAGGCCTTCGCTGCTGCGGTAAATCTCCGCGGCCTGATTGAGATTACCGGCGTTTTCTCCCAGCTTTGCCGTGCGCATACTGTCCATTTCGCTGACGAAGGCGTCAATTTTTACCTTCTTCCTCGCCTCGGCCATCTCGGCCATGCGGTTCTGCCGCTCCTCGAGCCACGACAGTTCTTCTTCTCGCAGCGCGTGCTTCATCATCTGTTGTCCGATCTGCTCACCCACTTTGCCCAGTCCGGCAACTGCTCCCAATAGTCCCATACCCATGATCGTTACTCCCGTTCGTTACGTTGGGAGCATTCTCAGGGGGGCTGGCGACAACAACCGGTAGGTGGCAGGGACAATGATTTACGAAAGTGGTATGTCGGATAAATTTACAGTCGCAGTGAGACGCTATAGGACTCAGTGAAACGATCTGAACCAAATCAGATAGATATTGGCGTTGGAATACGCTTTGCTTGCCAGACGGAAAAACCAATCAAAGCACAGGGAGTATTCAAATGTTTGGAAGAACAATCAGGTCGTTGCTACTGAGTCTCGGCCTCGTGTCCGGCGCAGCACAGGCTACTTTGTATGACCGTGGCAGTGGATTGATCTATGACGATGTTTTGAATATCACTTGGTTGCAGGACGCGAACTACGCCAAAACTAGCGGCTACGACGCCGATGGTTATATGAACTGGAATGACGCTCAAAGCTGGATTGCAACGCTCAATAACCAAAATTACCGCGGTTTCAGCAACTGGCGGTTACCACGAGCAAACCCTGTTAACGGCGGTACTGAATACCAACTTGGCCTAAGTTACAACGGCAGTTTGGACTATGGCTACAACATCACATCGCCAAATAACGAGCTAGCCTATTTGTATTACGTAACCCTTCAAAACGTTGGCATTTACGATACATCAGGCGGATTGCAGCCATATGCTGACGTTTGGAACAAGAAATTTGGCCCATTTGCATATTCTTTGCACCATAATTGGTACTACTGGACCGGTTCAGTACCGGATGTCGCACCGCATGGCGCATTCACATTTCATACTGGGAGTGGCGGTGCCGACGCTAATCACAAAAGTGCAGAATTGTTTGCATGGGCCGTCCGCGATGGTGACGTTGGGCCAGCACCAAACACCGTCCCAGAACCCAGCACATTAGCACTCGCACTTCTCGGCCTTTTCGGTGCTGCTTCACTTACTGCCAACCGAAAGCGAGTACCCCGCACTCAACCCGCCCTCGCCCGCTGAATCCTCCGACCCAAGGCCTGCCGACTGACATCGCGCAATGACTCGCCGAATTGGCAAGTGAGTGTGCCAGTATCCAAGTCGCTATCCACCAGGACCGGATAGGCATAGTTGCCGGCAAGGTAAGCAAGTTCCTCGACAATCTCCTCAGTCGTCGCTTCCGGACGTTCGGCAACACAGGCACTGATGATTTGGCTTAACGAATCACCCCCAGCCGGTCTGGAAGCACGCCGGTTGGCTTGGGTGTAAATCTGGATTGCAACACAGCCAGCTCGATAGAAAAGCGCCCTGTCTTCGTTTCTGTAGCTGACAAGGGCAATCAACGCAATCAGCAAGCCCCACGCTTTGCGCCGGTCGTTGGGGCGCTTGAGGTGGTCGATGATGGCCAGCGTCTCGGAGTCGTCCTCACTGATCTGGTCGAACGATGGCAGGGAGGCTAGCCATTGCCCCGTGGTTTCCATCTCGGCTTGTACCTGTTCCGCACTGACACCCGATAGCCGCCAGTAGCAGGCATCAAGAATATCGGTGTCGGTGGGCAGATGACGCATCAGCCCTGCCGTTCGGCTTTGAGTGCTTTGATGATGCCCTGGACGCTGCCGTATTTGGCAATCTCGGCGTCGAGAGTGGTACCAGCCCTGGCGAGCAGTTGATTGATATCGGCCTCGATCTCTTCAAGACTGCGACGGGGCGGCGGTGGCTGATTGGCTTCCAGTTTCGATAGGCGGCGATCAAGCACGACCATGACGAACGTCCTCCGGGCTGACGAAATGGATAACGAGGAATAGATAAGTCGGGTCGTCCGGATCGAGGCCGTGCCGCCTGATCGCTGCATCGCTGCTTTCGCCTTTCTCGGCAAATAATCTGACTGGTGTTTGCGTCAGTTGCCCATGACCAAGTTTGTCGAGTCGTTTGCTGAGTGCGCTCATTTCCGTGCCTCCAGTGCGCTGATGCGCTTCTCCAGTTCTTCGGTTTCGAGTGCCTTGCGCTTGCTTTCGATGATGGCAGCCAGTGCCGTCCCTTCACCGGGTAGCAGTTCCCCTGCGCCGACCGCCTGAACAATGGCGCTCTGGGCGGCGCTGATTCCTTCGGCCGTCAGCGTCGCCGGCAGGTCGATTTCAATCGGGCGCTCGCGCATGGGCGGGGCAATCCGATCGATGACCAGCTTGGCGGCTGCCAGATCACCTTGCCGTGCCGCATCAATGACGGCCTGGGTAATTGCTTCAACATTACCTTCCATCAGGCTCAGAACCATCCGCGTCGCGTAGTTGCGGGTGCCTTTGGGTTTGCCTGCTGGATTGCCGCTTTGGCCGGGCTGAAATCCTTTTGCGTGTTTGGACATGGCTGCTTCCGATCTGAATATTCAATTGATTGTTATTTTACGATAATTAAATTCTATCGATTCATTGAATGGAATAGACCAGACCTTCGTAGTGGAAGAACTTGAAGACCTGCGGCATTTCATCGACATCGATGCCCATACGCGCTGCCATCGATTCCAGGCAGTACAGAGGTTTGCCATCTTCTGTAACTGCATCGGGTACGGCGGGTGGGTTTCTTAATTCGTCGGCCAGCATCATCGCCGCTTCAAGGAAATCATTTGCTGTAAAGGTTGGCGTCGGCCCCATGATCTCGATGGCCCGTTCTCTGTCACCGTGATCAATCATCGATAGGTAGCGTTGCATGGTGTCGAGAAAGACTGGCCAGATGTAGTGCATGGCTGCCTCACTGAACACGATGCACGGGGCCGGTGTAGGCGTGCTGCATCAGGTCTGCCGGTACGTCGTCAGGATTGACGCCAAGGCGCTCACACATGGCCTCCAGGTTGTACAAAGGTTGGCCGTCGTCGCTGTAGGCGTCGGGGCGTTCGGGGAACAATCCCATGTCGACCGCAATCTTCCGGGCAGCTTCGAGATATTCCTCTGGTGCGTAGGCCATCATTTCGCCGAACAGATGCCGGGCTTCTTCGGTACGTGCCAGTCCTTGGTCGATAAGGGATTTGTATTGGTCGAAGAGGTACAGGAATACAGGATTGGTCATTATTCGTCTCCCCAGGACAGATCGTCGGCCAGCGAGTACCTGGCCTGAATATCTCGCACCGTTTGCGCATCAGATGCTGCCTTGATCTGTTGTTGTGTCGGCTGTTGTTTGTTCCTGCGCTGTGCCGGTTTGCGTGGCTTCTTGATGGCCGGCGAGGCAACACGATGCGCCATCATCGAAAGACTCGGTGACGCCTTGCCGTTCGATTCCCACAGCCCTACCGTCAGGGTACCGACCACTGACACTGCGTCGCCCTTGCGCAACCCGATAGCGCCGTCGCAGTCATCGCCGAACAGTGCCGTGCGGATGAACTGAGCCGGTTCGCCAGTCCGGACGACAAGCTGCACGTACGCTTTGCCGGCCGCCGATATTTTGGCTTCGGCGTCTTTGGAGAGGTTGCCCGTTATCATTGCTTGGATGCTCATGCTGGTGTTCCTTTTGGTGGTTTCTTGCTGGGGAAGTGCTGGTGATAGACATCCCAAGTCTCTTTGCGCAGACATGACGCTTTAAACGCGGCCTGATCGGCTTCATTCATCATTGAGTTGAAGCGATCAGCATCAGGCTTCGACACCGCTTCGAGTTTCTCTTTGCAACACGCTTTTTGATACGGGGTCATTTCCTGTCCTTCCTAGCCATTGGTTGTTGTGGTGAACTTAGGTCTCGCCGGTGTCGCCGGGTGTCGCCGAGACTCGCCGGCGAGACCCCAAGGCAAAAGTGAAAGCGTGCGGCGTAGGTGTCGCCGCCGCATCCTTTCTCTAGTACGGCGAGGGTACTTTTGGCGACACCCTGCCAATGGCTAATAATCCACATCGCATACCTTAATTTCTTGAGTGTCGCCGGAACCTTCGGCGAGGGTCACGGGTTCGTAGTGAGACCCGGATTTGCCCCTGACCTCGTTGTAAACAATCCGTCCGGATACCTTGAGTGCAGTCACTGCCGATCTGATTTGTGCGCGACTGAGGTTCATCTTTTTGGTTGAATCTTCAAGGTCTTTGCCTGAATATTGACGGCCTTGGCTGTACTCGTAGGTGATGAACTGGCAGACCTGATTTTCAATAGCCGCCTCTTCTTGCTCCTGGCTACGGCGCATCGGTGTTGCGCGGGTAAAGTGATAGCCGTTGCGTCGAATGTAGATTGCTTCCTGCTTTCCGGCAAAGCTCAGCTTTGGGAGCGCCATGACGATTCCTGAATCACCATCAGCTAGCCGCAATCCTGTTGCACTGAGCCATTCATCGGGTTCGAGGGGGTGCATCACCACTACCATGCGACAGCCGTCTGAAAGGGCGCTACCGCCCCTTCCTGAGTATTGATCGGTGCTTTTCTCTCGAGCGTTGGCCTTGCCGGAATGATGGATGCCCTCGATACAGCAATCCAGATGATTGCGCAGCACGCGGAAGGCCTCGATCAATCCTTGCTCGGCGTCATTCACCCGCGACTCTCCGACACCGAAGGAAACCAGCGGATCGAAGATGATCCAATCCGGTTTCCATTCCTTGAGATTGGCGACAAGCCAGTTCAGGTTATGGGCGTGGGGAACCACAACGTCGTCTGAAACAGCAGATAGCCTGAACGACACGCCAGATACGTCAACGATCAAGACATTCATTAGCACCTGCGCGATTTGGTAATCATCAAGAAGCATGGCATCCATGATTTCGCGCATTCGGGCAACCAGAATTTCCCGGCTGTCCTCACGGGTCACCAGCACTGTCTTGCATGGGCGCATCGGGGTGCGCCCCCAAAGGTCACCTCCAAGGGCCAGGGTCACAGCCTCGTAGAGCGCCACCGTCGTTTTGCCGGTTCCTCCGGCTGATATGCGAGTACGAACATCAGCGTAAAGAAAATCGGGCAGGACACAGCGCGGTGTCAAACGTGCCTTGCGCAATTCGTCAGGGTTAATCGGTTCCAAACAAACCAGCGCAGTTAGCGGATTTAGCTTGATCTCCTCACCCAGCGCGTTGATAAAACCTGAAACATCGGCCTGCGCTCTTTCAAGCTGATATTCACGCTGCTTCACCCGATTCCACGATTCCCCACCAATCGTCAGCCAGTTGTCGCCAGCATCCTTGATGGCTTTGTTCTGATTGCCGTGGTGGAACAGCACCGTGAATGCCGAGAAGGCATCATGCGCGCCGACTCCTGAACCATCGGTGTAGAGCGGGTCAGCACTGCTCAATGAATGCACGCGCCCATTCTGAACACTGGCCGAGTAGCTTCCTGACTCGCTGGCCGGGTGGCGATAGCAATCACGATTGCCATCCTGGTCGTAACCGGCTTGAATGAGGATGTCGCCCACACTGAATGCCGCATTGAAAGCATTGATCGGGGAACTATCATTCAGGTGGCTCCGGGCTTCACGCTTCGCCTTGGCTTCAGCCTTGCGCTGCTCTGCCTCGGCAATCGCCTTTGCCTGTTGCGCTCGCTTCTGGCTGATTTCCTGCGCCCATTCCGTCAGAGGGTCGAACAACACGCCATCACGACTGCTGCGGCTGTCGTAAAACTCGCCACGATTCGGCAGGTAGCAGAGTTGGGCGCAGCCTTCCGACTTGCGGTCGGGAACAATGCCAGCCGCTTCCAGCTTGTCGTTCAGGATTTGCTGGCAGATCAACCAATCAGCCCCATTCAATGGCTTACCCAGAGGGATCAGGACACGGGATTTCTGGTAATCCTTACGAGCTGAGCGACTGGTGTAGATTTCGTGATCGATAGATTCGATGATCTCGAAACACAGTCTGCCATGCAGGTCATCCAGTGTCGGCGGGTCTTTGTCGATATCGGCCCACAGCAAATAGAACTGCCCTTGCTCCTCCTGTTGCTTAAAAGTACGACTCGGCAAAGATGATGGAATCAGCCATTGGGCTTCTGATTTATCTACCTGTTGCGGGTTGTCGATCAGGGAACGAATGCCTTCAAGGTCGATTGCCGCATAGGGGCGACGGTTCGCTTTGCCTTCCTCGTTGGTGTGAAACTGGCCGAAGCCGGAAGTCAGGCTAACCACGCTCACCTCCCTTCTTCTTCGAGTCGGTCCATGTGCGCACGGCCAATCCCGTACAACATCAGGATGGCTTCATCGTCAGCGGGTGGAAACTCTGGCCAGCCAATACAGGTCATTCGGGCGATGCTTTCATCTACCCACATGAACACCGCAACCCGACAGTTCTCAGTAGTATTTTTCTGCTTGATATCAGCCAGAATCGGGTCATCGTCGGGAATGCGGTCAAGCCATTGCCAGGTTGGGCGCAGGATGTCATCAGGTTCGAGTCGGGGACGGATTTGCTTACGCATTGCCCTTCTCCCGAGTCATCAAGATGTACTGGGCCACGCTGTGCAGCTTTCCCGCATCTGTCGGACGCCAGACGCGAACCGTTTCAATGGCATAACCCTCGCGGTGGCGTAGTTCATGAATGCGCGTACCCGGCATCATGATGTCAAGATTCTTGCGCGCCTCGATTGTGGTAATCGGGCCACAGCGCAAGGCATCCAGCATCCGGTTACGCTGGGCAGACGCGCTGTTGTCGAGGAAATGATCAGCCATCACATCACCTCCAAAAAATAGGTGACGTTAGAGCGGTCAATCGTGAAATCGCCGGAAGTGATCGGGCCTGACAAAGTGCCGTCAGACTGCCAGCGGTGTTCTGTACCGGTGATGACGATCCAGCCACCATCAAATGATTTGATCCGCCCCGTTATACGGCTTGGCGATTTCGTTTGAATGGTTACATCCTGTCCAACCAGCGAATGCTCTGGGCGCTGTTTCGGAGCGTTCTGAGCAGGGGTTGCAGGCTTTTTGAGGCTAAGCGTTTTGGTATTCATGGTGATCTCCATTGACGATCACCGGCTTGCATTTGGTTATCAATAGCGTCAGACTATGGCTTCCACGTAAGGAACCCAGCAGCCGACGAGCTATCACGCAAGTCGGCTTTCTATTTTGGGTTGGTCGCGAATTTTCCGAGAATGAAACGAACCTCGGCGAAGGCTGCAAGGATCTCGTCAGTGGCCTGCATGGCGCTCAATGCTCGCCATTGATCACGTAACTCCTGCGCGGCCCTGACGATCGATTTACAGCGCACTTCCGGTCGTTCGGCCAGCGCCTTGGCAAAGCCCTTTATTTCGCTCGCTGTGGCTTTGGCGATGACTTCAGGCTGGAAGGTATTGGCAACGCGTTCGGCAGTTAGCAAACCAATATCGCCACGTTCCACGGCTGGGAGCAATGCAGGTGCTTTCTGCTCGATGGCAGAATGGCGCATTACACTGGCACGTCCAACACCAGCAGCGTGGGCAATATCTTTCGATGAGGCTGTATCTGTAGATACACCCACTCGCGTATGCTGATTGTCGCCGTTGACCGCACGATGCGTGTGCCAGCCCAGCACCGTTTTGCTGATTGCGATGCGCTTGGCTTCGTTTAGGTGGCGACGAAGGGCGTTCTCTTGCAGCACGAAACTGAGCGCCTTCTGGTCATCGCCCGCAAACTGGGTAAATTCCGGCGTAACGCCTGCTGCCTTGCAAGCTTTGTAGCGGTGCCACCCATCGATGATCTCCCCATTCCAGGTGACGATGGGATGCTGCAATCCATGGCGCCGAATGTCGTCAGTCAGCTTGGCAAAATCATCTTTTGGCATGTCGCCGAACAGGCCGGATAGGTCGTGTCGTTTCATTGTTCGACCCTCCCCATTAGCTGTGCCAGTTGCTTTGCGCCAGCATCCGCCAAGACTTGAGTCATCTTTGTTTTAAAGCCAGCTTCAAACGAATCCTCAGATTTGTTCTTGGCAATTCTGCAGACCGCCTTGTGCAACTCCGTGTGCTGATCCCTGATGAATGCAGCTTCACGGTATTTTTCAGCCACTTCCGGACGGAGGATATTGTGAGCGTCAGCCTTTTCGCGCCAGCAACGCGAAATTGCCCAGATAACCGCACCGGATGCCATGTCACCCTCAAATTTGCAATGCTCTACGAACTGCTCGGCATGAAGTTCGCCTTCGACCAATAGGCTAGGCGTCGGATTTTCTGCGGCAAACTTTGAATACTTGGAAACGAAATTCTGGTACTTGCAGCCACGCATCAGGTGATTGACATTGATCGTCAGTGCAATTGGCAGGTATTGCAATTCAAGCTGCATTTCGCGTGCCGCGATTGCTACTGGACTGGAGTCGTGCGGGTTGATGATCGCGGTGGTCATTACGCGGCCCTCATCGCCAGGGCTTCTTTAAGCTGCCCCACATTCCAAGCAGTTACGCGCTCAGATAATTTGCGAGGCGCCGGAATCTTGCCGCTCTTGACCAGACGCCAGACGGTTGCGTCTGAACATGCCCAGAGCGCCTTTACAACCGGCAAGCGGACGTGGCTTTCTGGAGGAAGTGCAGGGAAGTTTTTAAGCGCGTCAGGGATTGCGCTCGGGTCGGTACGGTGTGCCATTACAAGATTCCTCGTGAAGTAATGGTTCACCATTATTCACATCGGATCGCACAAAAACAGGATGAGTTTTTAAAAAAATTCGTCCGGAAATGCGCCTGCTTTACTTATCCGATCGAGTCACAGGCAATCCTCGTGACTTAGCGTTTCTGCATATTTCATCGTAAACGCAGCCAGAT
>ERZ724516.2500-NODE-2500-length-10343-cov-4.809098_pt1 | contig 10343 bp, 11 predicted proteins | sample MGYA00376049_ERZ724516 | MGnify/ENA primary metagenome ERZ724516 (study PRJEB28724, sample SAMN07190886) | activated sludge metagenome | isolation source: activated sludge of sewage treatment plant in Hong Hong | place: USA: Christiansburg, Virginia | collected... | reverse complement strand
GCCCCCATCAAAGACGGGAGCGAGGTGTAGGCATGTCGGACCAGCCGACATGAGCTGGGCAAATTACCACAGGATTTTTGAACCTGTCAACAACCTAACTCGCCCGACGTCTTGCTCGAAGCAGAGACCGGGGCCCCCAGTGAGCAGGCGACCGCCCCAGCTTGATCGATTGCGACAGACGGCGCCCCGTTCTTGTCCCAAGACCTCTTAATATTTCTTTCTGAATTGCGGAGGCGCGTGAGGTGGCGGAGCAGGACGTGCTCCGGACATACCTGACGGCGGACGCGCTGCGCCAAATCCCCCATAACCACCATACCAGCCAAATCCCAAAGGACCGTAGGGGCCACCATAGTATCCCAGCGGCCCGCCCCAATACCCGGCTCCGTATCCAAGGCCATATCCGTAACCAGGGCCAGGCCAATAGGAATAGTTTTGGGCGCCCGCATAACCAGGATCGAGCATGAAGTCCTGCTGCGCGAGCCGTTGCGTTTGATGCACGGACTGGGCGCAGGCCGGCATCAACGCTACCGCACAGCACGCCATCGCGCATGCGAAGAGGCGCATACGGGCTCTATGCAGAGGTACGATTCGTCTACGCATCGCGTCGATGACCTCTTCGGATCAATACTTCTTTTGAAACTGGGGCGGGGCGTTGTCCGGCGGAGTCGGACGAGGTGCCGGCGCACCTGTTGATTGACGGCTGCCGCCGTACCCGCCTCCATACCACCCGTAGCCGGGACCATAGTAGCCAAAGGGATTCCACCAATATCCTACGCCTCCGTATGCTGGTCCGTCGGCATACCCCACATTCGACCGGTGGCTCCATGCAGTAGGCCGCTGCCCCTGATGCAATGACTCCGCGCATCCCGCCGTGACCAGCAGAATGCTCCCGAGAAAGAACCAGACCATGGATCGCGTCATGGCAAGCCTCCTAAAAGTGATAGGACAGGCCCATGAATAACTGGTGGGCTCGATAAGTCCCGTCGAATCCACCCACCGGCCCGAACGCACCGCCAAAGCGAAACGTCGAATCGGTGTACTTATATTCAGTAAACAGCGCCACCTTGGGCGTGACGAATGCCCGGATCCCGACCAGCACATTCGCGCCGAGCGATACCTGCGTATCACTCTCCGTCGTTGCAGATCGGCCGAGATGCGCCACCAGCAGGGCTGGCCCGGCCCCGAGATAGGGTTGCCAGGTCAAGCCCGGATAACGCAGCAGCACACTCGGACCGATGTTGGTCACGGAGAGATGAATGCCTGGGATGTCGTCGAGATTCTTGATGTGCGGCGTGCTGTGGGAGACATCCAATTCGATTCCCAGGATCCCGTGATTGGGAAACAGACCCACTTTTCCGCCGAACGCGGGACTGGTTTTCAGATTGAAATTAGGCGCTTCCAGGCCGGCGAGGGAACCGCTGCCTCGAACATTGCGGATAGGATCGGCGAAATTCACCCCCAACTGAGCGGCCGCATACCATTCGGCCTTGGACTCGAGAGGAGCGAGGAGGAGTACTGACAAGAACAATGCGACTGAAAACCCGCTTCGCACATAACGTGTCCATACCATGGTGACATACTCCATGGGCGAGGCCTGACATCATCATAACAGGCACTCGGCGCAGAGGACTGGACAACTTTGCTGTTCTGACTTCCGTGATGTCGAATCACACGTACGGTAAGTGCGTGGCACCCAGGCGAGAGACAGGATCCATGCAGAATAGTTCGATTCGATTCAGCAACACTGCCGTGTAAGCGGAGGAGAACCCTCCTGACGGCTACGGCTCGTTCCGCGCAGAGGAGTTATAGAGCATGTACAACGCAATGCCACCCGCGACGGCAATCGCGATCCCCGCCAGCGCGCGGGTGCCGAAGCTCAGCGGGCCGAGAAAAAACTCCGCTGCCCGAGGCAAGGCCACCGTGGCGAGCAGGACCAACGCCAAAGCAATCAGGTGGACTCGAAGGTAAATGGGTTCGCCAGGTTTGCGCATACGCCTGAGTATTTCAGCACGATCGCAGTGTACGAAGTCTGCGACCATTATTCCAGCCTGAATAAGGGCATGCAGCCGCGCAGCAGCGCAGTCAGTCCTGGATGAGGTGCTTGGTCTCCTCGAGATGTTTATTCAGATAGGGCATGAACGGCGTTCCACCTGTGCCCACTGAAGTCGGATTACTCGCATGCGACTGGTGTTGGCGAAAGATATACCGCTCGGCATAGCCGACATGAATGTCGCGGAATTGGGCGAGCAAGTCCACGCAGGCACAGAATGCATTCCATAGTCGGGGATTCGTCGTCTTACGATCCCGAGCGTACCCAGCGAGCAATGGGCGCTGCCGCTCATCCACACACGCCTCCAGCGCAGACACAAATGCGCGATGGCGCGGCGGCATATAGTCACGCATCTCCACCAGATATTGCGTCAGCGGATCGTCGGCATGGAGCACGCCAAGGCCGGCATCCAACGCCGGCACAATGGAACTTTGCGATCCGGTTTCTCCGCGGAATTGTTGCGGGCGTTCGACGTAGTCCGTGACCCCTTCGTACGTCACCCCCTGTGGCAATGCCGGACTATTTTTCCATCCATGGATATAGGGTCGCACACGACTGTAATAAATGTAGGGGTCGCACCGTTCCGGCATACGAAGCAGCGTTTCCCGCATCGCCTCTTGCGCGGCTGCGAGCGCGTGTAACCCGGCCAACACGGCTTCCGCATCATCCGCCTGCGCGGCATTCAGCGCGTGAACCAATCCCTGCAACCCCGGCCCGGCCTTCGCCTCAATATCGATGTGGATCAGCACAAACCATTCCTCATCGAGCCCGCCGAGGAAATTCTGCAGGAGCACAATGTTTCCCAGTTCAATAGGCTTATGCACATCGAGCCGACGCCAGTTGTGTAAGGCATAGGAGGCGTACGAAAGCACAGGCGGACGGCCGAGCTGCTGCGCAATGCGGTACCAGGGCACGGCAATGCTGGCCGGCAATCTGTCCGCCGGATGGTCCGGGTCCTCCCAGACATAGGCATGGCCGGCAAACGACAGCGTCCGCATGGCGGAACGGAAGACGTCGAGCCCCCAATCGTCCGCCACCGCGCCCATGATCTCCAATCGATCCTGAATAAACTGACGGAAATGTCGGGCGGCGAGAAACTTCGGTAACTCCGTCCCGATCTGATTGACGATCGGCTCGTCAGGAAGATGCTCCAAGGGATCTGTCGCAGGAAGAAAGCCGCGCTCAGGAGAAAGGTCAAACGCAGCGAGTGAGAGAGGCAGTTGAACTGGCATCGTCAGAATTTCTCCCAAAGTGACGGGAATAATTCACTCTACCATAGGGAGAGAGATGACTGCTGCCGACCCGAGGAGCCCGCAGGGATCGCGCCATCATAGGACCACGCCCGGCGAATGTACGCCTCGTCGAAAGAACTGGCTCATTGGGGGGACGACAAAAGATCCGGACAGGTGAGAGGAGACTTATCGCGACCTATTTGTCGTCGAGTTTTTCCCGCACGTTGAACTGGTTCATCGCCGTGGCGACATCGCGATTCAAGAGCAACTCCAGGGCATCGACGGCCCGGTCAAGACAGGGGACATACAGAGCTCGCTCCTCAGGTGAGACAGGCTCCAGCACATAGTCCGCGGAATCTTGCCGCGGAGCCGGGCGCCCCACTCCAACCTTCAAGCGGACGAACTTGGACGTGCCCAAGGCTTCGATGATCGACTTGAGACCATTGTGCCCGCCGCTGCCGCCGTCCTGCCTGATCCGCAATCGGCCTGGATCAAGATCCAGATCGTCATGCACGACGACCAAGGACTCGGGCGTCAGACCTAGTTCCCGTAGAAGACCTTTGAGGGGGGGACCGCTAAGATTCATCCAGTCGAGCGTTTGGGCCAGCTCGACGAGTTTGGAACCGGCGCGACCCGAGCCTCGCTGGGCCGCGCCTCTCCTGGTAAGACGTATCGACCACCGTGCCGCCGCCCGTTCGATCACCCAGCAGCCGATATTGTGCCGCGTCTCGGCATACTCGGCTCCGGGATTCCCCAATCCAACAAGGAGGCGCAACGGGACTACTTCTTCTTCTCTGCTTCCTTCTTGGCTGGAGCCGCCCCCGCCTTGGGCGCCGCCCCGGCCTTGGCATCACCCGCCTTGCCGGCTTCCGCACCAGCCGCACCTTCCGCCGCCGCTTTCCCCTTGGCTGCCACTTCCGGTTCCTTGGCGCCTTCAGCCCCGGCTGCACCGGTGGCAAGCAAGGATTCCAGCTTGGCATCGGTCATCGGTGCGGCCACGCTCACGACCATGTGGTCGGGATCATCCAGGAAGCGCAAGCCTTCCGTCTTCGGAATATCCTTGAGATGGATACCTTCATTGATCTGCAATTGCGACGCATCGATGGCGATGAAATCCGGCAACACCGACGGAAGACATTCGACATGCAATTCGCGCAAGGCCTGATGCAGCACGCCGCCCTCTTTCAATCCCAAGGGCTGACCGCCGGTCAAATGGATCGGCACCTTTACGCGGATCGGCTTATCCATCGCGACTTCGAAGAAATCTGCATGCAGCACGCTGCTGGTGATCGGATCCACCTGAAAGTCTCGCAACAGAGCCGTCCGGTTGGGTTTGCTTTTCGCCCCGTTGATCGTGAGGGAGATCAGCGCCGTAGATCCGGCTTGCGACCGCAAAATTTTCACCAACTCATCCGGCTTGACGGACAGCAGAAGACATTCCCCCTGCCCATACAGCACCGCCGGCACGCGACCGGCCCGACGAAGTTGACGCGCTGGGCCTTTGCCTCCACCTTCTCTGCTCTCAACGGTTAACTCGAATTTCATGATGCTCCTCCTCGACCTGTCGCTCCACGCGGACGGCCTACACGAATAACGAACTCACTGATTCATCCTCATGGATACGTCTAATGGCTTCACCGAATAGCGGTGCCACAGACAACAATTTCAACTTCGAACACGTCAACTCTTTGCCGCGCAAGGGAATCGAATCGGTCACCAACACGTCCGTCAGTCCCGATTGTTGGAGACGCTCCAATGCGGGCCCCGACAAGACTCCGTGGGAGCAACCGGCCCACACCTCTCGCGCGCCTTTCTCCAAACACGCTTGAGCCCCCTGCACAATCGTCCCGGCGGTATCGATCATATCGTCGAGAAGCAGGGCGCTTTTCCCCTGCACATCACCGATAATATTCATGACCTGAGCCTGATTCGGCCCTTCCCGCCGTTTATCGATAATGGCGAGATTGGCCTGAAGACGTTTCGCAAAGGCTCGCGCCCGTTCCACGCCGCCGGCATCAGGCGATACGACGACTAAATCTTCGATCCTGCGCTTGGTGATGTAATCCAACAGCACCGGCAATGCGTAGAGATTATCCACGGGAATATTGAAAAACCCCTGAATCTGGCTGGCATGGAGATCCATCGTCAGCACTCGGTCGGCACCGGCGGTGGAAATCAGGTCTGCCACCAATTTGGCAGAGATGGGCACGCGCGGCTGATCCTTACGATCCTGCCGGGCATACCCGAAATACGGGATGACGGCGGTAATGCGATTGGCGGACGAGCGCTTGAGGGCATCGATCATGATGAGCATTTCCATGATCGAATCATTGACCGGCGCACAACAGGACTGGATAAGGAACACGTCCGCCCCGCGCACATTCTCTTCTATGCGTACCCGAATTTCTCCATCACTAAACGAGGAGACGGTGGCTGCCCCGATGGGCAAGTCGAGATACGTCCCGATCGCGCGCGCAAGCGCAGGATTGGCGTTGCCCGAAAAGAGCTTCAATTCCCTGTTCATTCCACCCCTTCGATGCGGTACGTGGTGATGCCGATGCTGTAACGGTGCGTATCGAGTTCGTCTAGAACGGTGGGCACGGAACGGACCCGCTATTAATCCCGCCGACCTGGCACTGTCAGGACAAGAGGACGCCTACCGAAGCTCAGCACATTAACGAAAAGCCTGCGAAGTTGTCAACAATCTGTGGCTGGCAAAGGCCGTCACCGGAAGTGAAGGCCCGACATGAGCATAGCGCCGTGAAGGGACGGCCCTGACCGATCCGCAGGCTCGAACTGATCGCCTCGCGTTCAAGGATTTACAAGACCGTCATCGATGGCATGCCGGCCGCCGGTACGGCATAGGCTGTCATGCCTGGATTGCGCCCGAACACATCCGCGGCCTGCTGCGCGGCAGACTGGTCCCGGAATACGCCAAACATGGTCGCTCCGCTACCGGATAATAGGGCGACCTCGGCGCCCAAGCTCAGCAATTGGCTCTTGATCTGCCCCAGCACCGGATGGTGAGCGAACACAGGCGCCTCGAAGTCGTTTTCTACCAACGGCACGACCTCCGACCAGTCCAACCCGGAACGTTGGCCCAAAGTCTGCACCGCCGCCGAGAGCGGTCGCACACCGGCGCGGCTGGCGGCCAACTGCTGATAGGCCCATTTGGTCGGTACAGGAAATCCCGGACTCACGAGCACGATCCATCTGCTTCCCGTCACCTGAACTGGACGCACGTGCTCGCCCCGTCCTGTGACACACGCGGCAGGCGCCACAAAAAAGAACGGCACATCACTCCCCAACTGCTGCCCGACTTCCGACATCTGCTCGACCGACCATTTCAAGTCTAACAACCGATTCAAGCCCAGAATAGTTGCCGCAGCATCACTGCTTCCTCCCCCAAGTCCGGCTCCCATGGGAATGCGCTTGGTGAGACTGATTGAGAGATCAATCGTCCGGCTGACTCGCGCCAACACGAGATCCGCTGCCCGATAGACAAGATTGGTCTGATCCACTGCCAGGTCGGCCTGATCACAACGCAACGTGATGCGCGACGCGGCGGCGGGCTGCATCGTGAGAATCAGCTCATCATTGAGCCCGACCGTATGCATCAATGACCAGATGGTATGGAAACCGTCAGGCCGTCGTTCGAGGACCCGAAGAATGAGATTGACCTTGGCAGGAGTCAGAACACGCAGACTAGTAGAGTTCACTCGCAGCAAACAGGGCGGCGCTAATCCCGGCCTCCTTTAATTTCATATTTTTCGAGACGGTACCGGAACGACCGGGTGTTCAACCGCAGCAATCGCGCGGCTCGCTTTTTGACCCACTGACTCCGCTCCAGCGCTTTCAACAGCAGATCCTTCTCGATCGTGTTGATCAACCCCTCAAGGTCCAGGCCGTCCTCGGGCAATTCCGACGGCACCGCCTGCTGGTTGTTCACCGGCTTATGGAGCCAGCCGCGAATATCCGCTTCCGTCACCGACGATCCCATCGTGAAAGCCACCACGCGTTCGACGACGTTCTCCAACTCACGAACGTTGCCCCGCCACTCATGCGCCAATAGCACGCGCATGGCCTCCTGGCTCATCGTGGGCACTGGTTTACCACTTTCCTTGGAGAATTTCTCCAGGAAATGTTGACTCAACAGCGGGATGTCGCCGGTACGCATACGCAGCGGCGGGAGCTTGATGGGAATGACATCGAGGCGGTAGTACAGGTCCTCGCGAAACGCGCCTTCCGCGACCGCCTTTTCCAAATCGCGATTTGTGGCCGCCACGATGCGCACATCCACCTTCACGTCTTGGGTTCCACCGACTCGCCGGAACTCCCGTTCTTGAATGACGCGTAACAACTTGACCTGAATCGCGGGCGTGGTATCGCCGATTTCATCGAGGAAGATCGTGCCGCCGTTCGCCACCTCAAACAGACCGGCCTTGTTGGAAATCGCGCCGGTAAAGGAGCCCTTCATGTGGCCGAATAGCTCACTTTCCAGCAACGTTTCCGGCACCGCGCTGCAGTTCACCGTCACAAACGGCATCGAGGCTCGTGCACTGTTGAAATGAATGGCGCGCGCCACCAACTCCTTGCCAGTGCCGCTTTCCCCGCCGATCAGGACATTGCTCCTCGAGTCCGCCACTTTCTTGATGACATCGTAGACCTTCTGCATGGCCTCGCTCTGGCCGACGATCTGGGAAAACGACGACTGGCTGGCCAATTCCCGCTTGAGGAGCATGTTCTCCGTCGACAGCCGGCGCCGCTCAATCGCATTGCGAATAATCAGCTGCACTTCATCTACCTGGAAAGGTTTGGTGAGATAGTCATAGGCCCCGTGCTTCATCGCTTCGACGGCGGAATCGGCCGAGGCAAAGGCCGTGATCATCAACACGACGGTGTCGGGCGATGAGGCCTTGACGGCCTTGAGCACTTCGAGGCCCCCCACTTTCGGCATCTTGAGGTCGGTGATCACCAGATCGAAAATCTCTTTCTGGATCTGCGCAATCGCCTCTTCACCGTCCGACGCCACGGTCACGGCGTATCCCGCCCGCTTCAGCATGATGCTCAGCACATCCCGCAGGCCCTGCTCATCATCGACGACTAGAATCTTTTCCACGGTTCCCTTCCCTCATGCCGCAAGCGGGCGCCGGTCTCCGGAGTTTGCGGAAGGCAGACCACAAATCTCGCTCCGGCACCGACCTCGCTCTCCACTTTGATCCATCCGTCGTGCAACTCCACGATGCGATGGACCTGAGCCAGTCCCAATCCTGAGCCTTCCTTCTTTGTCGTAAAAAACGGGAGAAAGATCTTGTCGAAGTTCTGCTTCGGGATGCCCTCGCCGTGATCCTGAAAGCTGATTTCAATCACATCCTCGCGGCGCCCTCCGACTTCCACGCGCCGAACCCCGGTAGCAATCGTCAACGTTCCTCCTCCGGACATGGCGTCAAAGGCATTCGTCGACAAATTCCAGAACACCTGCTTCAGTTGATCCTGATCAACCTTTGCCACGAGGGCCGTCGGGGCCAGACGGGACACGATCGTGATACCGGCTCGTGATCGCGCTTCATGTTGGATCAGATCCAGCGTGTCGGCAAGGACTTTATTCAAATCCTGCTCCATTAGATTCAACGCCGGCGGGCGCGCATACTGCAAAAATTCCGTGATGATATTATCGAGGCGCCTGGCTTCCCGGATGGCAATGTCCATCAACCGCTGGCTGGTCTCATCCGATCCGACATCCTGCCGGAGCATCTGCATGGCACCGGCAAGCGCGCCGAGTGGATTACGTATTTCGTGCGCCATCCCGGCCGACATCTCGCCCAGGTTGGCCAGCCATTCCCGCCGGCGCATCTCTTCTTCCAGGTAGCGAATCTGCGTGAGGTCCTTAAAAACTCCTACGAGACCTCGCTGCGTCCCTTGCTCCTGGAGGGGAGATACGGTCATGCCCAGCACGAGGCAGCTGCCGTTGGCATGAAAACAGTCCACTTCAAAGCGCAAAGGCGGCGAGGTGACGGCGGTATCCTGTGCCTCCCCCTCGCGATGCCAATTGAACACTTCGTGCCATAAACGGCCCTGCACATCCGAAAACGCGTAACCCGTCACCTCGTGAGCGGCGGGGTTAAATGAGGTAATGCGCCCTTCCTGATCGGTCGTAAACACTCCGCTGCTGATGCTCCGCACAATGCTCTCATGGAATACCTGCAGGCGACTGAGGCCCTGCTCTTTCTCTCGTAACGACTGATCGGCGTGACGAAGCTCGTCGGCCAGCACCCCGCTCAAGAACCCGACCACCAGAAATGCCAGCCCGTACACCTCAAAGGTCTGTAACGCTTCCGGGCCTTCCAGCTTGCTGGGAGGCAACCACGTGGAGGCATTCAGGAGTCCGAAATATTGCACCGCCGTGATGCCACCAAACAGCAGGGTGCAGCCGGCTCCCGTGACGATGCCGACACGTCGATGCGGAACCAGACTGGCCACCGTGACCGTGATGACGTACAACACAGCAAACGGACTCTCGACGCCTCCGGTCCTCGCGATCAGGACGGTCTCGAGAATGACATCGACGCCCACTTGCACCCAGATGAACGCCGTATACGCCACGGCCGTCGTCAGCCGCCTCAACACCACCGCGTACACGATGGTAATGGTGTAGGTGAACACAATCAGCGCGGTAAAGGTAGGCGCGGATTCGCCACGTGTCGATTGAAAGGCCAAAGACAGCCCAAGCATCAGCGTCACGATCGCAACGCGGAGCCCCATGAGCCAATGGAGTCTGGTCTTCAACTCAGGCAGCGATCGCTCGCCCGACGGCAGAGGACGCGCATCAAGCACCGGCGACGTCGATCCGACCGGGCCTTGAAATGGCTCAGCAGCGCTGGTTGAGGCTGGAAGAGTTGAGGACAGCATGACGGGCGCGTTGCCCTGATGGATGTGCGGCGCACGGCTCTTCCGGATAGGGAGGGCCGTGCGCCAGATACGAGACGCGATCGGGTCGCGCCGTTATTGGATGGCCTGCGCCATCGTGAAGATCGGCAGGTACATGGCGACGACGATAAAGC
>ERZ724516.2497-NODE-2497-length-10352-cov-4.548412_pt1 | contig 10352 bp, 7 predicted proteins | sample MGYA00376049_ERZ724516 | MGnify/ENA primary metagenome ERZ724516 (study PRJEB28724, sample SAMN07190886) | activated sludge metagenome | isolation source: activated sludge of sewage treatment plant in Hong Hong | place: USA: Christiansburg, Virginia | collected... | reverse complement strand
GTAGTCGGTGACCAGACCGTCCACCCCAGCCGCCTTCATCGCCTCGAGATCAGCGACCTCATTGACCGTCCAGGGCAGCACGGCCAGACCCAAATCGTGGGTTCGCGCGACGTTGTCCGGCGTGCACCAGGTCCAGTAGGGCGAGAACACCGACGCCCCCAATGCAGCCGCTACCGCCACTTCATCAGGGAAGTCGGCCGGGTCCAGTGAACCGGTCCACGGCCGAACATCCTCGACCGGCATGCCCGGCACCATCAGCGCCGACAGGATCAACGACTGGTCGATGTCGCGGGCCAGCTCCAGCACGGCCCAGTCGAAGGAGTGCACGAAGCTGCGCCCTTCGACGCCGGCGTCCTTGATCGCGTCAATCACCCTGCGCGTCAACTCTTCTCGCGTCGCCACCTCGCGCGGGTCGGTCGGGTCGACCTTGACCTCGACGGTCCACCACAGCGTGGGGTGAGCCGCGGCATACCGATCGAAGAGTTCGGCGAGGGTGAGGATCCGTGACCCGGGTGCCGCCACCTGCTGTGGGTATGCCGCGAGCGTTCGGCTCCCGACGTCGACGCTGCGCAAGTGGGCCAGGGTGAGGTCGGCGACCAGGGCCTCGGTGAGGTCCTCCCCCTGGAAGACGCACTTGGCGGCCTCGAGGGTGGGGTCATGCCAGACGACGACCTCACCGTCACCGGTGAGTCGGACGTCGAACTCGATCCCGGTCACCCCGTGCGCGATCGCGGCGTCGAAACTCGCGATCGTCGACTCCGGGGCCAGACCGCGTGCCCCGCGATGCCCTTGGAGGTCGAGGGGGACGTGCGGCCAGGCGCTCATCGCAGGCGCATCCCCGACTCGGCGTCGAAGACGTGGGCCTGCTCGGCGATCGGCGCGATCCGCACGGTGTCGCCGACGTCGAGGTCGGTCTTGCCGATGACCTTGAAGGTCACCCGGTCAGCGCCAATGGCCACCGTCGCGTCGTCGTGGGAGCGCGCCGGCTCGCCGTGGACGAAGGCCTCCGAGCCGAGCGACTCGACCAGGTCGACGGCGACGTCGATCCCGGGCTCGCCTGCGCCGACGACCTGCCACGCCTCCGGCCGGAAACCGACCACCACGTCCCCACGGGCGGCGCTCAGCGTCGAACGGTCGAGACTGACGGGCAGGCCGTGGATCGTGACCTCACCCTCGCGGACCGCCGAGCGGGTCATCGTGATGGCCGGGCTGCCGATGAAGGAGGCGACGAAGGTGTTGACCGGCTCGTCATAGAGCTTGGCCGGGGTGTCGCTCTGCTGGAGCTGGCCGTCCTTGAGGACCGCCACGCGATGGCCCATGGTCATCGCCTCGACCTGGTCGTGGGTGACATAGACCGTCGTCACCCCGAGCCGGCGCTGCAACTGGGCGATCTGGGAGCGGGTCGAGACGCGCAGCTTGGCGTCGAGGTTGGAGAGCGGCTCGTCCATGCAGAAGACCTTGGGCTGGCGCACGATCGCACGCCCCATGGCAACGCGTTGGCGCTGGCCGCCGGACATCTGGCCCGGCTTCTTGGTGAGCAGGCCCTCGAGCTCGAGGATTTTGGCGGCCTCGGTGACGCGCTGCTCCACCTCGGCCTTCTCGACCTTGGCGTTACGCAGGGCGAAGGCCATGTTCTCGAAGGCAGTCATGTTCGGGTAGAGCGCATAGCTCTGGAACACCATGGCGATGTCACGGTCGCGCGGTCGCACCCCGGCCTGGTCGTGCCCGTCGATGAGGATGCGTCCGCCGTCCACCGGCTCCAGCCCGGCGAGCATCCGCAGCGTCGTCGACTTGCCGCAGCCCGACGGCCCGACGAGCACGAGGAACTCGCCGTCGGGGATCTCGAGGGTGACCTTGTCGACGGCCGGCACCTCGGTCTTGGGGTACTTGCGGGTCGCCTCGTCGAACAGGACGGTGGCCATCGGTCTCCTCGGTGGTGGTGGTCAATGGACGGTATGCCGCGGGCTCGCCAGCCAGGTTGCCGGCTACGTCGCCGTAGGTGCTGCTCCAGCGACACTTACTGCGACGTAGCGTGCTGTGTCCCTGCTACGTCGCAGTAGGTGCTGCTCCAGCGACACTTACTGCGACGTAGCACGCGATGTTGCTCGCGATGGCACAGCCGGGACGTGGCCCGCGAGGGGAGGCGAGCCTGCGGCATACCGAAGGGGTCAGCTCTTGGGGAGCTTGGGGGTGATCTGGCTGTCGATGACGGTTTGGATGTCCTTCTGGAGGGCCTCCATCACGGTCTTGGGGTCCTCGCCGGCGACGATCTGGTCGAGCGCCTTGCCGATCTTGGCGTCCCCACCGGGGACGAGGACGCGCGCATTGTCCTGGCTGCGCGTGTGCGGCAGCTGCTCGACGGCGGTCTGGGCGTTGGGGTTCTTGGCCAGGAAGTCCTTCTCCGCCTCCTCCTGCAGGGCCGACTTGCGGACCGGCATGTAGCCGGTGGCCTGGGTGAAGGTCACGGTCGACTTGGCGTTGGTGAGGAAGGCGGCGAACTTCATCGCGTTCACCTTGCGTGCGTCATCCAGGCCGGCGGGGATGCCGACGCCGGCGCCACCGGTCGGGCAGTTGTCCTTGCCGGGCAGGAAGGCGGTGCCGAAGGGGAACTTCGCGTTCTTCGTCACGCCACCCAGCGACCCGGTGGACATGATCGCGCAGGCGGTCAGGCCTGCGCCGAAGTCGGCGTCGGGGGCCTTGCCGAACTTGTAGTAGCCCTGCTTGACGAGGTCCTGGAAGAAGGTGACACCCTCGAGGGTCTTGGCGTCGGTGAAGGTCGGCTTCCAGTCCTTGGAGTAGCCGCCACCGAACTCCCACAGCAGGTTCTGGAAGACCCAGGCGAGGTAGTTGGAGCCGTCGGCCGAACCCATGACGCCGCCGCCGTCCGGGACGACGGCCTTGAGCTTGACCATCCAGTCCTTCATCTCGGTCCAGTCCTTGGGGCCGCGGTCCTCCAGACCGGCCTTGGACCAGAGGTCCTTGTTGTAGTAGAAGAGCGGCGTCGAGCGCGAGTAGGGCAGCGCGTAGTGACCGTTCTCGAACTTGTAGTCACCCAGGAGCGCGTCGACGTAGTCGCTGGTGTCGACGTCGATCGCCTTGGCGAGGTCGTCGATCGGGGCGAGCTGCTTGTTGAGGGCGAAGTTGAACCACGTCACGTCGGAGACGACGACGACGTCGGGGAGCTGGCCACCGGCGAGGGCGGCGTTGAACTTCTGCGCGACCTCTTCGTAGTTCTTGCCCGCATCGACCAGGTTGACCTTGGCACCGGCGTTGGCCTTCTCGAACTCGGCGATGATCGCGAGCTCGGTGTCCTTGGAGGTGCCGGGGTGGTTGGACCAGAACTCGATCGTGCCGGTGGCCGGGCCGGTGTTCTTGGGCATCGCCGAGGCCGAGGCGCTCGACGAGCTGGTGGTGCTGCCGCCACCAGTGCCGGCACAGGCGCTCAGCCCGATGGTGGTGCCGGCGACGCCGGCCAAGCCGAGGAAGCCTCGACGGGAGAAGGTGTTCATGGTGTCGCTTTCTCGTGCGGGAGTGGTGCTGGTTGGACGGTTCATCTCTGGTTTGACAGTTCAGCTCTGGTTGGACGGTTCAGCTCTTGACGGCCCCGGAGGTCAGGCCCTTGATCATCTGGCGTTGCAGGACGAGGAAGAGGATGAGCACCGGGAGGATGGTCAACACCGTCCCGGCCATGACAGGCCCCCAGTTGGTCACACCGTCGTTGTTCTGCAACATCGTCAGGCCGACCTGCAAGGGCGCAGTGCGTTCGTCGTCGGACATGAGGAAGGGCCAGAGGTACTCGTTCCACTCGTTGACGATGGTGATCAGCGAGAAGGCGACGAGCGTCGGCCAGGACAGCGGCATGACCACGCGCCAGAGCAGCTTGAAGGGACCGGCCCCGTCCATCCGGGCGGCCTCGATGATCTCGTGCGGCAACGACAGGAACTGGTTGCGCATGAGGAAGGTGCCGAAGGCGACGCCGGCGAGCGGGATGATGATGCCCTGGAAGGTGTTCTTCCAGCCGAGTTGGGCGACAAGGGCGAAGTTGCTGATGATCGTGATCTGGTTGGGCACCATGAGCGCCGCGAGGATCACCACGAAGAGGATGCCCCGACCCGGGAAGCGGAGCAGCGACAGCGCATACGCCGAGAGCACCCCGAGCACGATCTTGATGCCGGCCGTGAAGAAAGTGATGATCACCGAGTTCCGGAAGTAGGCGAAGAAGGGGATCCGCGTCGTCACGTCGGAGTAGTTCTCCGGGGTGAAGGGGATCGGCAGGTATTCCGCCGGCCGGACGTAGATGTGGTCGTGCGCCTTGAAGCTCGTGACGACGATCCAGAAGAGCGGCACGGCGATCACGGCCAGGACGGCAACCATCGCGGCATACCCGAAGACCTTGCCGACGCGGCCCTGGCCCTGGATGGCCGACTCTGCCTGCCCGCTCATGCGCGCTGCTCCCTGTCCATGAAGCGGACCTGCACTGCGGTCACGACGAGCAGGATGAGGAACATGACGGTCGCCACCGTCGCACCGTAACCGGCCCGTTGGTTCACGAAGGTCTCGTGGTAGACCTGAAAGACCAGCGTCATCGTGCCGTTGCCGATGGGCCCACCTCGAGTCATCGCATAGATGATGTCGAAGACCTGGACGCTGGAGAGCAGCACGGTGATCGACAGGAAGAAGGTCGTCGGGCGCAACTGGGGGAGCAGGACCTTGCGGAAGTGGGTCCACTTGCTGGCACCGTCGATCTCGGCCGCCTCGTCGAGGTCCCCGCGTCGGGCCTGAAGGGCCGCGAGGTAGATGACGAAGCTGTAGCCGAGGTTCTTCCAGATATAAGTCGCCGTGACCATGAAGAGAGCCCAGCCGGGCTTCTGGTAGAAGTCCGGGCTCGCGACTCCGATCTTGGCGAGCAGGTCCTGGATCAGGCCGAAGCTGGGGTCGAAGACGAACTGGAAGGCCACGCCGATGGCCGCGCCCGAGATGACGAAGGGCGCGAAGACGACCGAGCGCACGAGGTTGCGGCCCTTGAGCTTCTGGTCGAGCAGGAGGGCCAGTGCCAGGCCGAGCGCCATCGACAGCATGACCGTGGCGATCGTGAAGACGGCCGTGTTGAAGAAGACCGTCTTGGTGTCGTCCCGGCCGAACCACTCGACGTAGTTCGCAAAGCCGATGTAGTTGGCCTGCGGGCTGCTGATGTTCCAGTCCGTGAAGGACAGCCGGATGTTGTCGAGCAGCGGCCGGTAGACGAAGACGAAGAGGAGCGCGAGGTTCGGGATCAGCAGGCCAGCGGCGAGCAGCCATTCACCCTTGCGGCCCGCCCGGCGAAGCGGCGGTGGCCCGAACGGCACCCGAGGGTCACGCTTCTGGTCGCGGCGGTCGCCGACGGAAGTCGTCACGGGTCCGGAATCTGCCCCGTCCGCAGTGCTCGCCAGTGAACTCACGGTGAACAACCTAGTGCCGCGTGTCGTTAGTTGTTTTACGCTTGCTTGATTGGGATGATGGGGCATGGCGAATCGTCCTGCCCCGGCGTTGGGTTTGCGTGAAGGTGATCGAGATCGGTTGACTCGGATGGTGCGTTCCAGTGCCGGCCGGGCTGGGTTGGCGCAGCGGGCGCGGATTGTGCTGCTGGCTGCCGATGGGGAGTCGAACACCGCCATTGCCGAGAAGGTCGGCGTCTCCCGCCCCACGGTGATCGGCTGGCGGGAGCGGTACGCGGCGTCCGGGTTGGCGGGTCTTGAGGATGAGCCTCGCTCGGGGCGTCCGCGTCAGCATGACCACCGCTCGATCGTGGCGGCGACGTTGAAGCCGCCGCCGAAGAAGTACGGGGTGACGCACTGGTCGTCCCGGCTGCTGGGTCAGCATCTGCGGATCTCGAACGGCACGATCGCCAAGGCGTGGCGTGCGTACGGCATTGCGCCGTGGCGGGTCGAGACGTTCAAGTTCTCCACCGACCCGGAGCTGGTCGCGAAGGTGACCGACGTGGTTGGTCTCTACTTGGCGCCGCCGGAGAACGCGATCGTGTTATGCATCGATGAGAAGTCCCAGATCCAAGCGTTGGACCGGACCGCGCCGATGCTGCCGATGCAGCCAGGCCTGCCCGAGCGGCGCACCCACGACTACAAGAGGAACGGCACCTCGACCTTGTTCGCGGCCCTGGAGGTCGCGACCGGGAAGGTGACCGCGGCGTGCAAACCGCGCCACCGGCACCAAGAGTTCCTCGCCTTCCTCAAGCAGGTCGCTCGCGCCTACCCGCACGACGAGCTGCACCTGGTGATGGACAACTACGCCGCCCACAAGAAAGTCGAGGTCCGCGACTGGCTCGCGGCGAACCCGCGGATCCACGTCCACTTCACCCCGACCTCAGGGTCTTGGCTCAACCTCGTCGAGGTCTGGTTCGGGATCATCGAACGTCAAGCCATCCACCGCGGAACGTTCCACTCGGTCAAGGACCTCAACGCGAAGATCCGTGCCTTCGTCGACGGCTGGAACGACCGCTGCCACCCGTTCGTGTGGACCAAAACCGCCGACGGAAGTCGTCACGGGTCCGGAATCTGCCCCGTCCGCAGTGCTCGCCAGTGAACTCACGGTGAACAACCTAGGCCGAACAAGCAACGTTTGCTCGTCACGATTACTCATCGGTTTCGCGGGGACGGTCACGATCCTGTTTCCCAGCGTGCCCAGCGGTCAAGGCGAGGTATGCCGTGGAGCCAGCGCCAACGGCATACCTCGCCTTTGCGTTCGGTCGGGACTCAGAAGTCCTCGTCGAAGCCCACCGAGCCACCCACCCCCACTTGGTAGGCCGACACGCGACGCTCGAAGAAGTTGGACAACTTCTGGACGTGAGGCACCGCGAGATTGCGTCAGCTGAAGCGGCCCAGGCTCCGGGTCCGCCAGGCCTTCTTGGCGGCAAGCCTGATCAGGTCGCGGCGACGACGACCGGGCACCTTGTTGGGCAGCGAGAGCTCGACGACCTTGACATAGACCGACGCGGCCTGGGTGAGCAGCGGGCCGGAGACGTACTTCAGGCCGTGGCGCTCCATGAGCTCGCGCACCTTGGGCGCGACCTCGGCATACCTGTTGCTCGGCATGTCCGGCCAGAGGTGGTGCTCGATCTGGTGCGAGAGGTTGCCGGTCATGACGTGCATCGCCTTGGAGCCGGAGATGTTGCCCGAGCCGAGCATCTGCCGCAGGTACCACTCGCCACGGGTCTCGTTGTCGATCCCCGCGACCTCGAAGGTCTCGATCCCCTTGGGGAAGTGCCCGCAGATGATGACCGTGTTGGTCCACAGGTTGCGCATCAGGTTGGCGACGACATTGGCGGTGAGGGTGTGCACGGCATTGGCTGGGCCGCCGAAGGGCAGCGCCATCGTCGGGTGCACGACATAGTCCTTGGTCATCTGGGCGCGGATCTTGTGCACCGTCTTCATCGCCTCGGCGCGCCATTCGGCCTTCGCTTCGGGGGTCATCCGCTTGCGCTTGGCCATGTACCCGCCGAGCTCGAGGTCATAGGCCGCGATGCCGTACTCGAAGAGGAGCGCATTGCCCACGTGCCAGATCGGCTGGAAGAGGTGGAACAGGCTCCACCGCTGGTCCTCGTCGACGCGCATGATCCCGTAGCCGAGGTCGTTGTCGCGCCCGATGACGTTGGTGAAGGTGTGGTGCATCTGGTTGTGGGTGCGCTTCCACTGGCTGCTCGGGGAGGCGTTGTCCCACTCCCACGCGGTGCTGTGGATATTCGGGTCACGCATCCAGTCCCACTGGCCGTGCATGACGTTGTGCCCGATCTCCATGTTCTCGAGGATCTTGGCCAGGCCCAGACCGGCGGTGCCGATCCACCAGGCCGGGCGGATCCCCTTGACCTTGACGCCGGAGAAGAGCAGGACCGCGCGGCTGCCGAGCTCCAGGGAGCGCTGGACCTTGATGACGCGCCGGATGTAGGCCGCGTCCTTGGCGCCACGGGAGTCCATGACCGCCTTCTGGATCGCGTCCAGCTCGACACCGATGGCCTCGATCTGCGCGGGGGTCAGGTGGGCGATCGGGTTGGGTCGCCCACCCTTGCGGTATGCCGCGGGCGCCGCCGCCGGTGCCTCGTTGCGCAGGCGGCTGGAGCCGCTGTGGTGCCGCGTGCTCGCATGCGTGCTGCCGACGTGGTGCGGCTCCGTGGGGGCGATCGTGGGACGTTCCGGAGCGAGGGTCATGCGGAGGGTTCCTTCCCTGTGCAGAAAGCTCACTATTGGTGGGTTCTGGCGAGTGGTCTTGGTTCCAACCGAAAGTCACCAATAGTGAACTTTCGGTTGGGTGGAGGTCAGAGGTCGAGGTCGCAGCTGCCGGCGACGGCGTTGATGCAGGTCTGGATGGGGAGTTCGTCACCGGGCTCGGCGATCGTGACCTCCCCGGTGCGCAGGTCGCGCACGGCGCCCTCACGCATCGTCACGACGCAGCCGAAACAGATGCCCATCCGACAGCCGCTCGGCATGAGGACGCCGGCCTCCTCGCCGGCGTCGAGGATCGGGGTGGTGCCGTCCGCATCGACGGACACGTCAGTGCGCAGGAAGGTGATCTCGCCACCCTCACCGCCCTCGATGATGGTCGGGCGAAAGCGCTCGACGTGGAGCTGATGGGTGAGTTCGGCTGTCTCCCATAGGGATTCGGCAGAGTCGAGCAGGCCCGTCGGACCGCACACCCAGGCCTCGCGCTCGCGCCAGTCGGGCACGAGGGCGTCGAGGTCGCGGGGCAGGTCGGTGTAGCCGTCGGTGTCGTCGTGGCGCTCCACGAGGCGGTATGCCGGGCGCTCGGCCGAGCGCGCGGCATACGACTGGAGTTCGGTGGCGAAGAGCGCGGTGCTTGCCGACGGGGAGATGTGGACGTGGGTGACGTCCGGGAGGTCGGCGAGGTGGTTGCGCAGCATTCCGAGGACCGGGGTGATGCCCGAGCCGGCGGTGACGAAGAGGACCTTGGTGGGCGCAACCCGCGGGAGCGTGAAGTCCCCGGTCGCCTGGTCGAGGTGGACGAGCGTGCCGGGGGTGAGGCCGCCGGCGGCGAGGAAGCCGCTGACCTTGCCGTCCGGGATGGCCTTGGTGGTGATCGTGATGAGCCCGTCGGTGCGGCGCGCGTCGTGGGTGAGCGAGTAGGCGCGCCACTGGCGGACGCCGTCGATGTCGACCCCGATCCGGATGTACTGGCCGGGGATGTGGCCCCGCCATCCCTTCCCCGGGCGAATGGTTGTCGTGACGGCATCGGCACCCTCGGGCGTCACCGAGACGACCCGACCGCGCAGGTCGGCGCCCGAGCGCAGCGGGTCGAAGAGATCCAGATAGTCGGCCGGAACCAGTGGGCTCGCCAGGGCACCGGCGACACGGCGCACGACGTCGCCGACGCGCGGTCGGCTGGCGGGCGCGGTGGGGCGCGGCGATGTCAGGGTCACGGTCTCAGCGTAACCTACGGAACCGTAGGTTACGAAACCGTAGGTTGGGATGAGTCGCAGCGTCGACATCTGCCCGCGCAACCACCCGCTCTGGTGGCCCACCTGATCACGGCCATGTTGGCTGGTCGGCCGGGGATAGACGAACTGGGTTTAGAAATGGGGACGACCTGGGCTGGTCGGTGCGGAGGTCGACGAACTGGGTTGAGAAATGGGGAGGACGTCGACCGATGGGGGCGCAGGTCGACGAACTGGGTTGAGAAATGGGGTCGACGTCGACCGATGGGTGCGCAGGTCGACGAACTGGGTTGAGAAATGGGGAGGGGTCGGACGGGCCTCAGTGGTCGCCGGCCATGAGGCGGCCGATCTCGGCCCGGTCGGCACCCTCGGCGGCCATCTCCTTGACGACCTTGCCACCATGCACGACGGCGATCCGGTCGGCGAGCGAGAGGATCTCGTCGAGTTCGGCGGACACCAGCAGCACGCCGGCGCCACCGTCGCGGGCGGCGACGATCCGCTTGTGGATGAACTCGATCGACCCGACGTCGACGCCACGGGTCGGCTGGGCGGCCATGAGCAGTTTGGGTCCGAAGGTCAGCTCGCGCGCGACGACGACCTTCTGCTTGTTGCCACCCGACAGTGACCCCGCCGACTGCCCGACCCCGCTGGAACGGATGTCGAACTCCTCACGCAACTTCTCGGCATACGCGCGGATCTTGTCGAACTGACGGACGCCGCTCTTGGCGAAGGGCTCCTGGTCGTACTCGTTGAGCACCAGGTTGTCGGCGATCGAGTAGGCGCCGACCAGTCCGTGCTTCTCGCGGTCCTCGGGGATGTGCCCGACGCCGGCGTGATGGGTCTGGTATGGGTTGACCTTGGTCAGGTCCAGATCCCCCAGGCGAATCGTGCAAGAAACCACCTTGCGAATGACGGC